>OMCT01001195.1_pt1 | contig 16422 bp, 9 predicted proteins | sample 1674301 | NCBI WGS metagenome assembly OMCT01 (sample SAMEA103958158, study PRJEB25191) | human gut metagenome
TCTTCATCGGACCTGGTGAAAAGGTTTACTCCGGTATGATCATCGGACAGAGTTCCAAAGCCGAAGATATTGAGTTAAATGTCTGCAAGAAAAAGCATCTGACCAATACACGTTCCTCTTCTGCAGATGAGGCACTGACTCTGGTTCCGCCTCGCAAATTAAGCTTAGAGCAGGCTCTTGACTTCATTGATACCGACGAGCTTCTTGAGGTAACTCCGGAAAGCCTGCGTATCCGCAAGAGAATTCTGGATCCTACGATGCGCAAGCGTGCTTCCATCGCCAAGAAAAATGCCATGAAATAAATAACAGGCAAAAACATACACTTACAATTACTCCACCTCCATGGTGGAGTAATTTTTTACAGGAGACGTTCCATGGATTTGAAGAATTTTACAAAACATTTGATTTATCAGAGTGCAAATACACAGATCCCGGATAACTTCAGCCGGTTTCAGATTCTGCATCCGGAATATTCGGCTCATGAAAGCGTTGTCAAAACCTATCCGCTTCCGGAAAATGAACATCTGTTTTCCCTGCTGTGGGATATTCATGACGGACATATGCTTTCTGCAACGATTCTGCCCTCCCAGCCCTCGTTCCTTTATGAAAAAGAGTTTACACCCGGCATGCGCACGCAGATGCACTCACACGAATATCTGGAATTGTTTTATATCATTGACGGAGAATACCGGCAGAAAATTCTGGGCAATGAATTTACTTTTCACCGGGGTGAAGTCTGCCTGATCGACAAAAACTGTCTGCATCAGGAAATCATGGAAGGAACTTCTGCCACACTTCTGTTTCTTGGCATTACCAATGTGATGTTTCAGGACATTATGAAACGGCAGATTACAACAGAGCGTATCAGCTCGTTCCTGAAGATGGCACTGATGGAACAGAAATCGCTCCAGCAATATCTGCATTTTCTCCCTCAGGCAGAGGAGGCAGTCTCACAGATGGATGAAACCATGACATCACTTCTTTTGGAATTACAGCGTCATGATGAGGCTTCTCCGATCATCTGTCGGGGACTTCTCCTGCGCATTTTTCGTATTTTAAATACACAATATGAATTTTCGCTGTCAAAAAAACTGCGACAGAAAATGAACTGGATTTTATATGAAGAAATTTCTGATTATATGAAGCAGCATATGAAAAACATTTCCATACGAATGCTCTGTGAAGAATTCCATTTTCAGGAAGATTATTTCAACCGGTTACTGAAAAACCGGACCGGAATGACTTATACGGAATATCTGCAGCATCTGCGTCTGCAGAAAGCCGAAGAACTGTTGCTGCACACCAGACTGACAATCGATGCGATTGCTGCCGAAGTCGGCTACAAAAACAAAGGATATTTCTACAAAATATTTACGGAACGGCACCGGATGACTCCGGCACAGTTCCGCAAAGAATCCTGTTGATATTTTATTTTATAAATCCCATTTCCAGTCACGGATCTCCGGCATATCAACACCATACTCATGAATGTACTGCTTGTGTTCTACAAGCTTGTCATTCATTTTCTGTGTCAGATAAGCGCCACGATTTCCTAACTGTGGAAGATGCTCAATTACGCTCTTTACCAGATGGAAACGGTCAATCTCATTCTGTACACGCATATCGAATGGTGTTGTGATGGTTCCTTCCTCCTGATATCCGTATACATGAATATTTCTGTTGGTACGACGATAGGTCAGCTCGTGGATCAGTGTATGATACCCATGGAATGCAAAGATGATTGGCTTATCTTTGGTGAACAGTGCATCGTACTCTGCATCTGTCAGACCATGCGGATGCTTGGTGCTTGGCTCAAGTTTCATCAGATCGACAACATTGATCACGCGAATCTTAATCTCCGGCATTGCCTTTCTTAAAATCGTAACTGCTGCTAATGTCTCCAGTGTCGGAGTATCTCCACAGCATGCCATAACCACATCAGGCTCCTGTCCCTGGTCGTTACTTGCCCACTCCCAGATGCCGATACCCTGTGTACAATGCTTTACTGCCTGTTCCATAGTCAGCCACTGCTGTCTCGGATGCTTGGATGTAACAAGCACATTCACATAATCGCGGCTTCTGATGCAGTGATCAAAGCAGGACAGCAGACAATTGGTATCCGGTGGCAGATAAAGACGTACCACATCTGCCTTCTTATTTGCAATATGATCTAAAAATCCCGGGTCCTGATGGGTAAATCCATTGTGATCCTGCTGCCATACATTGGATGTAAGAATCAGGTTCAGGGAAGCAATGGACTGTCTCCACGGAAGCTGATTACATACCTTTAACCACTTTGCATGCTGTGCACACATAGAATCTACCACACGGATAAATGCTTCATAACTTGCAAAGAATCCATGACGTCCTGTCAGAAGATATCCCTCTAACCATCCCTCACACATATGCTCACTTAACATAGAATCCATAACACGGCCATCTGTAGCAAGGAATTCATCGGAATCCAGTTTTTCATTGTTCCAGTCACGGTTTGTCTCCTCAAAGACTTTCATCAGACGGTTTGACATTGTCTCGTCCGGTCCGAAAATACGGAAGTTCTTGGAATCCTCATTCAGTTTGAAGATATCACGGACAAATCCGCCAAGTTCTACCATATCCTGTGCCTCAACGCTTCCCGGCGCCGGAACATCAAGTGCATAATCACGGAAATCTGGAAGTCTTAAGTCACGTAAGAGCTTACCACCGTTTGCATGTGGGTTAGAACCGATTCTGCGGTCTCCGGTCGGTGCAAGTGCTTTCAGTTCCGGAATCAGTTTTCCATTCTCATCAAACAATTCTTCCGGATGGTAGCTGAGTAACCACTCTTTTAACATTTCCAGATGCTCCGGTTTGTCCATCATGATCGGAACCTGATGCGCACGGAAAGATCCCTCGATCTGCTTTCCGTCTACAACCTTTGGTCCTGTCCATCCCTTTGGAGTACGAAGTACAATCATTGGCCACTTTGGTCTTGTGGTATCGTGGTTTTCTCTTGCATTCTTCTGGATCGCCTTGATTTCGTCCATAACGGTATCAAGTGTCTCTGCCATCTTGCGGTGCATGGTCATTGGATCATCGCCCTCTACAAAATATGGTTTCCATCCGCATCCATCAAAGAAATGCTCAAGTTCTTCATGAGAAATACGTGCAAGAATGGTTGGATTACTGATCTTATATCCATTCATATGAAGGATTGGAAGAACCGCTCCATCGCTCTCCGGATTTAAGAACTTATTACACTGCCATGAAGTTGCAAGAGGTCCGGTCTCGGACTCACCGTCTCCCACGATACAGGCAGCAATCAGATCCGGGTTATCAAATACCGCACCAAACGAATGTGCCAGGGAATATCCCAGCTCACCACCTTCGTTGATGGAACCCGGAGTTTCCGGAGCTACATGGCTGGAGATTCCTCCCGGGAAAGAGAACTGCTTACACAGTTTCTTCAGTCCATCCATATCTTCTCCGATATTTGGATATACCTCGCTATAGGTACCTTCCAGATAAGTATTGGCAACAAAGAAGTTTCCGCCGTGTCCCGGACCGGAAATTAAAATCATATCCTGATCATACTTTTTGATCACACGGTTTAAATGTACATAGACAAAGTTCTGTCCCGGTACGGTTCCCCAGTGACCAACAATCTTTTTCTTTACCTGATCTCTGGTAAGCGGCTCTCGAAGAAGTGGATTATCCAGCAGATATAACTGTGCGGCACCAAGGTAATTGGCTGCGCGCCAGTAGGCATCCATCTTCTTCAGGTAATCTTCGGTTAACGGCTGTTTTTCAACAACATCTGACATCCTGACTGTCCTCCTGTAAAATCATATTATCATTAGATGCCTATATTTTAGGAAATCCATCCATATTCCACAATTTCCTATTCCCATTAATTTCCCAAAAAGTTACCTGTTCCGACTTGTATTTCCTGTTGTTTACTTATTTTTTCATTTATTTCCATTAAAACCATAGCCAAAAGAAAGGATTATAAAATTTCACACACAGCGATTACAGTTTTCCGTATACCTCCATAGGGACATATGCCCGAATGGAAATTCCTTCCGGCACATACTCTTCTGAGACAAGTTCTCCCTTATTTCGTACAAGCTGCAATACACCTGCCTGCGCATAGGGAATCACGCGTTCAATATAAATTTTATCTTCTCTTAACATTTCCTGCAGCACATCTTTTACTGCATCCAGTCCGGCATTTTCCGTTGCGGAAATCTGAAGAACATGATCCGCACGAAAATCCTGCAGTGGGCCATCATCGGTTCTGATATCGATCTTATTAAAAAGCGTCAGAATTTTTTTATTTTTAACGCCAAGATGATCAAGTGTCTCATAGACGATATACATCTGCTTGTCGCGCTGCGGATTGGAAGCATCCACTACATGAATAATATAGTCCGCATATTTGGCTTCTTCCAGTGTACTTTTAAATGCCTCAATCAGATGATGCGGCAGTTTCCGTATAAAACCTACCGTATCCGTCAGCAGCACCTGCTGGTGTCCTTCCAGCTCCAGCATCCGTGTCGTCGGGTCCAGCGTTGCAAACAGTTTATCCTCCTCTAAAACCTCTGCGTCCGTCAGATGATTCAGGAGGGTGGATTTTCCGGCATTTGTATATCCGACAATTGCCACAACCGGAACTGCATTGCGCTCTCTTTTTGCTCTGGCAATTTCGCGGTGTTTGACCACTTCTTTTAATTCCCGGTTGAGCTGTGCAATCCTGTCATTGATCAGACGGCGGTCAATCTCAAGCTTTTTTTCTCCCGGTCCACGGGTACCGATTCCACCACCCAGACGGGACATGGATCTGCCAAGTCCGGTTAATCTGCTCAGGCGGTACTTCAGCTGAGCAAGTTCCACCTGAATTTTTCCCTCACTGGTTGTTGCACGGGCTGCAAAAATATCCAGTATGATAAGCGTCCGGTCCATCACCTTGGTATTTAACATCGTCTCCAGATTTTTTAACTGCGCAGGGGACAATTCATCATCACAGACACTTCCCGTTGCCCCCGTGTGCTCTAAAAGTTCTGCAATCTCTGCTACTTTTCCGGTTCCCACATAGGTTCCCGGATGGATCAGCTCCCGTTTCTGGATCAGCGTACCGGCAACCGATGCCCCCGCAGTCTTTACCAGTTCGGCAAGCTCAGCGAGCGAATCCTCTGCATCGTCTCCATCCTGCTCACTTACACCCACCAGAATAACTCTCTCTTTAAAATCTTCTAAAACAATTGGTTCACCCATTATCTAGTCTCCAAAAATGTATTCTCGTGTTTTGCTTCCTCATCATCCGGATAAGCCTTTAAATATTCCTTCATCATCTTTTTCGCGGAATCAAAGTCGCCACTGTACTCATATGCCTCAATGGCACTTTTCATGAGATTCTGCTTATTCGGCACTTTCTCCAGTTCCAGACCGGAATTAAAATAAGTCAGTGCATTCTTATAATTTCCATCCTGCATCTCCTGCATGCCAAGTTCATACAAATCATAGGATGTAGCCACTCCACTCTTTATATACTCCGCGATACATTTCTTTGCCTTGTCCGAATCTCCATTGGCATCATATGCAAGTCCCAGATAATACGATGCCAGCATCTGCTTATGTTCTTTTGCTTTTTCCAGATAACTGATGGCATCTTTGTTTTCACCGAGCAGATAACTGATTCTTCCTTTATACAGTTCGTCTTCCGGTTTATCCCCTTTGATCTCCATCGCAGCAGACAGATATTTCTGTCCCTCATCCTTTTTCTCGTGCCGGCTTAAAGACTCATAGATTCCAATGTAGATTTCATAATTTTTTTTGCCTTGCTGCACAGCACTCTCAAAATCTGCCCTGCCCTTTTTTTCTTCTCCCATATCCATATAAAGATCTCCACGCAGATAGTATGCGCGTGCATCTTTATTATATTTGATAATGGCATTATACGTTGCAAGTGCATCTTTTGTCTTTCCGTCCAGTGCCTGTGCTTTTGCCTTGTAAAAACAGATATCCAGTTCTTTCTCCCCGATATGTCCGATCGACTCTCCAAGCGCATTCTGAAATGCCTTGACCGCATCTTCATACTTTCCGCTCTCCATGCAGGTAATTCCATACTGCCGATAGGCATCCTGTTCCTTTGTATCTTTCGTTCCGCATCCAATCACAGACAGCGCAAACACTGTTGCAAGCAGCACGGAAATGATTCGCTTCTTCATGTTCTATTCTCTCTTTCTGAAAACTACTTTTAGCATGCCACCGCTATATTTACCCAGTTGTCACCGATCCGCGGTCCATGCTCCCGGTAATAAGTACCACCGTAGGTAAATTCGTCCGGTTCCACTGCATAGGGAAGTCTGATCCAACACTTGGCAAATGAACCATCCGTGCCATACTCCGGGGATCTTCATTCCTATATTTTACGGTATTTTCCGTACTTTTGCAATCATTTCAGAAAAAATGGGAACCGGACATCCGGTTCCCAGAAACAGCACTTATTCGCGCTGTGCTTTCCGCGCTTTTTTAAACTGATACATTTTTTCATCCGCATTATTGATACATTCATTGAGACTTTTTTCCCCGCAGAGAACTACCTCATATCCGATACTCGCTTCCACATCAAATTCAGCATGAAGACTTTTTGATATTTCATCCAATGCTTTTAAAAACGCTGCCTTTAAACTTTCAGCCTGCGCTTTTTCACATCCCGGAAGCAGTACAACAAACTCATCTCCACCGTACCGCATGGAAACGGCTTCCGGCGGAAATACTTTACGAATCCCATCTGCTATCCCACGAATTTCCAGATTCCCCATATCATGCCCAAACGTATCATTGATATATTTCAGATGATCCGCGTCAATGAACATAACCGTCACCGGTTTTTTTTGCAATCTGCATTTTTCATACAAAGGCTCTGCAAACTCCTGGTATGCCATACGGTTATACAACCCTGTAAGAGAATCCAGCACATACAACCGGGATAATTTTTCGTTTGCTTTTCGAAGCCTGAGTTTGCGATACAGATATTCCAGGGATTCCAGATACGTATTCATTGTTTCAAACAAGAACTGATTTTCAAGCATATAATCGCAGTCTGCCAGAACAACATACCCTACTTCCCGCTCCCGGAAATGCAGTGGTGCATACACATACAAGGAATATTCCTGCTCCATTCCCTTTTCACAGATCACGTGCATGGTATCCGGATATCCATCTGTAATATAAGAAGCCTCATCCATGGAATCGCTCAATGATTCCTCCACCAGATCCTGATTCATCCAGATACGCACGCCTTTACAACGCAGACCACAGACACATTTTGTAAAATACTGTGCCATCTGCTTATAATCTTCACACTCGATAAGATTGTGCTTTAATTCCATAATCTCATTGTGCAGATCAATTTCCCTCACTTCCTGAAAAATCCGGTCTTCAATATATTCACTCCTGCTTCTTACCTGTTCTGGTTTACAGCCACAACTATCCTGAAACAACATTTGTACAGGAACCGTTTTACAGTCAGCTGTTGTATTCTGCCCCCAGATCTGTACCAGAAGATCCATGGCTGCCTCAGCAATGACTTCTCTCTCGTATGACACCGTCGTAATCCGCGGTCTGTAATAAGACGCTTTATCAAAATTATCAAATCCTGTCACACAAAAATCAGCCGGAATTTTAAATCCTTCCTGCTGTGCCTGATGGCAGAGCCCCACCGCAATATTCTCATTTGCGCAGACAAAGGCATCCGGCAGCAGATGTTTTTCCTGAAAATGTATGAATGCACGGACACCGCTCTCCACTTCATAGCTTTCATTCCAGATTCTGTCATTTTCAAGCGGAATTCCATATCTTTGCAGGACATCTTCATAAGCCTGCCGACGCAAAAGATTTTCCTGGCTGTCTGCCGGTCCTCCCACATAGTTTAATGTTTTGCAGGAATGAGCCACTATCAGATGCTCCACCATCTGTTCCATTGTTGCGTAATTGTCCAGTCCTGCATGATACAATCCCGGAATTTTTTCAAGCAGCGATACTGCCGGTACCCCGGACTCCTGAATAATCCGTATGATCTGCTGCCTCTTTTTCTGATTCAGCATATTCGTAACTTCCAGAATAATACCATCAAACTGTGACAAATCCGGCAGATGGATGATATTGTATTCTCCTGCATTGAATTTTTCATCCCTGCTGAAATTTCCGAAACTGTGAAATACCGAAATTTCTATATCAAGCTCATGTTCTTTGATGTAATTCCTGCATCCCCGGATCCAGACATATGTAATATGTCTGCGCCATCCGTCTGCAATAATTGCAATTTTTCGTTTCATGCCTTCTCCATCTGTGTCCTTTATTAAATAAAGTGTTCTGCTTCTTCACTGAGTACATCAGCTATTTTTTTATTATACATGATTTGGCTGGAAATGTGTGAAATTTCTTCGGAAAGCGTGGCTGTATTTTTTGCAGCAAGATTAATACCTTCAGAACCTTCTTCTACCGCCCTCTGAATCTGTGAAATATATTCCATTACTGACTCGGTGCGCTGTTTTAAATCTGCCGCCATCTGATGAAACTTCTCAACCACTTCATTAATATAGACTGCATCATCATTATACTGTGCCCCAGCGCACACAAAATTGTCATAATCCGGAAGTATATTTTGTTCCATATAAGTTACCAGCGCGTTAGCATTTTTTATCAATTCCTGCACGGTTCCAATCACGGTACTATTGATGGACTGGATATTAACCGCTGCGTCCCTGCTGGATTCCGATAATTTACCAATTTCAGAGGCAACTACTGCAAAACCACGTCCTGCTTCCCCTGCACGTGCTGCCTCAATGGATGCATTTAATGCAAGCAGATTGGTCTGATCTGCAATATTTAAAATATCATTAGTAAGTTCACTGACTTTTTCTACTTTTTTACTTTCCTGAATTGTTGTTTGCAGTTTTCCGATAATATCAGAGACAATTTCTCCCGTATTTTTTTTATTTAAAATTGCATTATTTTTGAGTTTATCCGCGTTCTGATCCATCGTATCTGAATAGGATAAAAGACCATCGGATTTTTCCGAAAGTTCTTTCGTACGATCTTCCACTTCTTTCATATTTTTTGTAATCCCGGAAACCATATCCGCAACGGAAATCATGGATGCCGATAATTCTTCCATGGCAGCGGAAATATCATCCGAATTTTCGTTTGAACTACGTACCTTGTCATCCACCTCCCGGATAATCTGGTTCATACGCAAAGAACTGTCTGTAATCCGTCCCATAACATTTTGAAGCGTATCAATAAATGCATTTACATTCCTTCCGACTTTACCAATCTCATCTTTTCCTGAAATCTTTAATCTTACAGAAAGATCTCCCTGATTTTTTTCAATATCTGCCACCATTTTCTGCAATGTCTGACTGATATAGTGCATCGGTGCTACAATCCCTCTCAGACAAATCCAAAGAGAAAACAAAATCATAAGCATTGAAACTGCAACGAATACAATAGCAGAATCTCTTGAAAATTCATATGCTGCCTGCTGTGCTTGTAATGAATCATTCATTGCCTGTTTCCGCATAGCAATCAGACTGCTGATTTTCTTTGCAAGATAATCTTCCGAAGGTTTCTGTATCACATTGATTGCCTCCGTTGCACCATCCGCATCGCCTTTTGAACTTGCGGTAAGGACCTGTTCCATTCCTTCTTTATACTTTTTAAAGCGATTTTGTAATGCCCCGAAATATTCTTTTTCCCGCGCTGTTTTTTTCTGTTTTTTATACTGTTTAAAATAACTATCCATAGATTCCAGCTTTTCATGGATGGTTGTTGCAAAGCTTTCTTTGGAAATAGAATTTTCCGCATCACAGTGTCCATACATATTTTTCCCCATGGATTCCAGTTCGGATGACATATCCATCAATAGTTCAATACTCTTCGAACAATCCTGCGAAATTACAACCCCCGCCTGCAACAGCCTTTTCGAATTTACAAGACTTGAAATACTTGCCAAAAGAATAACAATTCCCAAAATACAAATTGGCAGCATAACCTTTACTTTAATACTGATCTGATTCAACCACTTCATAGGTATTTCCTCTCTTTCTGCCTAAATTAATGGGATAATTCCGGATGCAATTGCTCCATCTTTTTATAAAAATCGTCCATTCCCTGCGCAAGTGAAATTTTACCTTCAAAATACGGATGCAGACACTGTTGAATCTGCTCATTGCAGTCCTTATCATAATCTGATATATTACTCATATCAATTTTCTTTGCAGCCTCTGCAAAAAGTGCAATATGATTTTGTCCACCAAGGAAATCCGACTGATAGTCACTTTTTGCAATCTCATCCATTGCTTTCTCATTATTGGTATAGTCCTGCGTATCCAATGTAATCTGCTTCATGGTTTTGATATCACACGTCAGACGCTTCATCAAATCCCTGATAAAAGGAATATTATCGGTTCCCTGCGCCGCACACATCCATGTACCGCCCCAGTAATATGCCTGTGGACCTTCACACACGGCATAATCTCCGTAAATTCCATTTCCTTTTTCTGCGGGTTTACTACTGTCTGCCAATGCATTTCCCATCAGAGTAAAATTAATGCCCCAGGTCGAATAGAAAAAACCAAAAACATTCCCATCCGGTCCCTGATCCTGCGTCCACTGCGGACTCCACAGTGTGGTATGATTGTTATAATCTTTTTGAGCATATTCCTTCGTCTGACGAATCCACTTCTTGATATTTTCATCTATAACAATCTTGTTACCGACCACCCAGGGATGTGAGACATTGTTGGAAAATGCCCGATAGGAATCATCATATCCCGATAACATTTTATATCCGGCGGCATTCATCTTCTGTGCAACCTGATCAAACTTATCCCAATCCTTCAGTTGCTTTTGTACCTGATCCGGATCGTCTGTACCCAATACCTTTTTTGCAATGGACCTGCGATACGCAAACAACCCCGGCGTTGCCTGCCAGGTCACTCCCTTTTGTATTCCATTTTCCGATACAATTTTCTTTGTATAATCATATTGCTGCTTCAGATCCTCATCGGTCAGTCCCACTGTTTTTTTTACATCAATGGAATTATCTGACTTTACATATTTTGATGCATAATCTGCCTCAATTAAAAACAAATCCACTTTGTCATCATCAATACATGTATTCTGCTCTTTTAATGCTTCATCCAGATTGATCTGATAGGCATTGTTATCACTGGAAATTATGACAAAATTCACTTCAACATCGTGTTTTTTAGCAAGATCTGATGCATATTTGTCATAAATTTCCTTAAACTCATCATTCCAGCAATAAATATTTACAACCTGTCCTTCCTTACGCCCGGTATTTTTTTTCTGTCCGTTTTCTCCCGTACATCCACTTAATAATGCCGCACATATGACAATTGCCGCTACCTGTTTCCAACTCTTCTTTCTCATTCAAATGCCTCCTTTTATTACTCCTCTTCTCCCCCTTTTCTTCCCCCAATATGCAGAAAAACGCCATGACACGCCCCCTGTCGTAAAAATGGATTCTGTCATGGTGTCTTTTCTGTTTTCTTTTTAAACTATTTTTCTGATACTACTCTGTGATCTTCTCAAGAGAGAAATTCGTCAGCGTAATGTCTGAAGCTGGTGTATTTTTACCACTGATTTTTCCCATGGAAATAAACATTTTCGAATCATTATCTGTGTCCTGCGGCATCGTAAATTCACAACTAACTTCCTTTTCCTCTGCTTCCGCCAGAGAAATATCTTCTCCGCCATACCACTTCTGGCAATTGTTATCCATTAAGCCGAGTTTTATGGTTCGTGCTTTCGTCGAAGTGACTTTGAATTTTACACGATATTTACATCCTTTTTCAAGTGTAAATCCATGCTGATTAAGCTGAACATCCCAGTCATTTACGCCCGGATTTATCACATGAAACACAATACCGCCATGAGTAACTACTGTTGTTGCCGTCTGACCACCCTGACCATCATTTGTATTAATGCCCCATTCACTCGTTTCATCCGAAAAATCTCCATTGGTCAGCAGATTCTTTCCGGTTTCCTCCGGCTTGATCTCCGGTGCCTTTATCTTTTCCAGCACAATGTCATCCATACAGATTCTGTGCTGCTGTGTGATCTGTTCTCCACCGACTGCACCCATGGCAATATTAAAGATCGTTTCCGGATCTGTATCCTCTTTCATCTGAAACTCTTTCGTGATCGTATGATATTCGTCGGTCAGATCTACGGTTTCCTGGCAGTATGGAGTCCAGTCCTCATTTCCATCTGCATCCTTATGGGTGCTTCCATCTCTCTGCAACGCATAAGACACTTTACGGTCGATAGAAGATTTCATTTTCAGGGAGAGTCGATACCATTGTCCCTGTTCGAGTTTTACCCCTGTCTGCTTTAACTGGATATGCCAGTCAGCTTCTCCGGTATCGTTAATTGTGAAATCTGCCGCATTGTCTTCGTTTAAGGAGTCAACAACATACGTTACATTGGATGGTGTATAGCAATAGACTTCAAAACCTGCCATGCCTGCATTAAAACTTCCGTTTTTGATCAGACTGTCCTCATCAATCCGCACATCGTCGAGATATACGGTTGTCCCCAGCCCGAGATCAAAGGAAATATTCTTATCTGTCAGATCCGCTGCCGTCTGAAAGGAAAAACGGTAATTTTTCTTTTCATTGGTAAGTTCTGCCTGAAATTTCTGTCCGGCAACATGTACTGTCATAGTTTCTGCTTCGTTTGCCTGAGCCGAAAAACTGAGCACATATTCTGTATCCCCGCTCAGAGCAAGCCCCTGCTGTCCTGCTGTTACCACAGTTCCTTTTGGGCTTACCACTTTCAGACGGCGTCCATCTTCCAGACCGGTTACCTCTGTGGTTGCATTTTCCGGTTTCGTGATGTCCCAGTAACCCAGACGGTTCTTCCCTTCCTGGAAGGAACCGTTGTAGACATAATTTCCGTCTGCAAGCACTTTCTTTGTGGTGTCTTCTTTGATTTCTTCATATCCGGTCTTTTCAATGCGCACATTGGAAAGGTGCACTGCTGCTGTGGAAGCAGCATTTCCCAGATTAAATTCCAGACGTCCGTTGGCATCATCGGAACCTGTCATCTGAAACACATAAGTATATGTCGTTTTCTGTGTTCCAAGTTCCACTTTTGTATCCTTCCAATACCTCGTATAATTATGATCCGGTCCGGAAATATCTGCAATCATTGTACGCGCCTCATCCGCATAAGCATCAAAGGTTACTTTATATGTTCCGCCTTTTTGTAACGGCACATCCGGCTGTACCAGCTGAATGCTGTAATCTGCGGTTCCCATATTTACTGTAGAAATAACCATCTCATGATTCTTAATTTCTGCTTTTCCATCACCATCTAAAGTGGTAAGAAATTTCCAGTTTTTGTCATCACTTAAATTCTCTGCTATGGAGAAATCACCGTTGTTAATATAATTTCCCGTTGTATCCGGCTCTCTTAAAATAACATTCTTTACCGGTTTTTCCACATTTTCGTCATAACTGTCTTTCTGATATACTTTCACATAATCCACTGCAAACTGCTGATCGGCATAGGTGGTCGAATCATCCGGATACCCTACCCAGCTGCCACCGACCGCCAGATTCAAAATCATATAAAACGGCTGATCAAACGGTGCCGGATAAGCCACTTCTCCCTGCCCGCTCTTTGCAGAAAACCAGTCGGACTCTTCATGAAATTTCACACCATCAATATACCAGGTAATCTTTCCTGGCTCCCAGTCACAGGCATATGTATGATACTGATCTGCAAAATTATTTTTTGCATCTACCGTACAGGTTCCCTGACTCTGATCATGCGGTTCTCCGTAATGAATGGTACCATATGCTTTATTTGTTTCCTGCCCCATCACTTCCATGATGTCGATCTCACCGCATTTTGGCCACTGTCCATACAGATTTTCGTCCGTCGGCATCATCCAGAATGCCGGCAGATAACCTTTTCCGGTCGGAACTTTTGCACGGCACTCAAAATATCCATACTTAAAATCATGTTTTCCCTGTGTATTAATACGACCGGACGTGTAGCTTCTGGTTCCGTCTGCATTCACCGTTTCCACCGGCTTGATCAGCAGTTTTCCGTCTTTGACCTGAATATTTTTGTCAGAATCCACATATTCCTGCCACTCACTGTTGACCCAGCCTTTTTCATGCAGTTCCACATTCCAGTCTGCACGGTTTAAAAAATTTCCGTCAAAGTTGTCCTGCCACTTCAGTTGATAGCCCTGTTTTAAGAGATCCGCTTCGGTCAGCTTTGAAGGTGTCTCAACTGTTGTTCCACCAGAAGAATTGCCCGAAGAAGAACTGCCGGAAGAAGCATTTCCGTCCGAGGTATCGTCTGTTTTCTGGTCTTTTCCATCCGTCTTGTCTTCTCCGGAAGTGTCTTCTTTCTTTCCCTTCGGAGTTATGGTGCAGGATTCACCGGATTCCACTTTCAGCGTTGTTCCATCCGCAATTTTTACAGATATTGCTTTCTTTGTCTGATTATCCACCTGTGCCTGTACATTTTTTGTACACGTTATGGATGATTTTTCCGCACCTTTTTTGAGCACAATGTTCACATCTTTCTTTGCGGTTATTTTCGCCGGTGCTGCCAGAATCATCGAAACGTCTTCGGCATTTACAACAACCGACACTGCCTTTTTATGGTTTCCGGAAAAGGAAACACTTTTGGCATTTTGTACCGTCACTTTCTTTATGGTACCATTGTTCTTGATCGCAACCGTTCCCTTACTGTTTACAACAATTTCTTTGACGGTACCATTATTTACAACGGCTGCCTTTTTTCCGACCACCCGAATGGTCACTTTATAAGTTCCCTTTGGAATCGTAATCTTTACGTTTTTCCCTGCTTTTACGGTAATGACCGCATTCTTCCCTTTTACGGTTTTTAATGCCTGATTCAGCTGCTTTTGAGAAGAAACGGCAAGCGTTTTACCGCCTGCCGCCTGTACCGGTGTCGCCGGTACGGTACTCATTACCATGGCAGCGGCAATTGCTGCCGCTCCCACCTGTTTCCATAATGTTTTGTTTTTCACTGTAAAAACCCCTTTCTTTTTCTATTATCCTTTTACGCTTCCCAGAGCAACCCCCTGTACAATATGCTTGGAAAGAATCAGATACACAACGATAACCGGCAGGATCGAGAATGTAATCATGACATATACCTGCCCCATATCAAACTTCAGCCAGTCTGCACCACGCAGCTGCGCGATCAGAATCGGAAGTGTCTTTTTCTTGTCATCATGCAGCACAAGTGCCGGTGTAAAGTAATTGTTCCAGCTGCTGACGAAACTGAAAATTGCCTGTACGGCGATCGCCGGCTTCATCAACGGCAGAACGATGCTGTTGAACGTACGAAACTCTCCGGAACCATCAATACGTGCAGCTTCTATCAGCGAAAGCGGAAGCGCACTCTCCATGTACTGTTTCATGTAAAAGAACGTAACCGGAGATGCAATGGCCGGAACAATCAGTGGAATAAAGGAATCCATCAGTCCCATGCCTGTAATCAGTTTGATAAATCCGAGTGCCGTAACCTGTGTCGGAATCATCATAATCATCAGAATAAACGGATAAATAAATTTCTTTAATTTAAAATCGTATGCATGAATGGCATATGCAGTCATGGTAGAAAAATATACACACAAAACTGCGGTTGCTGCTGCAATGATCAGACTGTTAAACATGCCCGACCAGATCGGCAGTGTTCCATGTACCAGATTGTTCCAGTTTGTCAGCAAATGATCGCTCGGCAATGCCGTAAACCCTGCTTTCAGCTCACCTTTAGAACGCGTCGCATTGATAAACATGATATAAAACCAGAACAGGCAGAAAAATGAAATTATAATTAAAACAATATATGCGATGGCACGTCTGGCATGAATACCAAGTCCGCCTTCCACATCTTTCTTACTTTTTGCCATCACAATCACCCCTTTCTCTTATCGTTTCCGGATACTTTAAATACAAGCAGACTCAAAAGACTTGTAATAATAAACAGTACCACGGAAAGTGCTCCTGCCATACCATAATTCTTGCTGTACAGATGCTTGTTCAGATACATGATCAGTGTCATGGTAGAACGCATCGGGTCACCGGTTCCATTGGTTAATATCTGTGGCACATCAAATAACTGTAAACCACCGATCAGAGATGTGATCATAACATAGATCAGAATCGGACGAAGAAGCGGAAGAGTGATCTTTCTGAAAATCTGTGAGGCTGTGGCACCATCTACTTCAGCTGCCTCATAAAGTGATGGATCGATACCCATCATGCCGGCCATAAGAAGGATTGTCGTATTGCCAAACCACATAAGGAAGTTCAGGACTGCAACAAGAGTTCTGGCACTCCATGCATGACTGAAGAAGGA
>OMCT01001203.1_pt1 | contig 16385 bp, 10 predicted proteins | sample 1674301 | NCBI WGS metagenome assembly OMCT01 (sample SAMEA103958158, study PRJEB25191) | human gut metagenome
TCGTCGTCCTTTGCCGCAAGCATGAGACCCGAGGTATCGCGATCCAGGCGATGCACAATACCGGGGCGTATCTCTCCATTGATGCCGGAAAGGCTGTCCCCGCAGTGATACAGCAGGGCATTCACCAGCGTGCCGGTATAGTTTCCGTGTCCGGGATGCACGACCAACCCTGCCGGTTTGTCGACCACCAGCAGATCGTCATCTTCGTACACGATTTTTATAGGAATATTTTCAGGGAGAATCTCGAAAGTCCGTGGAGGCCGTGTCATCATAATTGTCACGACATCCTCCGGCTTCACCCGGTAATTGCTTTTCACAGGTTTGCCGTTCGCCATAATACAACCGGCATCGGCAGCCGACTGTATCCTGTTACGCGTAGCACCGAACATCCGGTCTACCAGGAATTTATCCACACGCAACAACGACTGCCCGCGATCGGCCACGAAGCGGAAGTGTTCATACAGTTGAGGAGCCTTATCTTCACCCTCTTCCGGTTGTAACAGGTCGTCTACCTGTTCATCATCCATATCGTCCAAAAACTCGTCCATTCCCTTAAAACCAGTTTTCTATATCACTATCCAATGGTTCTACCGGAATACTATCCAAAGCCAATGAGTCGGGAAGCATATTCGGATCGCCACTGCTTACTTTCAATACCAGATGAGCGGTCAACGGTACATGTTCCCCTTTGGGCAAGGTACGCCCGTTTAACTCCACCCCCATCGCCAAATCTTTATAATCGCCCGGCACATACTCTATCTCGACCGACGAGAAGCCACGGGCCCGCAGCAAGGCATACGCCTGACGGAAAGATAAGTCTTCCACCTCCGGTATCACGGCCATCTGGGAGGTCAACGCGTTAATCGTAACAAAGACGATCCGCCCCTCTTTCACCTTCGATCCGACACCGGGAACCAACTCCACGATGGAGCCCGGAGCCACGTCTTTCGAAAAGACGGAGTCGATCACGTTATAGCGCAGATTACTATTCTTGAAAAATTCAGCGGCTTCTTCCATTCCTAATCCTTTGACATCCGGCACTACCACAGCCTCGTTATGCCGGGTGTACGAGTCGAGCCACTTCAATGTTCCGAACACCAGAGCACATGCCACGACCACAGCCAGCAACAGATTTAAGACGTACGGATTTTTTATCAGTTTAACCAAAAAGTCTTTCATTTCTATCTTGTATTTGTCGGCGGATCAAAAGTAGAAAACAAAGCCGTTAAAACAAAGAAAGTAAAGGCTTTTTAGGAAAAAACCTCTACTTTCTTTATAAATCTTTAGAACGTGACTAATTATCCGTTGTATTCGTCAGATACCGTTAATTTAGCTCTGCCTTTAGCACGACGAGAAGCTAATACTCTACGGCCATTAGCGGTAGCCATTCTTGAACGGAAGCCATGCTTGTTCTTTCTTTTTCTGTTGGAAGGTTGGAATGTTCTTTTCATCTTTCTATATTATTTATTATTATTCGCATACTTATTCGGGCTGCAAAGATAGAGCCTTTTTTTTAATAAACAAAGGGTTGCGCAATTTTTTACACAAGAACCTTTGATATCAGACCAAAGCAAGTTAACTGCATGGGGCAAGTAAGTTAACGTCATCGGCAAATGAAGAAAGCGACGCCGCCCATCTTCTTACGGAATGAATGGCATCGATAAAGCACGAATGCTATATGAGGTAAAGGGCCGGGGAGGAGGTGCAGCCTACGTGTAAAACAAATTCAATCCATTGTGTGCTGCACGCTCCCCGCATCCGTCATTCACATGATGGATGGGAACCCTGATTGTACTTAATTATCTACTCATCACTATATTACCATCCTCTATCAAGTGGCTTACGGACTTCTGACAAGACCAATAGCTATTTCCTGAATAATAAAAATAAACAACATCTGTAGACAAAACATTCTTCAACGCAATAGAGTAAGCCCCCCCACTTCCACATTTAAAAGAATTCTCCGAACCTATATTATTTATTTTATAGCGAACAGTATATCCATTCCAAGAACTGCTTCCCCCTGTAACATTTCCAGCAATAGTAGGAGATATGGTTGTTGGAGCTTTTCGTGAATAAGTTAAAGCACTAAACGCATTAAACAGATCTGCCTTTAAAAACACTTTGTCATTATCCCCCATACCTTCTCCTTCATTAGCCGTATTCGTCTTAAAATGGATAACCTTCTCATCTTTGCTAAAGACTTGATCCGTATATACATAACACCAATCCTTCGCTCCTGTTGTTTCCAAACGAACACCGGGTTCTACCGCATATAGTTTTTTAGTATATATCTTATACTCAATAGGGAATAATGATTCATCAATATCTTCCGGTATCGAGAATTTCAGATAAACATCTTGTTTCAGGCCTCCATTAATCACATTTGTTCCGGCACCAGCTTTTACATTTTCAAATCTCGGATTGATAAAGTTATAAGGGGGACGTAAGACCAATTTAATCTTACGCTGCAAATTACCTCCTACCACGTAGAAATACGCTATCTTCTCACCGGAGCCAGGAGCCGGCTTTATATTGGCTGTAATCGTTATCGTCTGATTGCCAGAAGGTATCCAAGAAGGATAACTTAAGTTTCCTTCTACGACATCCGACATTCCCTCATCCGGAACCACACTCAACTGCCCTGCTCCCGCATATGTCGCAGTCATCGACAATGTGTTAGAAGCCCCCGTAAAAACGAATGTCGTCTTTGTAACATTCAAGGCCTCACCATCATAAGTTATATTCGGGTACTTTTCCATAATAGCCGAGGCCGTGATATTATTATCCGCTATCACATTTTCATCTATAACCTCAGCCCACGTAGCTCCTTTTCTGGAAACGCTCTTGACCGTTATATTAAAGGCATAATTACGAACGACATCATAAACACGAGTTACCTTATCATTCTCATCCTTTACGGCAAGATCAATCTTATAATATGTATAGGTCTTGCTACCATCAAATTGCGCCTTAATAATAACAAAAGTCGCTTTCTTATCTTGATTATAATGTTCAAAAGTATACACAGATTTACCCAGCTTTGCATATTTACCATCCTCTGGCTCATTCTGTGGCGCATAAAAATCTTGATTTGGAATATTCAACTTTCCCTCATCTTTATACCCGATAGATGCCAACTGCGATTCATTATAAATAAGATAAGAAACATTTTCCAATTTCTCAGCTGCCTCCGATGAGAGATTCAGCGTTATTTTAGCCCAGTTTCGTAGTAGTTCAACATTGTTACTACCAGCAGCTTCCAGACTATTGCTTATATTTTTCGCAGGAATATCACTAAAAGTTCTCTTTCCCCAAAAGATTTGCTTATCTGTCACTAACGAGGCCATTCCGCTTTCTAGGGAAGGGGTTAACGTTCCATCATTGGCGACAAAATGGATGGTACGGGTCTCTTTTGAGATAGAAGCCGTATATCCATTGCCAGAAACAACAGCCTCTACAACTGGAGAGATAAACTCTCCATCCTCATTAAATGTATATAGATATAAGGACTCAACACCTTTCTCCACATCCCCGGTCGCTTTCGTAATCTCAAGAGCATTCGGAGCATCTACAGAGAATGAAAGAGAAACCATTGATCCATCTGTCGGTTGAATTTCTATTTGTTCTATTTCCTCTGTCGCACATGAAGCGAGCAACAGCAATACAGAAAACAAGCCATATATTTTTTTTATCATAATTACCTAATATTAAAGGTTCATAAAATCAGTAAAGATCATGTACACAGCGAACAAATCTATTGCTATTAGTGCTATTTGTTGTTTCATATCTGTAACCTGTACCCTTGGCTCCAAAATAATAACACCAATATTTTCTAGCACTCCAATACTGCCCCCCCGTATTGTATAAATAATTTACTACTTGATCTGAATTCTGTATCGTATACATAAATTCCAATTCTGCCAAAGTAGGTAATCGCCACGTTCCTGCTTCATAAGAATGATAAACACCTCTTTCATCCGTATAATGCTCTTCATACACCTCACAACGTTTAACTGCTTTATCATAGTTATAACTACCACCAGACACCGTTCCATATCGAGATGCAACTACAAATCTTGGCGAAACCAATTCATTGGACAACATATCATTTTTTGTTAGTCCTGTAATTTTATCATAAGGATCGCCAATAACTAATGTTCCCGGAGCAATAGTCGTTACAGTAAACAAATTGGGATTAGTACTACCCGTCGGACTGGCGGGTGTATTAGTTCCCCCAGAAACAACTCCTGTCAGATATTGAGGAGGATACTGATCCACTGCAATTCCTAATACTTTCAAACCCTCTGCATTATGAACTCCAAAAACAAATTGCTTTGGGAAATAATTCTCTGGTAATTTACTCGTAATTTTGATATATCCACTCTTTCCTAAATCTCCTATTATAGACGGATACTGCTTATCTCTATTATCATAGTATCCTGTACCTTTAGTAATAACATTTCCTTTTAACTCATACTTTTCATAAGTCGCATAAGATGGTTGATCAATCGTAATATTCGAGCTAGAAGCAAACTCAATCTTATACTCAGTGATATTCGCCATCACCACCTTAGTCTCCCTCACGAACAAATACTTCAAATCAGCGATAACCACATCCACGACAAACTTTTCCACGCCTTCCCACGGTGTTGTAGATACCGTAAAGTTGATTCGTTGTGTCTTCATGGATATTTTACCTGTAAGCTCATATCTATTACCATGTATGATACCATTTGTCGTACATCCTTCAAGCTCTGTCGTAGGATTAAAATCCTCATATTTATAAGAATGATCTTTCTCTTCCTCTATAATACTTCCCTTTGTTACATTTTGAATAGTCATATCCTCATTAAAGGTAGTAGTGACCTGTATCTTTTGTAAATCAACCGTTACATATATAGACAATGGGGTTAACGTTGTGTTCAACTTCTCATAGGTATAAAAAGGTAACGCAACGCCATTTTGCAATGTAATATCCTTTGCCGTAGAGAAAGCATCATCATATTGATTATCTCGACCAAGCAATATTAAATCTGATTTCTGATTGATATTCTTGACCGTAAGTTTAGTTACAGTATAGAACCACTGGTTGGTTACTTTTGTATCAGCTGTTGTAGACACAGTCTCCGGCTCTTCATCTACCGTAAACTTCATATCGATGCGTGCCGCTAATTGTGTCATCGGAACAGATATACTTGTCACAGCCGTATTTAGGTCATACGCAGCCAACTCCCCGACCTTTACCAAATTTGAAGCATCAAAAGTTCCACCTGAAACGGTTTCCGACAAACCTTTCAGGTTCTCATAAGTAGTCGTTTCCAATCTAGCCAAGTCCTCATAATGCGTTGAATTCGCAATCGCTACGATACGAACCTTACCTGTCTTTGCTTGTATATTATCAATTTTATAAGCAATCAATGTTTTTCCATCAATCGTTACGGTAGAATTGGAAATTCCCCCGTCAAACGCTACAGACTTGTACTCCAAGCACTCACCCACAGTTCCATTCGCCTCATTAAATATAGCGACCACAACATTATTCACTTTTACCTCATCCTCCGTCGAATATGTATACCCTTCAGCGATATCCCCTCCAGCTTTCGTCATCGCTGTCACTTCTCCCAAAGTAAGAGTCATAGAGAATGAGATATCCCGCCCGTCCTCATTTCCTCGCTGAACTTCTTCTTCCGAGTTACAGCTCGTGAAAAGCAGTCCGACAAACAGCACTGATAATATATTCCTTATTTTCATAATCTTGTATTTTTATTTTACCCGTTTACACCTTAATTATCTTCCATAGGAATGGATATGGTATTATTCAACCAATCTCTTGTATAGCAAAGTAGTTCTGTCTCGACCTTATCTCCAATAATAGTCATATTGACAACCAAGCGATAAACATATCCGGATTTTACACCATGCAAAATATTCCCCTCCTTATTGATCACAAACTGCCTTGTCGTTCTTTCCTCGCTATTTCCGACCTTAAACCGGACTTGTATTTTCACTTGATCACTTTCTGCCGCCGCCAGATTCCGGAACGAGTAAAAAGACAATACATTTTTATTCTCTACAAAAGAATAAGTTGACGGAAGCTCCGATACTCCATCATATACCTCCACATTACACGTCTTATTCTCCTGCAAATAAGTCGCATTTTTATGAGTTTGCTCATTTGTCGTATAACTCTCAGGATTCAAGTTCAACAGATCCACTCCTATAACAGTAATCTTCTCTTGAACAGATGCTCCTTGAAAACCAGAAACATTAAATTCCGCAAGTTCTATACGAGCGGTTAGCTGAGAAAGAGGGACTGGACCAACTTCTAAAGGTTTTTCCAATGCTTCCCTAATTGTCGCATAACCGGCAAAGTTGGAATCAAAATTGATATTCATTTTCCCTACTTTAACTAAAGCATCCTTATTATCCTGTATTATATCGTTTATATCACTTTCCGATTGACAACCCGCAAACGATTTAGAGCTATTAGCGATTACCATTACGGAGTAAGGGCTAGGCTTTTTCACTTTCACGATTACTTTTGCCCAGTCATCTTCCGTGCCGTTTTTCTTTTTAACGATATAATTCTCGCTATTTACAAACAGCCCTTCCATTATCGAATTGACTTGCCCACCCTCAAAAAAAATCAATGTACAATTATTAATCTTTGCCTCGTCCATGGAAGCAGGCAATGTCCCTACGCCAGACAAGGATTTTGTCTCCAAAGAAAAAAGAGAAACTTTCATAGAAAGGGCAACCTCTCCCTCCTCTATCACAGCACTCCCCGAATGTCCTTTCTCTATATCCCTCAGCGCATCATCATCCATTGAGCACGAGACCGCCAGCAGTAACAAGCAGATACTTGAGATTATCGTCTTTATTTCCATATTCTTATATTTATTCGTTCAACTTCCTTATTCTTGATAAAAGACATTAAGATGGATTGAGTTCAGATAGGACTAAGGGCGGTGAGTTACGTAGGAAAATAGGCTAAATAAGGAAAGATCAATCCTCTCCATTATTGAATGGCAAATTGAGCTGATCTGAAAATAATGTCTACCAAAATAATAAAATTGGATAGAATATGCAATCTGACAAGTATTTGGAATGGAAGGAAAGGTATTAGTCCTATCTGTACTAGATACCGGAAATTTGTAAGTTAGGCTTTTTACACTGACAAAATTAAATGGATACATTAATGAATGGAATAGGCGGAACTTTCAACTTTAAGGGGTAAAACTAGCAATTTAAGGTTTGTTGAAATAAACGATAGAGAATCCTATCATTTCGATAGAGATACCCATGCTGCCAGAGAAACATTATAGGTCATGGTTGCTTTTTTATGAATAGGAACAAAGATAATCGTTTAATTCATTATCTTTGTGGAAGTATAAACAAATAAACAAGATAACTATGAAAAATAAATCATCGTTAGTACGTTTCGATTGGGCGATCAAACGTTTACTTCGCCAAAAGTCCAATTTTGTAGTCCTCGAAGGTCTTTTATCCACCCTTCTCGGGGAAAACGTGATTATTGTCCGCATCCTAGAAAGCGAAGGTAACAAAGAGGATAGCGAGGACAAGTTCAACCGCGTAGACGTATTGGCAGAAAACAGTAAAGGCGAGCTGGTAATCATCGAGGTACAAAACAACCGGGAGCTAGATTATTTTCACCGTATGCTATATGGCACATCCAAGGCAGTCACCGAGTATATTCATGAGGGAGAGAAATACGGTACTATCAAGAAAATCTACTCCGTAAACATTATCTATTTCGATCTTGGGCAGGGAAAAGATTACGTATATCACGGGAAGACCCAATTCAAAGGTATTCATTTTGACGATATATTGAAACTATCCACCCGCCAACGGGAACAATTCGTCAAACAAGAAGCTGGCGATATTTTTCCTGAATATTACGTATTACGTGTCAACGAGTTTGACGAACTGGCGAAAACACCCCTCGACGAATGGATCTATTTCCTAAAAACAGGAGAAATAGATAAACTCAGCCCTTCCGAGAAGGGCCAATACTACGCCCACATGGAAGCCCTTCGATATCAAAAGAGCGTCATCGAGACCGGATGGATAGAAGGGCATGCGGATGGACGAGCGGAAGGTATCGCGGAGGGTAAAGCGGAAGGTAGAGCAGAAGGTATCGCGGAAGGACAGAACCTAGAGAAACGTCAAATTGCCGCCAACTTGAAAAAGCAAGGGCTTCCCATCGAGATCATAGCGAATTGCACAGGGCTCTCTCCCGAAGAGATAGCGGACTGTTAGCGCAAACTTAAAAAGGGGGAATCAAAAGATTCCCCCTTTATACATATCATCGAAATTCGAATGCTGTCCGTTCATCTTCTGGGCCTCCTCGCTTTCTGGATTCAGTTCCAAAGATTTCTTCAAGTCCTCGAACGCACCGGTCTTATCACCTTTCAGATTCTTGGCTCGCCCACGCTCACTATAAGCCTTGGCAAAAGACGGATTCGTCTCGATCGCCTCGTCGAAGAAAGCGATCGCCTCGTCATATTTCTTTTGCTCAATCAGTAACTGACCAGATAAGATACAAGCGTCCTCATTAAACGGATTTAGATCTAGGACCTGCTGGAAATCAGAATTCGCGGCCTCGATATCCCCTAAAGCCATATGAATACGTCCTCTCAATAAATAAGAACTTTCCTCCTCCGGCACGATCTCGATCGCTTTCTCCACATCGGGCAGCGCCTCTTTAGCTTGTCCCAGTCCTAAAAGAATCTCCGCACGCAATAAATAAGAATCGGCGAAATCCTCCTTCAAGGCAATCGATCTCGTCAGGTCGGCGATAGCGCCAAATACGTCATTCGTCGCTTTCTTCGCTTTTGCCATCATGAAATAAGCGACATGATTAGAAGGCTCTAGCTCGATCACGTGCAAACAATCGGTTATGACCTCCGCATCCTTATCCAACATAAACAATAAGTTAACGCGAGTCAAGCGGGTAGCGATATGATCCGGCTCCATCTCAACCATCCGGTTCAACACGTCCTCGGCTTTCCCTAGATCGTTCGCCATCGTATAAGCGGAAACGAGATAGCTCATCGTCTCAAAATCCTCCTGTATATTCAGTGCCTCCGTAAAGCATTTGATCGCATAAACAAGTTTTCCCATCTTCTGGGCACGTACGCCGTCGTATTTCAAGATATCAAAGTTCTTCTGCTCGTTCTTCGCCTTATCCTCCGTCGCCTCGGCCGGTTTGGAAGAAGAGAATAAAGATGTAAAGAAATTTCCCATGGTCTTATTCCTTAATTATTATAGTTCTACATTATTAGAATTCCACCGCAAAGTTACGGTAATATATTTGAATTTTCAGCCGTACAAGCGCCGGAAAAAACACGTACGTGTTTTTGGAAAAAGTCGTACATGTTTTTTGGAAAACACGTACATGTTTTTTCAAGCTGACAATCATTCACCGAAAAGGCCGTTTCGCTTATTTATTTTCATTTTTTTAATTAAAATGTAACAGATCGTTTTCCAGTATTTTATAATTTTGCGATTGTTTTTAATTTGGCTGAAAGTTGCTCAATCCTTTGTAGAAACCTTTTAAGCTAGCCACAAATATAGAATATGGAGAATATAGAGACAGGACTTTTGTTAATGGTAGTTGGAATGACCACCGTATTTGCTATCCTTTTGATCGTTATCAATCTGGGAAAAGGACTTATCGTCTTGGTGAATAAATACGCACCGGAAGAGATCATAGCGAAGAAACCAGTAGCGGCAGCCGTTCGGGTACAAACGGCCACTCCAACGCAAACCACCGCAATCGGCAGTCTTTCCGGACAGGAGACAGCCGCCATCGTATCGGCAATCAGCGCCGTGACCCGTGGACAGGGGAAAGTTATCAAAATTGAGAAAGTATAAATAATACATATTAATATCATGAAAAGAGAAATCAAATTCAGTTTGGTCTTCAGAGACATGTGGCAATCTGCCGGAAAGTATGTCCCGACCGTAGACCAACTAACCAGAGTCGCTCCGGCAATTATCGAGATGGGCTGTTTCGCCCGGGTGGAAACGAATGGCGGAGGATTTGAACAAGTCAACTTATTATTCGGAGAGAATCCTAATAAAGCGGTCCGTGAATGGACAAAACCTTTCCATGCGGCAGGTATCCAGACGCATATGTTGGACCGTGCGTTGAACGGCCTTCGCATGAGCCCGGTACCCGACGATGTACGTCAGCTATTTTATAAGGTAAAGAAAGCGCAGGGAACGGATATCGCCCGCACGTTCTGCGGTTTGAACGACGTACGGAATATCGCCCCATCTATTAAATACGCGAAAGAGGCCGGTATGATCTCACAATGCTCCTTGTGTATCACGCATTCTCCGGTACATACGGTTGAGTATTATACCAAGATGGCACTCGAGTTGATCGAGCTCGGAGCGGATGAGATTTGTATCAAGGATATGGCCGGTATCGGACGTCCGTACACATTAGGCCGTATCGTAGCCAATATCAAGGAAAAATATCCAGAGATCCCGATCCAATATCATAGCCATGCCGGTCCCGGCTTTAACGTAGCTTCCATCATGGAGGTTTGTAACGCGGGTTGCGACTATATCGACGTAGGTATGGAGCCGCTTTCTTGGGGTACAGGACATGCGGACTTGCTGACCGTACAGGCGATGTTGAAGGACGCCGGTTATAAGGTGCCCGAGATCAATATGGAGGCTTATATGAAAGTTCGTGCCTTGGTTCAAGAATTCATGGATGATTTCTTGGGATTGTATATCAGCCCGAAGAACCGGTTGATGAATTCCTTGCTGATCGGACCGGGACTTCCGGGCGGTATGATGGGTAGCTTGATGGCGGACCTTGAGAAGAACCTAGAGACGATCAACAAGAGCAATATAAAGAACAACAAACCGCTGATGTCTCAAGACCAGTTATTGATCAAGTTGTTCGACGAGGTAGCTTACGTATGGCCACGTGTCGGTTATCCTCCATTGGTAACTCCATTCAGCCAATACGTGAAGAACCTAGCTTTGATGAACGTCATGCAGATGGAGAAGGGGAAAGCCCGCTGGAGCATGATCGCCGACGATATCTGGGATATGATCCTCGGAAAGGCCGGACGTCTTCCGGGCCCGTTGGCTCCCGAGATCGTCGAGAAGGCGAAGGCCGAAGGCCGCCAGTTCTTCGAGGGCAATCCTCAAGACAATTATCCGGACGCGTTGGATAAGTATCGCAAGTTGATGAACGAGAAGCAATGGGAAGTCGGCGAGGACGAGGAAGAGCTCTTCGAATACGCCATGCACCCCGCTCAATACGAGGCATATCGGTCCGGAAAGGCCAAGGTTGAGTTTAAGGCAGACGTGGCAAAACGTAAGGCAGAGAAAGCGAATGCAGGCAAACCGGCGGCACCCGTTACTCCGGCCGCATCGGCTCCGGCACCAGCCGCTACATTAGCGATGCCAACGACTCCGCAAGTCATGACCGTAGATGTAAACGGGCAAGCTTACCGTGTGACCGTCGCTTTTGGTGATACCAACAGCGCGACTCCGGAAGTTAAACCGACAGCGGCTCCCGCCCCGACAGCCCCGGAGACAACAAATGCTCCCGCAGGCGCTGGAAAAGAGGTGCTTTCTCCGCTGGAAGGTAAATTCTTCCTTGTAAAAAACGCTTCCGATACACCGGTGAAGGTGGGCGACGTAGTGAAAGAAGGTGATGTCCTTTGCTACGTGGAGGCCATGAAAACATACAATGCCGTACGTGCCGAGTTCGGGGGAACGATCACGGCGATCTGCCTGTCTTCCGGTGATGCCGTATCTGAGGATGATGTATTAATGACGATTCAATAATGAACGAGATATTTCAAAACTTATATGAGATGACTGCGTTCAGCAATATCATTGCCGAACCGCAGTTCTTGATCATGTATGCCATAGCGTTCGTATTGCTCTACCTCGGTATCAAGAAACAATACGAGCCGCTATTGCTCGTGCCTATCGCGTTCGGCGTATTGCTCGCCAATTTCCCCGGAGGCGATATGGGAGTGATTCAAGCGGATGAGAATGGGTTGATTAATGTACACGGCGTGATGAGAAACATCTGGGAAATGCCGCTGCATGATATCGCACACGAGCTTGGCTTGATGAACTTCATCTATTATATGTTGATCAAGACGGGCTTCTTGCCGCCGATTATCTTCATGGGTGTCGGTGCGTTGACCGACTTCGGCCCGATGCTCCGCAACCTTCGCCTATCCATTTTCGGCGCCGCGGCCCAATTGGGAATCTTCACGGTGCTTTTGGTAGCGATCTTGATGGGATTCACACCGAAAGAGGCAGCGTCTTTAGGTATTATCGGTGGCGCCGATGGCCCGACGGCTATCTTCACGACCATTAAATTGGCTCCGCATTTGCTAGGCCCGATCGCTATCGCCGCTTATTCTTACATGGCTTTGGTACCGGTTATCATCCCGTTGGTCGTTAAGCTACTGTGTTCTAAGAAAGAATTACAGATCAACATGAAGGAACAAGAGAAGAAATACCCTTCTAACATGGAGATCAAGAATTTGCGTGTATTGAAGATTATCTTCCCGATCGTGGTAACTACCGTAGTCGCCCTGTTTGTTCCCAGCTCCGTTCCTTTGATCGGTATGTTGATGTTCGGTAATCTTGTAAAAGAGATCGGAACCAATACGTTCCGTCTGTTCGATGCCGCTTCCAACAGCATCATGAACGCAGCCACGATCTTCCTCGGATTATCCGTCGGGGCAACCATGACCACGGAAGCGTTCTTGAACCTGACAACAATCGGTATCGTAATCGGCGGTTTCTTGGCATTCGCCTTGTCCATCGCCGGAGGTATCTTCTTCGTTAAGATTTTCAATTTGTTCACTAAGAAAAAAATCAATCCGCTTATCGGAGCCACGGGTTTAAGCGCCGTGCCAATGGCCTCTCGTGTGGCGAATGAGATCGCGTTGCAATATGATCCGAAGAACCATGTCTTGCAATATTGCATGGCTAGTAATATCTCGGGAGTGATCGGCTCAGCGGTAGCTGCCGGCGTATTGATTTCCTTCTTGGGATAAAGTAAGATTAAATAATATAAGTAGACGGTGGGAGACGGGGCATGCCCCGTCTCTACAACCGGAATCAAGAGAAATAGGCCAACCTTAACATCTATTAGTATCCAAAATGACTTTTTAGATAAATAATTTCCCCGAAATGCTGTAATCCAAAAATATTTAGTTTAATTTGTGACTTGATATAGGAATGTATTTATCCTTTTCTTAAAAGCGATTGTATATGAAGGACACTCTTGAGACTAATTTGCCGGAAGAAGCCGGGAAATTGGAAGAAACTAAAAAACCGGTTGAGACGCCGGAAATCGATGCTACCGCAGACGTTGAAGCCAACGATACAGCGGAGGCGGACGCTGCTATTGCCGCAGGTAAATTAACCAAAGAAGAAATTCTCGCTAAGTTAACCGAACTTGTTGAGACTTCCGTAGAGACTTCCCGTGGAGAAGTAGAGGCTTTGAAACAGGCTTACTACAAGATCCGTCGTAACGAGGTGGAAGAGCTTAAGAAAGTATTCATCGCTGATGGTGGCGAAGAAAAGGATTTTACAGCCCCCGCTGACGAAACCGAGAACAAGATCAAGGATTTGCTCACCTCTTATAAAGAGAAAAGAGCCGCTATCCTCGCCGAGGAAGAGCGTGTAAAGGCCGCTAACTACGCTTTGAAATTGCAGTTAATCGACCAGTTGAAAGAGCTTTGTGAAAGCCAAGATGATTTCAATAAATTATACAACTCTTTCAAGGACATCCAACAAAGATGGAAAGAGGTGAAGGCCGTTCCCCAAGAGCACGTGAACGAGCTTTGGAAGAACTATCAGATCTACACCGAGAAATTCTATGATATTATCAAGATAAACAATCAGTTCCGTGATTACGACTTCAAGAAGAATCTGGAATTGAAGACCGCCTTGTGCGAAACCGTAGAGAAACTAGGTAACGAGCCGGATGTTATCTCCGCTTTCCACCAGCTTCAGAAGCTGCACCAGCAATGGCGTGAGATCGGGCCGGTGGCGAAAGAGTTGCGTGAGGATTTATGGGCTCGCTTCAAAGCTGCCTCAACCGTGATCAATAAGCGTCACCAAGAGCACTTCGAGAAACTGAAAGCGAAAGAGCAGGAGAATCTGGATGCGAAGACCGTGATTTGCGAACAAATCGAGGCGATTGATTTCAGCGCGTTGAAATCGTTTAAGGATTGGGAAGAAAAGAATAAGGAGGTAATCGGCTTGCAAGAGAAATGGAAGACGATTGGTTTCGCTCCGAAAAAATATAATGTAAAGATATTCGAACGTTTCCGTGCCGCTTGCGATGTCTACTTCGAGAAGAAAAGCGAGTTCTACAAGGCGATCAAGAGCGATATGGAGAAAAACCTCGACGCTAAACGTGCGTTATGTGAGAAAGCCGAGGCTTTGAAGGATAGTACTGACTGGAAGGATACGACGGATAAAATGATCGCTTTGCAGAAAGAATGGAAGACGATCGGACCGGTAGCCCGTAAGCATTCCGACGCTGTCTGGAAACGTTTTATCTCGGCTTGTGATTATTTCTTCGAGCAAAAGAATAAGAACGTTGTTTCCCAAAAGAGCATAGAGCAGACCAACTTGGCCGCTAAGAAAGAGCTGATCGCTAAGATCAAGGGCATGGACGAGAGCCTTGGACATGATGAGGCTATCGCAACCTTGAAGTCTTATATGGCGGAATGGAACACGATCGGTTTCGTACCGTTCAAGGAGAAAGATAAGATCTACAAGGAATATCACGAGGCGGTTGACCAACAATTCGATCGCTTGAAGGTAGACCAGAACGATCGCAAGATGCAGTCGTTCCGCAACAACCTAAACGAGATGACCAGCGGCGAAAGAGGTAAAGGCCGTTTGTTCAGCGAGCGTGATAAGTTGATGCGTATGTACGAGCGCATGAAGAACGAGCTTCAGACTTACGAGAACAACATCGGCTTCCTAAGCATTTCCTCCAAGGGCGGCGGCGGTTTACTGAAAGAAATGGAACGCAAGATCGAAAAACTGAAAGAGGATATGGCTTTAACGGTCAAGAAGATCGATGCCATCGACGAGAATCTGGAATAACAATCTCATAAACCCGAGCAAAGCCGTCCTTTAAAAAGACGGCTTTGTTGTTTTTACGCTTTTATGTCACGGATACATTATTTCAATCCCGGCCACGAGACGGCCGTACTTTTAGGGACACAGAACTACACGGCACCGACAAACGTCCGTAAAATGCAAAAAGACTTGGCGCTGCTGCCGGTTTGGTATGCGGAAGAGGATGATTTCGTCTATCTGGAAGATAGTAAGGCAACCCCTCCGTTTTTCTCCCATTTACCCAAAGACCTACATCCGGCTCCTATACCTGTAACAAAAGCGATGCTGGCGAAAAACGCTCCCTACCTCTCTCCTATGGACGCGGCCCCATGGGGACTTTCCCCGCATAGTCTTCATTTATTCGAGCAGTTGAGGGACAAGGCAAAAGTCCGGCTATCCGTCCCGACTTGGAAAGAGGATTATTTTCGCCTTACCGGTAGGCAAACGGCGGCGGAATGTCTGGAAAAGATACAGGCCCTCCTACCCGATCTCCCTATTCCGGTAGCGCCTCGTTTCTGCACGAAAATCAGGGAGGTGGAGAGATACATGATCTTATGCAACGCTCCCTTCGTATTAAAAACACCCTATTCCTCTTCCGGACGGGGATTGCTATGGGTAGAGAAACGAAAACCGGATACAAAAACGAAAAACTGGATAGAGGGCGCATTCAACAAACAAGGAATGATCAGCATCGAAAGCGGATTAGACAAAGTACAGGATTTCGCCATGGAATTTTATTCCGACGGGCAAGGTACTGTCCGTTACGAGGGATTATCCGTTTTCAATACCGAGGAGCGAGGCTCCTATACAGGCAACATCCTAGAGGAACAATCCACCATGCTCTCTCGCATCACCCGATTCACGGGCGAAGAAACCTATTCCCGCATCCAAGAGGCGGTATGCGCTGTATTACAAGAAGTGTACGGATCTACATATGCGGGCTGTATAGGTGTGGACATGCTGGTCTATAGACAAAAGGATGGATCTTTCGCTATTCATCCCTGCATTGAGATCAATATGCGGTACACGATGGGAATGGTCGCTTTACGTCTATTCCAGCAGTATGTAGCGCCCGGAGCTGTTGGCGATTACCGGGTTTCTTACGAGAAGGAAGCCGGAGAAGCTCTCGAGAAACACCGCCTCATGTCTGAGACCTATCCGCTTCGCCTCGCGAATGGAAGGATTCAAGAAGGCTACCTCTCATTATGCCCTGTCACAAA
>OMCT01001215.1_pt1 | contig 16252 bp, 19 predicted proteins | sample 1674301 | NCBI WGS metagenome assembly OMCT01 (sample SAMEA103958158, study PRJEB25191) | human gut metagenome
AAATTATTGAGATTACCAACTTTTACAAAGACTTTCTTATCCCGAACTCAGGTTAGTAATTAGTAATTATTAATTAGTAATTGGGAATAGTAAAAGCAACATAAGTAGCGGAGGTCTCCGGCCTCCGCAGCACCAAGTCGGACACAAATTGTATGTCTGTTTTAGGATGCTGCGGAGGCCGGAGACCTCCGCTACTATTGTTATCTGCGGCTGCCGAAGCCACCGCCTCTTGACGATGAGGAGCTTCTTGACGAACTGCCGCCACCGAACGAAGACGAACTTCTCGACGGACTGCTGCTTCTTGACGAGCCGAACGATGAGCCGCTGCTTCTTGAAGAGCCGAACGAAGAAGACGAAGAACTTCTTGACGAACCGAACGACATGCTGCTGCCTCTCGATGAGCTGTCTACGGGCTTGAACGTAGAGCGCGGTGTCGACTGCATGGGCGAGCCGAAGCTGCGGTTGCTGCGACCAGAGCCGAAGCTGCTGCCAGAAGAGCTGCTGCCGCTATCCGACTGGCGCACGGTGGTGCGTGTGCTGCTCTCGCGACTGCCGAAGCCCGACGAGCCGCGGCTTGAGCCGAAGCTGCTGTTGTCGCGGCGTGAGCCAGAGCCGAATCCATTGACATCGCGGCTTGAGCCCGAAGCTACGCCGTTGATGTTGCGACGGATGGCATTGTTGTCGCGGCGCGAGCCGAAGCCCGAGTTGTTGTTCTTCTGCTCCACCTGACGGTTGCCGCGCGAGCCGAACGACTGGCGGTTGCCGCGTCCGTAGTCGCCACGCTGGAATCCGTCGCGCATACCGAAGTAGTTGTCGCCGCGGCGCGAGCCGAACGTTCTGCCGCTATACCACGAGCGTCCGTTATTCTGACGCCACGAGTGGCCGCCACGATAGCTCACGTACACCGCAGGACGATGGAAGTAGAAGTAGTCGCGGTGCGGATAGCGGGCATAGATGGCGAAGTGCCAGCAGCCTGAGTGGAAGTAGAGCGGACGGTAGAAGTAAGCCGCGTCGCAGAACATGCGATACTGCCAGTCGAGCAGCACGTAGCTGAAGTCGAGGTTACGCCAGCGCCAGTAGTCGCCGTACAGCTCGTCGTACGAGTTGACGCTGAGCAGATAATCGAGGTTTATCTCGTAAGCCGCCTCATACTGGTCGTCGGTGAGGTTCAGCTCGTAAGCCATCTTGTCGGTGAGGAACAGAGCCTGTTCGCGCGCCTGACTGTAGCTCATTGCGCCGGCTGTCACCATGAAGCCGAGCACCATTACTATTGTTGCGAAAAACCTTTTCATAATATTTCTGTTTTAAAAGTTATACATTATCTTAAGGGCCCTCTCAGGGGGTGCACCCCCTTGAGGTTTCCTTTCGCTTGCAAAGTTAGAACTTTATCAGAGCACGTCAAAGGGATTTTCCCTAAACGCTTGTGGGAAAATCCCTAAACAGCTTAGAGACAATCGTCGGATTGCGTACGCCGTCCAATCGGATTGCGTACGCCGCTCGATCAGATTCCGTCCGCCGTCCGATCAGATTCCGTACGCCGCCCGATCAGATTCCGTACGCTATCCGATGACTTAACAACCGCCCCAACACAACAAACCGACCGCCCCAACCCAACAAACCAACCGCCCCAACACAACAAACCGACCGCCCCAACCCTATTGTTTCATAACATTTAACGCCTCAGACGCTACATAATCAATCAAAAAAGCGTAACTTTGCACTTTAAAGGTGGCTGTTTGCACATTGTTATTATCGCACACAGCGCACTACATATCAGTAAATTAACAATAAAACACATATAAAATGGCACAAGAAGACGTTTTCAAGAAAATCGTGAGTCACTGCAAGGAGTATGGTTTCGTGTTCCCGAGCAGCGAAATTTATGACGGACTGGCTGCAGTGTACGACTACGGACAGAACGGTGTAGAACTGAAGAACAACATCAAACAATACTGGTGGAAGAGCATGGTGCTGCTGCACGACAACATCGTGGGCATCGACTCAGCCATCTTCATGCACCCTACTATCTGGAAGGCAAGCGGACACGTAGACGCATTCAACGACCCGCTCATCGACAACCGCGACTCTAAGAAGCGCTACCGTGCCGACGTTCTCATCGAGGACCAGATTGCAAAGTACGACGAGAAGATTGAGAAGGAGATTGCCAAGGCTCGCAAGCGCTTCGGTGAGAGCTTCGACGAGGCTCAGTTCCGCGCTACCAACGCTCGCGTAATCGAGCACCAGCAGAAGCGCGACGCTCTCCACGCACGCTACACAGAGGCTATGCAGGGACCTGACCTCGCTGAGCTGAAGCAGATCATCCTCGACGAGGAGATCGTAGACCCGATCAGCGGCACAAAGAACTGGACCGACGTGCGCCAGTTCAACCTCATGTTCTCTACAGAGATGGGCTCAGTAGCCGACGGCTCTAACAAGGTATACCTCCGCCCGGAGACAGCGCAGGGCATCTTCGTCAACTACCTTAACGTGCAGAAGACAGGCCGCATGAAGATTCCGTTCGGCATCGCACAGGTCGGCAAGGCGTTCCGCAACGAGATCGTAGCACGCCAGTTCATCTTCCGTATGCGCGAGTTCGAGCAGATGGAGATGCAGTTCTTCGTACAGCCGGGCACCGAGCTCGAGTACTTCCAGAAGTGGAAGGAGCTGCGCATGAAGTGGCACCAGGCTCTGGGCTTCGGCGCCGAGAACTACCGCTTCCACGACCACGAGAAGCTGGCTCACTACGCCAACGCCGCTACCGACATCGAGTTCCACATGCCGTTCGGCTTCAAGGAGGTGGAAGGCATACACAGCCGCACCAACTTCGACCTCTCGCAGCACGAGAAGTTCTCGGGCCGCTCTATCAAGTACTTCGACCCGCAGACAAAGGAGTCGTACACTCCGTACGTCATCGAGACATCTATCGGCGTAGACCGTATGTTCCTCAGCGTGATGTGCCACTCTTACAAGGAGGAGAAGCTCGAGAACGGCGAGACACGCGTCGTGCTCATGCTCCCGCCGGCACTCGCTCCGACAAAGCTCGCCGTGCTGCCGCTCGTTAAGAAGGACGGACTGCCCGAGAAGGCTCGCGAGATTGTGAACAACCTGAAGTTCCACTTCAACACAACTTACGACGAGAAGGACACCATCGGCAAGCGCTACCGCCGTCAGGACGCCGTGGGCACACCTTACTGCGTCACCGTCGACTACGACACGCTGAAGGACAACACCGTAACACTCCGCTTCCGCGACACAATGGAGCAGGAGCGCGTGAGCATCGACCAGCTCCTCAGCATCATTGAGGACAAGGTGAGCATCACAAGCCTGCTCAAGAAATTGCAGTAATAACACACCCAATAAATGAGAAAATACTATTTATTCATACTCTTCGCCATGACGACAGTCTTCGCAGCAAGCCTGTCGTCGTGCAAAGAGACCGACAACGAGGTGGAAGAGTTCCCCAACTGGCAGAAGACCAACGAGGCTTACTACGACAAGAAGTACGCCGAGGTGAAGCAGCTCGTCAATGGCGGCGCTGCCGACTGGAAGGTGCTGCGCTCTTGGAGCCTCGACGACAAGCTGGCTACACACAGCTACGACTACGTGCTCGCCAACGTGCTCAACGCCGGCACGGGTTCGGGCTGTCCGCTCTACACCGACTCGGTGAAGGTGCACTACAGCGGCCGACTGCTGCCGTCAACGAGCTACGCCGAAGGCTACATCTTCGACCAGTCGTGGCAGGGCGAATACAACCTCAGCACGATGAAACCGCGCACGTTCGCCGTGAGCGGCGTGGTGAAAGGCTTCGCTACAGCGCTGCAGAACATGCACATCGGCGACAGATGGCAGGTTTACATACCGCACCAGCTGGCATACGGCTCGTCTGACACGCCGGGCGCAGCCTACTCCACCCTCATCTTCGACATAACCCTCGTCGGCTACTTCCGCAAGACGTCTACAGCAGCCGCTCCCTCAAAGGACGGCGCAGCACAGCAGCAGACAGCGGGATACTGGGTTTACGAATAGACAATAGATATAATAGGTAATAAAAAAGAGGATACCGCATTTGCGATATCCTCTTTTTGTATTTATAGATTCTTCACAGTGAGCTTGTCGCCGTTGAGCTTCAGCGTATAGCGTGCGCCTCGCTTCGTCTTGAACTTCAGCACTGAGTCGCCGTAGCGCACCTCGCAGGGAGCACCAGCACCAGAGAGCAGCGTAGCCTCAACGAGCTTGCCATTCTTCCAGCTGATAGACACGGTGAAGTTGCCCTTTGCGCGCAGACCGCTCACAGCGCCCTCTTTCCAAGCGTCGGGCAATGCTGGCAGCAGATGCACGAATCCCATGTGGCTCTGCATGAGCATCTCTGTTACACCGGCTGTTCCGCCAAAGTTGCCGTCAATCTGGAACGGAGCGTGCGTGTCCCAGAGGTTGTCGAGCGTACCGTTCTTCAGCAGGTTGCCGTAGAGCGTGTAGGCATGATTGCCGTCGTGCAGGCGCGCCCACTGGTTTAGCTTCCAGCCCATCGACCATCCTGTAGCGCCGTCGCCGCGATGCTCGAGCACTACGCGCGAAGCCTTAGCCAGTTCGGGCGTCGTAACGGGCGACACGGTGTGGCCCGGATGCAGACCGAAGAGATGGTTCACGTGGCGATGCTCGTCCTTCGGGTCGTCGATGTCGGTAGACCACTCCATGAGCTGTCCGTAGCGACCTATCTTATACGGAGCGAGATGCTTCAGAGCGTCCTCCCACTGGCGGCGTTCCTTTGCGCTCTTGCCCAGCACGCGACTTGCCTCAATAGCATCCAAGAGCACTTCGCGTATCACGGCGTGAGCGAACGTTGCGCCCTCGTCAACCGGTCCGTGCTCGGGCGATGTAGACGGAGCAGCGGTGTATACGCCGTCGGCGCGATGCCAGAGATAGTCGGCAGCGAAGTCGGCAGACTCCTTCAGCATGTCGTAGTTGTCGGCGAGGAAGTGGCGGTCGCGGGTGAAGTCGTAGTAGTTCCAGAGGTGAGTGGCGAGCCACGGACCGGCGAACGGCGAGAAGTTCCACGACATATCCTCGCTCGAAAGCGGCGATGTGAAGCCGAAGATATTGCCCGAAACGGATGTTGTCCAGCCACGTGTGCCGAAGTACGACTTAGCCGTTACGCGGCCCGGCTTAACGAGCGTGCGCATGAAGTTGAAGAGCGGCAACTCGCACTCCGGAAGTCCCGTCGGGCAAGCCAACCAGTAGTTCATCTGCAGGTTGATGTTGTTATGATAGTCGATGCGCCACGGTCCGTCTACGTTGTTGTGCCACAAGCCCTGCAGGTTAGCCGGCATATTGTCTGCACGCGACGACGAGATGAGCAGGTAGCGGCCAAACTGGTAGTAGAGTTGCTCCAGATAGTAGTCGGGCTTGCCCTGGCGGTAAGCCTCAAGGCGTCTGTTCACGGGCAGGTCGGCGGTCTCAACCGTAGCGTTGTTGATGTTCAGACGCACGCGGTTGAAGAGCTCCGAATAGTCGGCGTAATGCTCGTTGAGCAGAGAGGCGTAGTCCTTAGCCGCAGCCTTTGCGAGCCAGTCGGCGGTAGTCTTTGCCGGGTCGACGCCCACATAAACCTTCGGGTCGTTGAAGTCGGGGTCGTAGTTGGGCTTGTAGTCGGTGTCGGCAGTGATGAGGAACACCACCTCGTCGGCATCCTTCACCGTGAGCTTGCCGCCAGCGTTAGAGACCTCGCCGCCCTTAGCCACAGCCTTGATGCGCACGGCGTACTGCATGGCGTTATTGTCGAGACGCGCCAGCCAGCAGAGCGCATCGGCGCCGTCGGCCTTCATCTCGCCCGTCGAAACAGGGTTGGGAGCGTAGGAGAACACGAGGTTCTGCTTGCCGCGCTGCGACGCAGCGAAGCGCACAGCCATCACATTGGCAGGATGCGACACGAAATACTCGCGCTCGTACTGCACGCCGTCCTTGCAGAAACTCACTTTAGCAAGGGCTGAGTCGAGCGAGAGCTCACGGCGATAGCCGGTCATACCCACCGAACTCAGTCCGGTTTCTATATAGAACTCGCCGGCTGTTGTGAAGCTGCCGAAGCGGAACGGCTCCTCGGCGTCTGCCTCGTAGGGCACTACGCTGTTGAAGTTCTTGCGTGTGAGCTGTTCGGCTTTCGCCCAGTCGCCCTTGGTGAAGGCGTCGCGTATCTCGCCCACCACATTAGCCGACTGCTTGTTCACATCCCAGTAGTATGAGGCGCCGCGCGCAGTGTTCGGACCGCCGCGCCAGAGCGTCTTCTCGTTGAACGTGATGCGCTCAGCCTCAACAGAACCGAGCACGTTGCCGCCGATATTGCCATTGCCGATAGGCAGCGACTGCGACTCCCATTCGGGATCGGGGTTGTTCACTAAGTCGCCGGCACGCACCAGCTGACGCTCAGTAGGCTTGCGGTCGGGGCTCGAAGCGAGCCACACAGCCTGTCCGCGCAACGTCGTCGGACGGTCGAACCAATACTTCAATGGCGTCTTCTGCTGCGCGAAGCCGTTGGCAGAACCAAAGGCGCAGAGCGCAAGAAGCGCAAGGAGTTGTCTTTTTGCTTGCATTATGATTAGTTTTTAATTTTTAGTCTATCACCACAAAGTTACTGCAAAAAAGCGAAATAAGCAGCAATAAAGACACCTATTATAATAAAAAAGCCGTAAATTTGCAAAAATCAAAATAAAAAACTATGAACAATCTAAACAACATTACCAGCAAGTTTCTCATCGAAGGCACCGTCAGCGACATCAAGCCGCTCGGCAACGGACTCATCAACGACACATACCGCATACAGACCGCAGAAAACGACCGCCCCGACTACGTCCTGCAACGCATCAACCACCACATCTTCACCGATGTTGACCTGCTGCAGCACAACGTAGAGACCGTGACCAACCACATACGCGAGCAGCTGAAGGCAGAAGGAGCCGACGACATCGACCGCCGCGTGCTGCGCTTCGTGCCCACCACCGACGGAAAGACCTACCACTTCGACGGCGAGAGCTACTGGCGCGTGTCAATATTCATCAGCGACGCCGTGACGATGGACGCCGTGACACCCGAATCGTCGTACGATGCAGGCAAGGCGTTCGGCGACTTCGAGGCTCGACTGGCTGACATCGCCGACCAGTTGGGTGAGACAATCCCCGACTTCCACAACATGTGCCTCCGACGCGACCAGCTGCGCAAGGTGTACGCCGAAGACCCAGTGGGACGCGCCGAGAGCGTGAAGCCGTTCGTAGAAGAGATTGAGGCGTACATGGACGAGATGTGTCTGGGCGAACGACTGCTCGCCGAGGGCAAGCTGCAGAAACGCGTGTGCCACTGCGACACTAAAGTGAACAATATGATGTTCGACAAGCAAGGAAAAGTGCTCTGCGTGATAGACCTCGACACCGTGATGCCATCACTCTTCGTCAGCGACTACGGCGACTTCCTGCGTACAGCCGCAAACACCATCGCCGAAGACTCGCCCGAGTACGACAAGATCGACTTCCGCATGGACATCTTCGAGGCGTTCACACGCGGCTACCTCGAATCGGCACAGCGCTTCCTCACTCCGCTCGAAGTGTCGCTCCTCCCCTACGCCGCCGAACTCTTCCCCTACATGCAGTGCGTGCGCTTCCTCTGGGACTACCTCTCGGGCGACCACTACTGGAAGTGCCAGTATGTCGACCACAACCTCACACGCGCCCGCAACCAGTGGCACCTCTTCCTGAAGGCAAAGGCACACGAGGCAGAGATGAAGCGATTCATCGAAGAACTGAAGAAGTAGAATGTGTGGAGTTTTCTCATCCGCACCGAACGATACGGACATCCGCGCCGACCGTTACGAGCATCCGCATCAGTCGGCGCGTATCATAAAAGTCTAATATTATTTTGCCAGTCTCACCATTTTTCACTATCTTTGCAGCCACTAACGCGCTTGTGGCGGAATTGGTAGACGCGCCAGACTTAGGATCTGGTGTTTTAGGACGTGAAGGTTCGAGTCCTTTCAGGCGCACTAAAGAGGAAGTTTAACATACTGATATTCAATCGGTTAGTTATCTTCCTCTTTTATTTTTGTCAACCGACTGTCAACCGAAATATTTATAAATTATTAACTACATATAAATGACAAAAGAGGAATTTGAACAACTTATCAGCAATGACGCACACAAAAACGAGATTCTTCGCTTGGTTGAAGAAAGCATCTGTATTCTTCCTTACAAAGATGAACGCAGCATAAGCGCACGTTATGACGAATGCGCTCAACTATATAAGGATTCTCTTGAAGACTATGCGCATTTCAGACTTAACATAAGCAAGCAGATAGATTTGCTTAGATACCAGTCTTTTGTTAGCAAATACAAGGAAGATGTCCAAGCTGCTTTAAGCAAACTGACGCAAGATGTCGTAATGAGGGTAGATGCTTATGCTCAGAAAAGCAAGTATAACGATTCTACCTTTGTGAATGATGTAACCACCTTGTTGGAGAAATATGAATGTTCAAAGTTCTACTTAAATACCAAAATAGACGAACTCGAAGATAAAAAGCATCTTTTAGAATTGAGCAATGCTTTGCAGAATGGCTTTAGCTTTTACTCGTTCACGTTAAGAGATAAGAATACAAACAAAACGTTTTCTGTTAAAAGCAAGAAAGTGAAGAATATGTTCTCAGAAGCTTTTCTGCCGTATTTTAAAAGTCGATTCCTTGGAGAGGAAAATGGGACTGATATAGATAAGGAAATCTTACACCTTAAAAAAATCAGGAAAAAACAGTTACTTCATAATTTGGTTTACGAATTGTACAAGATTTTCGTCAAATATGGAAAACTTAGTAAATGTATCAAAGGCGGTAATTCATACGAGTTGACTGACGAAGAAGGTAACTCATATTCTCTTAATGGTGATGTATCAGATTGGATTTTTTATCTACTAATTGAGTTTGACTATATTTCCAAAGAACAAAATAATAAAATCAAAGAAGAACGTAATGGATATATTAAAGACTGCATAAGAGACAAAAATTGTAGAGCTTTAAAATTAGCAGATAACACTTTTGATGTGTTCTCCCTATTTGCTTAATGCTATAACCCTACATGACAAGTATAGAACCTGCTGCATCTTTTCAGTGGGTTCTTTTTGTATCATCATCTTCATAGACAAATACCAAAGACAAAAGAAAAGGAGGAAGATTCAGTACTGAGCTAATCTTCCCCTCTTTTTTTACTTCCCATAAATCATAATCTTCAAGTAACTGTCAGATGTACTGAAGCAAACATCCTTAACATCTTCTATAGCTTGACAGGATATAAATTCATCTTTAATATCCTTTTGCTCAATATAATATCCATCTGCATATCCCAACAAGAAGAAGTAGTTTTTGCCAGGAGTAGGATAAAAAACATCTTCTGGAAGTCCTGTAATCAATTTGGCATCCACATCTTTAATATCACCAAGAAGATGATATTTTGTTTCTCTGTAAAATGTAAGGATGACAGAATTTTTCTTCTCGTCGAAATCATATTCAACCTTACTTAGTTTTATATCTGGATAATAAGTTTTAGTGACCATCAAGAGTACATCTTCCAAGGCTGGCTTGTACTTCACCTTTGTGGTATCAATTTCTATTCCCTGCATTAAAAATTTCATAGTTAATCCTCCTTTCCTTTAGTCTTTTGTGATGTGATACAAAGAGTACATCCGAACTCGTTATTGAGATAAGATTTGAGGGAGGTGTAAGCATCTACTCTCTTTCTGTCTCGTGGGCATATTATAAGTATCTCTTGCAGCCCGATTACTATTTTACTGCCAGGGGTGAGAGAAAAGCCTTTATCTCTTAGTGCTTCGAGGTCTCTTATAAACTTCCCCTTAACTATCTTTTCAGCTTTATTCTGTTCCTCGGAGTGCTGATTATTCTCCTGTCCTTCGCCGACTACTCTAAATTCATCGGTAACAAAGGAAAACTGATATTCAAACATATCGTCAAAACTTACTATTATTCTTACATATCTAAGGGTTTCTGTTCATTTTCGACCTTTTTTGTGGGTGTTCAAATTCGACCGTCCCCAAAGACCTTAAACCCTAATATTTGAAAGTAGAATTAACTACGCGTACCGGGTAATAAACTGGTACAATCTGCCTTCAAAAGATATTCATTGCCTAAAGATGATTTGGGAATAACTTTGGATATTGGTTATTGCTCTGCTTATATAGTCGCTCATGGTATCGACAAAATAAGGTGGGTGATAATCGTGGAGGTAGAATTTATAGAGAAGAGTCGGACTAAGAGTGTCTGACCTTCTTTTTTTATCTCCGTAAAATACCCCGGTATTAGCCTTATATATGTATAGAAATCAATTACTTAACAATTTTTAACAACTTAAAACATGTAAAAAATGAACAAATTCAAGACAATTTTTAAGGGCGTAGTAGCATTTACGACCCTTACTGTAGGACTCATTGACGTGTATAACTTTACTAGAGGTCATGTATATCCTGCTATCAAAAACTATTCTAATCGTCGTTCTGGCACTACAGAGGATGTTGTTGAACTCCAGGACGCAGAAACTATCACCGAGGAATAATATGGGAAACGCCAAAGCCTCGATGTAACAATCCTGGTACTCGACACAATCGTCCATGTACTAAAGAACGTGAAGAAGCTGATTGAAATTTATGACAAATGCAATAAGGCTAAATCTAAATCAGCAAGTAGTAAACCTCCGTAAAACAGCAATGTAATATGGAAAAGAGAAATCTCATAATCAGAGCCGAAAATCGGAACGGCAATGTGAGGCTTATTTTCATGGGAAGACGCAGAATATCCCTAAAGCCAAAGAGTATTTTCCGAGCAGTATGTTAACTCCTTAAACCCAAAAAGAATATGGAGAAAAAACATAAACCAACTATGACCATTGAACCTATAGAGGCTCAGGTCGTATCGGAAGTAACATTAGGTCTCGACGATCCAGAAATCATAGAGGCAGAAGTTATCGAAGAAGAAGAATGGGGTGACAATCATCCTAACTTCATAGAGTCAAACACTCAGGCTATCACGCTTGAAGAATTGACCACAAAGAATGTTATCCCTACGTTCTGTGACAATGCACTTACAATCAGCCATCAGAATTTTATTGGCTCCGTGGTAAAAGTTGCAGAACAAGTATTTGGAGAACTAACCATGCCTGAGCTTAGGGTTTCGCATCCTATTATTGGACGCATCCCATCGGCTCAGCACAAGAAGGCAAGTGAATTGACCGACGAAGAAAAGACTGTATTCTATCAGAGAATGGCTTGGTGTTGTCGTGTCAAGAATCTTACTCGTACTATCAATGGGCAAACTGTACATCTTGTTATAGGAGGTATAAGAGCCTATTCGGAGGACAAGCTTTATAACCGCCAATCGCCACAGAAATTTCATGTATTTTGTGGTTGGCGCGTAAGAGTATGTTCCAATTTAATGCTCACCTGTGATGGAAATAGCGGTACAATCGAATGTATGACAGAAGCAGATATTATGCAGAAGTCTCTCGAACTTTTCCGCAACTTTGATCCACACAAGGAAGACACTTTGCGACTTTTGGAGAACCTGTCAACAACGGCTATCTCCGAAGAGCAATTCTGTAATATCATTGGCAGATTGAGATTACTTCAATTCCTGCCACTGGAAGAACAGAAGCAACATCCATCCTTTACGTTGGGAGACCAAGGAGTAAATTGGATGGTCAAAGGTTATGTCAACAACCCTAACTTCGGAAGAAAAGAGGGTGAGGACATGAACTGCTGGACTCTGATGCAATTAGCAAACGAATCTGTAAAACAGTCGGCTTACATCGACAAGTTTATAGATCGCAACCAAAACGCAACAGATTTCGCAATAGGAATACAGAAAGCCATCAACGGTGAAGATACCGAGGGCTATGACTGGTTCCTCAACTAAAATCCATTTCACTCAGTTTCTGGTAAAACTAATCATAGGAATGGAACGCTGGAAGGTATAACAATATCAATATCAACGAAAGAAGATAAAGATGGAGTTGTACCTTCCTTTTTGTTTGTATCAACCTTATTTATTCACAAATTTAATTTTTACAGCAATGTGTAAATTCACAAAACCAACAATCCCTGCTGATGCTACAGCAGATGAGCGTCGTTCTCTCATGTTCGATGCACTCTATTCAGCAGACCTCTCTGAGGAAACTGAAAAGAAATCCAATCTGACTTATCTTTCTTGGAGTCAGGCATGGAAAGTATTCAAGCAGTTCTATCCTTCTGCAACCTACAAGATTCACACCAACCCTAACACTGGACTCCCTGTGTTTGAGAGTGAAATGGGGCTTATGGTACATACCGAAGTTGAAGCTGATGGTATCACTTACGAAGATTGGATGCCTATTATGGATTACGCCAATCGTGCTATGAAGTCGTTCCCATACTCAGTACAGGTTTACGACAAGCAAACAAAGCAATACGTTGAAAAACATGTTGAAGCAGCAACAACCTTCGACGTGAACTCTGCAATTCAACGCTCTACAGTAAAGTGTATGGCACGTCATGGCTTAGGTCTCTATATCTACAATGGCTTTGACCATATTGATGAGAACGGAGAACCACAGCAAACACAGCAGAACTCTAACAACGGACAGCAGAATGGCTATCAGCAGAAGAACAACGGTGGCTATCAGAGACAGCAAGCACAGCCACGTCAGCAGTACAACAACCAACGTCCTGCTCAGCCACAGGTAGTACAACCACAGGCTCAAGCTCCAGCACTCGATCAGACAGCAGCATTAAAGGCTACTATCAACAGTACTAACGATGTTTCGGCACTCGTTTCTCTATACCTTGACAATACTCAGGTAATAGAGGCTAATCCAGAACTCAAATCTCTTCTGACCAACCGTAAGAAGGCTTTGCAGTCGCTTAACGCAGCTTAATTATTAACTCGGTGGTATCGTTATCTCTCTCTTAAAGACATTTCGATGCCACCACAATTCATTTTACAACAATGGGAAGAATAGAACTCGTTTCTAGTGGTGTTCTCTTCAAGGAGGAAGAACACGAATACTGGCTTACACTCCCTAATGGCGAGAAGAAGCAGTTAAGCGGAATAACATCTGCAATCCAAAGACAGGTAGCAGGACACGAGTATGATGGTTGTCCTGAGTATCTTATTAAAAGGGCAGGTGAATACGGAACATCAGTACACAAGTCAATCGAAAGACTCATAAATGACTTTGAACATGATGGAACAGTTGAGACTGAGGACTTCCGAAATCTCACAGCAGACATGAACATTGAGGCTTCTGAGTACAATGTTACAGACCTTTCTAATGATGACTACGATTCATGCTATTATTCAAGCAATATCGACATCGTTACAAGGCTTAGCCAAGAAGATTTTGGAATACTTGATCTCAAAACATATTCTAACGCTAAGTTGACCAAAGTACAGATGACCAAAGCAAGGTATCAGCTTTCATGCTATGCCTACATGTTTGAATTGCAGAACAAGGGTGCAAAGGTAAAAGAACTTTATGTCATCCATATCTGCAATAAGCCAAAGAAGGATGGTTCAATCAATCACATTGCAGAACTTATCCCTATCGAGCGAATCCCTGCTGACATCTGTAAAGTACTTCTTGACGCAGACCGTAACGGAGAACAATTCAACAATCCGTATGAACTGCCAAAAGAGATTGAGAAGAAGTGCAAGCGTATCATCAAACTCATTCAGACCAAGAAGGAAGCAGAGGATGAACTGAACTTTATTAAGAAGGACATCCTCGAAACTATGCTCTTCCTGGGAGCAGATAATTGGAAGGGTGATGGAATTTCTTTCACTCGTACCGCAGAGACAACAAGAAGCAGTTTCGATTTGGCATCATTCAAGAAGGCTTTTCCTGACCTTCCGTATGATGACTATATCAAGAAGTCAAATGTGGCTGGGTCTCTAAAAATCCTAACCGCTTAAACTCAGTTAATAACCAGGGCTGGGGAGATTACAAGAACCGTTTTCTCCCTGGCTCTTTTTCTTTTTAGAATTATGACAAGAGAAGAAATAGCAACAGAAGCCCTTGAAGATGCTATCAATAATGGTGGCTTTTCTCCTAAACGCTTTGCCGAATCTACTGTGAAATGGCATCGCTACATCCAGAATGAATTATTCAAACTGGCTCTTTGGATCATTCAGGTCTATGGTTCAGACGAGTATAGATATGACCTGCGTAATGAATATGCTGCTACTAAAGCAAAAGAAATCGTAGCATCAGGAATACTTGACTGATATGTACTACGAGTGCTGTTGTGCTGATATTACGATTGAAGAATGGAAGCACAAGATGAAAGGAATCAAACCTGTCAATTATCAGTGGTTGGTAAGGCAGATTAATAAGCACCTACCTCATTTGTACGAGAGTCTGATGCTTGACGTTTACAATCCTTATCAAGAGAAATGTGGGGTGAATCGGGACTACTATGTCTTGGTTCACTCTGCTATTGAATACTTTATAAAAAAGAAATAACTATGGCAACAAACATCAACAACATCATTTTTACAAGAACTGCCCCAAAGAAAAAGCTGGAGATAATCAACAGTCTCAGTCAGGGCGAACTTTTGGCTATCACAAACAATACCATCCTCAGAATTATCAAGGAGGCAGGTCGTGGAGATAGCAACAAAACAAGATGCAAGTATAAAACATTATTCCTTTCTGATGCTGGCAACAACTGGAATAGCAAAGTGACAAACATTTATAACTGGAAGAAGGATGAAGTCTATCTTTCGGTTTACATCCAGGGTGACGATACAGATACCTATGTTACTTATAAACTCAGAGACTTTCTCGACAACAGATATGAAGAGCTGTGTCTGGGATATATCGAAGAGTCATTCAGAAATGGTTATTCTCACAAGAAACCAGCCAACTACAACAGAGCAGACAGAGCCAGAGTTATCAAGGCTATTCTTACTGCCTATGTTGAATGCAAGTACGAATCAAAACTAAAAGGAAATGGCAAACAAGAAAGCAACTAAGAAAGATAAGGTATCTGTGTCTTATCGTGGTGCATCGATGCTTGATGTTGTCCGCTATGTTCACGAAGAGACTGTAAGACATTGTGAGTATTGCGGCAGACCGATGACAAGAAGTGATGTTAATGATTATGGATCTCTCTGTGAAGATTGCTATATGAAGGAATACTATGGCTAAAGGAGTATTTTATCTTATAGATGTTGAGCATGAGGGTGATGTTCAATACGCCAAGAGTCAAATTATAGAGAATGGCGGTACGATAGATAAAGTTGTATGGACTGGGATAGAGGACGATGATGCTTATATCGTATTCTCAGCTCCAACCAAACAACAAGTACAAACAATTAAATCAATCCTACAACATGGCTAAGGAGATAACTTATAAGGAGAATTTGATTATTCTGAACTCTCCCGATGATGTTCAAGCCTTTATTCTGAATGAAGATGGTGAAATAGAGGACAATACCTTTGATTCACTTGAAGAGGCAAAAAAATGGATTGATAACAATAAAAGGCAAGATGGGTAATAAGAAACTATCAACCGACATGGCAAGGTACATTTGGAGTATCATTGCCAAAGAACCTCTCCTTCCTATGAGTTGGGGAATGGACTTAGAAACAGTAGTATGTAGTGAAGATGCTCTCGAATTCCATGTTCAGGGTTTCTTACATACAGGAAACGTGAGAATTGTCTATATCGAAGGAGCTGATATATTCCAAGTTCTCTTATATGATGAAGAAGGGAATTTGCTCAAACAGATAGACGATGTGTATTTAGATAACCTGGCAGAGACGATCGACCTAAACGTGGAGAACGACAAGGTTGAGAACTATAATGCCAAAGTAATGAACTTCTTAATTGGAGCATAATATGAACGATAGAATAGCAAAGCAAATCTGGCATGATGCTCTTCAATGTAGCATGAAGCCTTTCTCATGGGGTCTCCACTTCAACGACATCAAAGTCATCGAAAACGGAACTTCATTTTATGTTCAAGGAAAAGTCTGTGGATGGATTAAGATACAGCTGACAGAAGATAACAGATACGATATAACAATAACTCCCGACAACGCTCTGGAATCCGAAGTTATCTATCGTTTCGTTTCTTTAGAGAATATCGTTTCACTCATAGATGTAAACGTACAATATGGCGTTTCTTACTAACCTGAGTTCGGGATAAGCGACTGTCGTTTTTCTTGCTATGCCAGATTTC
>OMCT01001229.1_pt1 | contig 16044 bp, 12 predicted proteins | sample 1674301 | NCBI WGS metagenome assembly OMCT01 (sample SAMEA103958158, study PRJEB25191) | human gut metagenome
AAGCACCTGCGGGCTGCTGTCGGCCATCAGCGCAGCCGTTCCCCACAGGGGAAAGATATTAGTCAGCCGGAACTGCCATAAGGCGGTGTATCATGGGATCTATTTAAACCATCTGGAAGCAGTTTATGTTTATCCACAGCCAGTTCCCGGATTGGGGATACAGGGCGGAATTTTGCCGGAAGATGTGGAAAACGCATTAAAAAAGGATCCTGATATCCAGGCAGTGCTGATCGTGTCACCTACGTATGACGGGATCGTTTCGGATGTGGAAGCCATTGCAAAGATCGTCCATAAAGCAGGTCTTCCGCTGATCGTAGATGAGGCCCATGGTGCTCATTTTGCCTATGGGGATGCGTTTCCAAAGTCAGCCCTTGAACTGGGAGCAGATGCGGTGATCCAGAGTGTGCATAAAACACTGCCAAGTCTTACCCAGACAGCGCTGCTCCATGTGAAAAATAACAGGCCGGATGGTGGATGCTATCTGGATGTGAAAAAGGTAGAGCGTTATCTGCAGATCTATCAGAGCAGCAGTCCTTCTTATGTGCTTATGGCGTCCATTGAGAACAGCATTTTTCTCATGGATCAGTATAGAAAAGAAGGTAAAGTGGCTGAATTTGAAGCTGCTTTGCTTAAGATACGAAAAAAACTGGGAAAAATGAAGCCCCTGCGCCTGGTAGAACGGGACCTGAGGGGAAAAGCAGGGATCTTTGATGTGGATATCTCCAAGATCGTAGTTTCAGTAAGAGGGACCGGGCTTACCGGGGAAATGCTTTCTCAGATCTTGAGGGAAAAGTATCACCTGGAAATGGAAATGAGCGGTGCTGATTATGTAACTGCCATTGCAACTATTGGAGACAGCAAAAAGGGGCTGAAACGTCTGAAAAAGGTATTACTTGAAATTGACAAAGAACTGAAAAAAAATGGAAATATCTGCAATGATGATCCTGATGAAAATGTTTACAGCCGTCATGCAAAGCAGGTGATGCCTGTTTTTAAAGCAATGGACGGGGAAAAGGAAGCAGTGCCTTTAAAAGAAAGCTGCGGCCGCATCTGCGGGGAGTTTGCCTATATTTATCCGCCGGGTATCCCGCTGTTAGCGCCGGGAGAGCAGATCACAGAAGAAATACTGAAAACATTACAGGATTATATAGAAAAAGATCTGCCGGTCCAGGGACTGGAAGATACAGACCTTGTCACCATACAGGTAATGGCATTATCAGGTGGCAGGTCCGTTTAAAAAGAAAGAGAAAGATGGAAACATAATGGGAAAGATTTATTATGTAATGGGAAAAAGTGCCTCAGGTAAGGACACCATTTACAAACGTCTGGTAAAGGAACTGCCAGAGTTTGGAACAGTCCGCATGTACACCACCAGGCCCATCCGTGATGGGGAAACCAATGGGGTGGAATACATTTTTACCGATGAAAAGCAGCTTCAAACTATGAAAGATGCAGGTAAAGTGATCGAATGCCGCACTTATGATACCATTTACGGGCCGTGGAGTTATTTTACGGCAGATGACGGGCAGATCGATCTGGGATCCGGCAGTTATCTGATGATGGGAACATTGGAGTCTTATGAAAAGCTCTGCAGTTATTATGGGGCAGAGGTCATGGTCCCTTTATATATCCATGTGGAAGATCGTATTCGTTTACAGCGGGCATTAGACAGGGAAAATACCCAGAAAAATCCCAAGTATGCGGAAATGTGCCGAAGGTTCTTAGCTGATGAAAAGGACTTTGCAAAAGAACGTCTGGATCAGTGCGGGATCAGAAAACAATATGAAAATACCGGGCTTGAACCGTGTATAGAAGAAATCATAAAGGACATTTTGTGTAACGAAGGAAAGGAGAAACAGATGTTAAAGAAAATTGGATTTATTGGCGTTGGCATTATGGGAAAATCCATGGTGCGCAATCTGATGAAGGCTGGTTATGAGGTTTCTATTTATACCAGAACAAAGTCAAAGGTGGAGGATGTGATCGCAGAGGGCGCTGTATGGTGTGATACAGTGGCAGACTGCTCCAAAGGCAGAGATGTGGTCATTACCATTGTTGGATATCCTAAGGATGTAGAGGAAGTATATTTCGGGGAAAATGGTATCCTTGAAAATGCAGATAAAGGCACTTATGTGATCGACATGACCACTACAAGCCCGAAGTTGGATCAGCAGATCTATGAGGAAGCAAAGAAGCGGGGGCTTCATGGCTTAGATGCCCCTGTAACCGGCGGTGACAGCGGTGCAAAGGCGGGAACACTGACAATTTTAGTAGGCGGTGATAAAGAGGACTTTGATACCTGTCTGCCTGTATTTGAGGCAATAGGAAAGGCTATCAACTACGAAGGAAAGTCCGGAAACGGACAGCACACCAAGATGTGTAATCAGATCGCCATTGCTGGTGCTTTAGCAGGTGCGTGTGAAGCTATGGTCTATGCAAAGAATGCAGGACTGGACGTAGATGTAATGCTTAAATCTATTTCCACAGGTGCTGCAGGAAGCGCCCAGATGAATAATGTAGCTTCCAAGGCAGCAAAAGATGACTATGCACCGGGCTTTTTCTTAAAGCATTTTATCAAGGATATGAGCCTTGCAGATGAGGAAGCATCCGAAAGAGGAACCAAATTAGATGTGTTAGAGGATGTTCTTGGAATTTGTAAAAAACTGGAAGAGGAAGGCATGGGAGATCTGGGAACCCAGGCGCTGATCAAGCATTATAAGTGGTAAAATACAGGTGCTCTGTCTGTGCAGAACAGGGTAATATAAGGTAAAAATATTGTAACAGAAAAAATCGACAGATGAAAACAGGACCGTTGTAAATAGACGTAGTAATAGTAAGAAGTTAGCTGCGTTTATGACAGGACGGTCCTGTTTTATTGTTGGTGTATGTGTACTATGCACATATAAATATAAAATACGACTTAAAAATTATACAAAAGTTCAGAATAACACAACAAAAGTTAGAATAACAAATGGAAAAATGCATAATAAAATTATATAATAACAACATCAGGAGTGAAAAGTTACGGTACATGCTATATGATCTGTAACGAAAACTCCAAAGAACGTGAGAAGCAGTTTTCAGACTGCAAAATTTATTTAAGTCCCGGTGAGACCGGGAACGATGTACCGGGAGGGTACATAGAAAAGGAGAGGTGTATATGAAAAAAAGATTTGCAGCAGCGTCACTGGCAGCCATGATGGTACTGAGTATGACCGCATGTGGAGGCGGAAACACCGCTACTACCGCAGCACCGGCAGAGACCAAGGCAGAGGAAACAACAGCAGCAGAAGCTAAGGAAGAGTCTAAAGAAGAAGCAAAAGAGTCTGAGGCAACTGCTGAGAAAGCTCCGGAAGATTACTCCGGTACCGTAGTTGTATATTCTCCTCATGATGCAGATCCGTTAAATGCAGGTGTGAACCTGTTCATGGAGAAGTATCCAAATGTTAAGGTAGAAGTAGTAGCAGCCGGAACCGGCGAGCTGTGCAACCGTATTGCAGCTGAGTCTGCTAACCCGATCGCTGATGTACTCTGGGGCGGCGGTGCTGACTCCCTGGCAGCATTTAAGGATTACTTCGCACCATATGTTTGTGCAAATGATGATGTAATTGCAGAAGAGTACAAAGACCCGGATGACAAGTGGATCGGTGAAAGCCCACTGCCAATGGTACTGTTCTACAATAAAGATCTGATCGAAAAAGACGGAATGACCATTCCGGAGACCTGGGAAGATCTGACAAAGCCTGAGTGGAAGGGCAAAATTGCATACTGCCTGCCATCTAAATCCGGTTCTGCTTACACCCAGTTATGTACTATGATCCTGGGTCATGGCGGCAAGGAAGATGGATGGGATTTCATCAAGAAACTGTATGACAACCTGGATGGAAAGATCGTTGACTCTTCAGGTAAGTGCCACAAGATGGTAGCTGACGGTGAGTTCTATGTAGGTCTTACTCTTGAGAAAGCAGCTGTTCAGTACAAGGATGATCCTTCTGTTGGATTTGTATATCCAAAGGATGGAACCAGTGCAGTTCCGGATGGTGTAGCTCTTGTTAAGGGATGCCCGAATGAAGAAAATGCAAAACTGTTCATCGACTTCGTTACCTCTAAAGAGTGCCAGACAGAGCAGAGCGAGAACTGGGGACGTCGTCCTGTAAGAAGTGATATGGACGTTGCAGATGGACTGGCAAAGCTGAGCGACCTGGTATTAGTTGATTATGACTTTGACTGGGCTGCAAATGAAAAAGAGTCCATTATTGAACACTTCAATGATATTATGGTAGATTAATCTTTCTGAAATGAAAGTAACGGGAAACAAATAATAGAAAGACTGCCTGGCCCTGGCGGGCGGGCAGTCTTTCGCATATATAAGGAATGTAAAAAGTGGGAGTGTCTTCCAGAAAAGCGGTTGCAGAAAGATTTTGAGAGGACATTGAACAAAAAGGAGGACCAGATATATGAGCCATGCAGTGATCATTAAAAATGCCGTGAAAAAATACGGTGATTTTACAGCATTAAACGGAGTAAGCCTGGATATTAAACAGGGAGAATTTTTTACCCTTTTAGGGCCGTCCGGATGCGGAAAAACCACCCTTCTGCGTATGATCGCAGGATTTAATACAGTAGACGGAGGAGAGATCTGTTTTGATGACCGGGTGATCAACAATCTGGAGGCTCATAAAAGAGACATCGGTATGGTCTTCCAGAACTATGCGATTTTCCCACATCTGACAGTGGCTGAAAACGTAGCATACGGCCTGAAAGCGAAAAAGTGTCCAAAGGATCAGATCCCTGGAAAAGTAGAAGAGGCCCTGGAACTGGTGCAGATTGGCAAGTTAAAGGACAGAAAACCAAATGAACTTTCCGGCGGACAGCAGCAGCGAGTCGCTTTAGCAAGAGCTTTCGTTATTGAACCTGGTGTTCTGTTGATGGACGAACCGCTGTCTAACCTGGATGCAAAGCTGCGTGTGCAGATGAGAACGGTTATTAAAAAGCTGCAGCGCAGACTGGGAATTACTACGATTTATGTAACCCATGACCAGGAAGAGGCACTGGCTATTTCCGACCGGATCGCTGTTATGAAGGAAGGAAATATTATGCAGGTGGGAACTCCTGAAGAGATTTATAAAAAGCCGGAAAATACCTTTGTAGCCGGATTTATCGGTGTTTCCAACTTTGTAGAGTGTGATGTTAAGGGAGATGACCCAAATCAGGCAGTGCTGGATATTAAGGGAGAGTGTTCTATTACCTGTACCTTAAAGAAGCCATTTACCGGTAAGGGAATTATTTCCGCAAGACCGGAGCAGCTGTTCTTTGACGATAAAGAGGGACTGCCGGGAACCATTATCATTTCCACTTTCTTAGGTGACTTCATTGAATATGAGATCCTGTTGGATAATGGACAGACCGTACAGTTAAATGAGTATACAAAAGATGTACATGAACTTCGCCCGGATGGACAAAAGGTAAAGGTAAACTTTGACATCCGCGCCGTAGGTGTATATGATGCAGCGACCCAGGAGGTGATCTCATGGTAGGTTCCGGAAAGAAGTTAGACTTCTGGTTCTGGGTGAAAGTGGCAGTTGTGGGATTTATGCTGGTATTTCTGATCTATCCCTTCTGTACCCTGATCACCCGAAGCTTTTTCTCAACCAAGGTAGACGGCTTTACCTTTGAGAACTATATCCGATTTTTCACAAAGAAATATTATTATTCCGCATTGGGAAGAAGTATTTTTGTATCTGTGGTAACAACGATCACCACACTGGTTGTAGGTGTGCCTATTGCCTATGTAATGTCCCGTTATAATGTATGGGGCAAGCAGTTCATCCATATTTTTATCATCATGAGCCTTATGAGCCCGCCATTTATCGGCGCCTACAGCTGGATCATGTTGTTTGGACGTTCTGGTCTGGTGACAAATATGTTTTCCCAGTTTGGTATCCATCTTCCAAGTATTTACGGAAAACTGGGTATCATCTTGGTATTTACTTTTAAGCTGTTCCCTTATGTTTATCTGTATACCTCCGGTGCTATGGGAAGTATCGACTCCAGTCTGGAAGAGGCTGCAGAGAACCTGGGAAGTAACAAGCTTCGCAGACTGTGGACCATTACACTGCCGGTAGTCCTTCCGTCTATTGCAGCCGGTGCCATTATGGTATTTATGACCAGTCTGGCAGACTTTGGTACTCCAATGCTCATCGGCGAAGGTTATATGGTACTTCCTGTTCTTGTATATAATGAGTACATGAGTGAGATCGGCGGAAATGCCCACCTGGCAAGTGCTCTTTCTGTAGTAGTAGTATTCTGTTCTACTACCGTCCTTCTGGTGCAGAAGCATTTTGTTACAAAGAAGAATTATGTAATGACTGCCATGCGCCCGCCAAAGGAAGAAGAACTTCACGGAGTAAAGCGTTTCCTGGCAACATTCCCGGTTATGCTGGTTACATTTATCGGTATCCTTCCTCAGATCGTAGTTATCGTCAGCAGCTTTATCAAGAGCGACTTTACAGGATTTAAGAAGGGATTCAGCCTGGGAAGCTATATTACGATTTTCAACCGTCTGTGGACCAATATCCGCAATACCTTTGTATTTTCAACCATTGCCATTATATTTATCATCATTATTGGTATGCTGATCTCCTATATCGTTGTGCGCCAGAAGGGCTTTGCAGGACAGTTAATGGATCTGCTGATCATGTTCCCATTCGTAATTCCAGGCGCAGTTCTTGGTATCAGCCTGATCGTGGCATTTAACAAGGAACCTGTGATCCTTACAGGAACCGCAGTGATCATGATCATTGCCTTTGTTGTACGAAAACTGCCTTATACGGTACGTTCCGGCAGTGCTTTCTTACAGCAGATGGATCCAAGCGTAGAAGAAGCGTCTATCAGTCTTGGAGTATCACCTATGCAGACATTTATCAAGGTGACAGCAAGATTAATGGCACCTGGCGTATTATCCGGTGCGATCTTAAGCTGGATCACCTGTATCAATGAGCTGTCTTCCAGTGTTATGCTTTACGGCGGCAAGACCAGTACCATTTCTGTAGCTATTTATACAGAGGTTGTAAGAAACAGCTTTGGTACAGCGGCAGCGCTGGCATCTATTTTGACCGTAAGTACAGTTATTTCTCTGCTTATCTTCTTAAAGGTAAGTAAGGGTAAGGTATCGATCGTTTAATTTGTTTCATACTGCAACATGAAAACAGTGCCTGCGCCTCTGGCGCAGGCTTTGTAAGTCTATGTATATTGAAAAGATGGGAGGAACACACAAATGGTAAAATTTGGAACTGGCGGCTGGCGTGCGATCATCGGAGAAGAGTTTACCAAGGAAAATATACAGAAGCTGACCTTAGCCATGTGCCTGAAAATGAAGGCAGAGCATAAGGACACAAAAAGTGTGGTCATTGGTTATGACCGCCGTTTCCTTTCCAAAGAGGCTGTGATCTGGGCATGTCAGATCCTTGGAAAAGAAGGAATCCATGTACAGTTTGTAAACCGCAGCGCACCAACGCCTCTGTTAATGTTTTATGTGATGAAACATGAACTGGACTATGGAATGATGGTCACAGCCAGCCATAATCCGGCGATCTACAATGGTATCAAGGTGTTTACATATGGCGGAAGGGATGCAGATGAGATCCAGACAAAGGACATTGAAAAATGGCTGTTGGAAGCAGAAAAACTGTATACACCATGTCATGAAGAGGATGGGCAGATGCCGCCGCCAAGTTATACAGAACTGGTAAAACAGGGCATTGTAGAAGAAATCAATCCAATGAATGAATATCTGGATAATATCTTATCTGTGATCAATGTAGATGCGATCAGAAAGAGAGATTTAAGGGTAGCAGTTGACCCCATGTATGGTGTCAGCCTGACGGCTTTAAGCACCATTCTGGCAGTTGCAAGATGTACGGTAGAGACCATTAATGCCCAGCATGATACGCTGTTTGGAGGCAAGATGCCGGCACCTGCGGAAGATACCCTTAAGAACCTGCAGAATTATGTGCTGGACCGCTACTGCGATATTGGTATTGCGACAGACGGTGACGCGGACCGGTTAGGTGTTATTGACGATAAGGGACATTATCTTCACGCCAACCAGATCTTAGTTATGCTGTATTATTATCTTCTGAAATATAAGGGTTGGCGGGGCGATGCAGTACGAAACCTGGCTACCACCCATATGTTGGACAAGGTGGCTGAAAGCTTTGGCCAGAAGTGTTATGAAGTGCCTGTAGGCTTTAAGTATATTTCTGCAAAGATGCAGGAGACAGATGCCATTATTGGCGGTGAGTCTTCCGGTGGCCTGACTGTAAAAGGTCATATCCATGGAAAAGACGGTATCTATGCAGCAAGCCTTCTGGTAGAAATGATCGCAGTGACCGGTAAGAGCCTTTCTGAGATCGTAAAGGATATTGAGGACCAGTACGGTGAGACTCATATGGAAGAGCGCAGCTACCGTTTTACAGCAGAGGAAAAGGCACGTATACAGAAAGTGCTGTTAGAAGAGCAGAAACTGCCGGAACTGCCATTTGAGGTATCCCGTGTTTCTTATCAGGACGGCTGCAAGGTCTACTTTAAAAATGGTGGCTGGGTAAGCGCCAGATTTTCCGGTACAGAGCCGTTACTTCGTATCTTCTGTGAAATGGAAAAAGAGGAAGATGCAGTCCGGGCCTGCGTAGTGTTTGAGAGGTTTTTGGGGCTGTAAAAGTGTGGAAATGGAACTGTTTTTCTGGTATACTGATGGAACGAACAAACCGTCCGCATTAGCGGACAGTAGAGCGCGTCAGCGCGTGTTTGCGAGTCTAAAAAATACAAGGGGCACCGCAGCATGTATACAGGAAAAGCAGACAGAAATGCAGTATATAAAACACATAAATTTTTCAACAGGGAATGCAAAAAAGGGCGTTCCCTGTTCTTTTCGGTCATATCTGCAGCTGCAATATTGGCTGGAACAGTTCTTACAGGCTGCAGCCGGGCTGACGATCTGGTGCAGGAACAGACAGAAACGGAGAACTATGCCCTGACCGTATTTACTGCCCAGGAAAGGAAAGAATGGGAGCCGGTGATCAAGGAAGTTGAGGAGCGTACCGGCTGGAATGTAAGGGTGGAAACAGGCTCTGCAAAGGAGATGCTTTCCCAGCTGGAAAAAGAGGAAGCAGACTGGGATGTGGCCTTTGGGGTCAGTGCGGACGCCTTAGAGGAAGGCAAAGAGTACTGGCAGACAGGCAAAGATGCCTGGACCGGATATTCAGCGGTATCTTTTGTTATTTTATATAATACCAATGTAGTGACCTACAGAGAGCTGCCTACAGGATGGGACAGCTTGTTAGAACCACGGTGGAAAGGCCGTGTGGCAGTGCCGGATCCCCTTAAATCGGATATGGCTGCTTCTGTTCTCACAGAGGCGGCAAAAAACAGTGAAAAAGAAGAATTTCTGGACCTCTTAGCGGAAAATATGCAGTATCAGATGCCGGAGACCTTTAAAGAGGTGGAACAGGGCATTTCTGACGGCCGCTATTCCATTGGCGTTACCTCAGAAGAGGCAGCGAAAGCGATGCTGGCTGCAGGTCAGGACGTAGATTACATTGATCCGGAAGAAGGAGAATGTTTCTTTGAAGACGGAACTGCGATCCGGAAAAGAACCCCAAATCTGGATGCTTCTGAAGCGTTTGTAACCTACACTACCTGTGATGATACAAAATGGCTTTTACGGACCCAGCTTTTACGCCAACCGGCAGAAGATGTGGCTGCAGAGAATGACCGGTCAGATGAAGAGCTGAAACAGAGATATTCCAGACAGCAGGAAGTTTTAAATATCTGGAAGCTTATTATGGAAGAAAAGACTGGTCCAGCCCATGAACAGGAACAGTAATAAAGAAGGCAGGGAAAAAGATGAAGATATTAAATAAGCTTTCATTTCATAAAAAGATCTTTCTTGCCTGTCTGCTGACGGCACTGGTGCCTTTATTGTGCTCCAGTGTGGTTATGATCCGGCTGTTTACGGCAGCACTTGACCGGCAGAATTTAGATGAGGGGCGGACCCAGATCACAAAGGCAGAGGCGCGACTGGAAGCAGTTTTTGAAAAATGCGAGGAAGCCTGCAAGACCATTGCCACGGATAAAAAGACAGCCCGGATCATGATCGAAAAAAGTGAAGCAGATCACCAGAGGGAGATGTACTTATCTTTATATCAGGCCACTCAGGAAACCTCCGGCTATGCCCGGTTTTCCATTTATGACGCAGGAGGACATCTGCGCTATACGACGGATACAGAGGGGAAGGAAAAAGACCTGCCTGTATTCTGGGGGCTTTTAAGAAAGGCTTCCAGAACGGATGATATTGTATATTACAGGACTGATCCGGATCTTTCTATTACGGACGGGGACATTCTGCTTCAGGGTGCAAGACCGCTGTATACAGAAGGCGGTGCAAAAACCGGCTATATTGTTTTTGATTTTACAAGGGAAAACCTGGATGATCTTTTAGGGGCAGAGGTGTCATCTGGGGATGTGCTGCTGCTTTTAGATACCCATAAACGGACGGTGTACTGCTCTGGACAGGACAAGAGCCAGGTTCAGACAGGTGACATGATCGAAAAGATACTGGAAAACAGGAAAATGTCCGATGCAGGCCATGACAGGGAACAGTATCTGGTAAGCCATGGAGGAAAAATTGGCTTTTATTTTCTCTTATGCCGCCAGGCGCCTATGAGCCAGCCAGCTGTGCAGACTATGTGGACCGTCAGCCTATGCCTGTCAGCGTTGGGATTATTCCTCTGCCTGGCTGTATCAGGCGTACTTACAGGCAGTATTGCCCGCCCGGTACAGACATTAGATGAAGCTATGGAAAAAGTGAAAAAGGGTGATCTTTCTATCCGTATCCATACCCAGTCCAATGATGAAATGGGACGTCTTACCCGCAGCTTTAACCAGATGACAGAAGATCTGGGCCGGTATCTGGAAGATAAGGTGCAGAGGCAAAAGGACCTGAATGAAACAACATTAAAATTATACCAGACCCAGTTAAATCCCCATTTTCTCTATAACACGCTGGACACCATCAAATGGGAAGCAAGGATCCGCCAGGTGCCACGGATCGCAGTGCTGGCGGAAAATCTGGCGATCATACTGCGAAAAAGCATTTCCAGTAAGCCGTTTATCCCGTTAAGAGAGGAACTGGAGACCATTGACAGCTATGTAGAAGTGCAGAAGATCCGCTTTACAGGCCGGTTCTTGTGTGAAAAGGAGATACCGGACCAGTTAGAGGAGTGCCTGGTGCCGAAAATGATCTTACAGCCGTTGGTTGAAAATGCTATTATTCATGGGCTGGAAGGCTGTGAAAATGGATATATCTGTATTTATGCAGGCCGTGAAGGAGATGTTTTAAATATTTCCATTACCGATGACGGCCGTGGCATGAGCCCGGAGATATTGGCCTGGATCAACAGTCCGGAACCGGAGAAGCGGGACGGACATCTGGGGCTTTATAATATTATGAGGATATTAAAATTATATTATGGAAATGAATATGGCCTGAAGGCAGAAGTGACAGAAGACGGGACAACTGTCACTTTGAGACTGCCGGATGTTCGCTCGGGATCTTTTGGTGCCGAAAGACCCTGAGAGGACATCTTAGGAAGGAGGGGGACGATGTATAAAGTAGTAGTGGTAGAAGATGAAGAGATTGCCAGAAAAGGCATTATATTTACCATTAACTGGGATGCATTAAACTGTATGATCGCCGGGGAAGCTGCCAATGGGGAAGAAGGGGCAGAGGTGATCCGCCGCCTTTCACCGGATATTATCGTTACAGACCTGAAAATGCCCCGTATGGACGGCGTGGAAATGATCGCAAAGCTGCGGGAACAGGGAAACAGGGCGAAATTTATTATCCTGACGGCTTATGGGGATTTTAAATATGCCCAGAGTGCGGTGAAGCTGGGAGTCAGCGATTATCTGTTAAAGCCATTAAAGGACGGTGATCTGGAGCAGGCAGTGACCCGGATCATCGACCAGTTAGAAGAAGGAGACCGGCTCCGGCAGAAAGAAGAGGAAGAAACGCCTATTTTCCGGTTTAATGCAGACAGAAAAGCAAAAAATAAGTATGTAGAGCAGGCGATCAAACAGATCCGTGAACATTATAAAGAAGATATCAATATCAGTACAGTGGCAGAGCAGCTGCAGATCAGCGAAGGCTATTTAAGCCGTGTGTTCAAAAAAGAGACAGATTATACATTTACCACCTATCTTTCTTATTACCGCATGAAAGTGGCAATGGAACTGTTAAAAGAGGGAAATTTAAAGGTATATGAAGTAGCAGATGCTGCGGGCTATTCAGATACAGCCTATTTCAGCGCCCAGTTTAAGAAAATAGTGGGGATCGCGCCTTCTGAGTATCAGGATCGGGTAAGAGAGCACTAGGCGGCTGGTCATGGAGCCTGTGAATGGTAATTGCACTGGAGATTTTTGCACCTGGAAAAAGTGTGTACAGGAAAAAGTAATTATGTTATCATAGTGATAAGATCGTGAGAGCACAAAGTGCAGAGCATCCGGTAACAAACAAGGTACTGGGGGAGGTGGCCACATGCTTGAATTTAAAGACATCTTAGGACATGAACAGATCAAAGAACATTTTCAGAATGCGGCAGCAACGGGGAAAGTTTCCCACGCTTATATTCTAAGCGGCGAAGAAGGAATGGGAAAAAAGACCCTTGCAAATGCCTTTGCCATGACTCTTCTCTGTGAAGAAGGAGGCAGAGAACCCTGTATGCAGTGTCATACCTGCAAGCAGGTCCTGTCAGGAAACCACCCGGATCTGATCTATGTAACACATGAAAAACCGGCCAGTATGGGTGTAGATGATATCCGTGAGCAGATCAATGATACCATTATGGTGCGTCCTTACAGCAGCCAGTATAAGATCTATATTGTAGATGAAGCGCAGAAAATGACGGTGCAGGCCCAGAATGCTCTTTTAAAGACTATAGAAGAGCCACCGGCCTATGCAGTGATCATGCTTTTGACTACAAACCAGGATGCATTTTTACAGACCATTCTTTCACGGTGTGTGCAGCTGAAACTGAAACCATTAAAAGACTCTGTTGTGAAGACTTATCTGGAAGAAAAGCTTCAGGTAAAGGACATTCAGGCAGAAATATACAGTGCATTTGCAAGAGGAAATCTGGGCAAAGCAATTCATCTGGCCCAGTCAGAGGACTTTAAGATGATGTATGAAGAGATTTTAAAGCTGTTAAAGGAAATCAAGGAAATGGATATTTCCCAGCTTTTGGATGTGATCCGCAAATTAAAAGATGACAATACGGATATTAAGGAATGTCTGGATTTTATGCAGATGTGGTACCGTGATATCCTGATGTATAAAACTACCAAAGATTTAAACCTTCTCATTTTCAAGGATGAGTTTTCCGCAGTGAAGAAGGCGGCGTCTTTAAGCAGTTATGAAGGGCTGGAACAGATCTTAGGGGCCATTGAGCTTTTACTTCTGACCATGAAAGAGAATTAATAGAATTGTATTTTAAGGGTGTTTTAGGAAAGGAAATTAAGTAAGAGAAATGTTAACAGTAATCGGAGTGCGTTTTCGGGCTGCCGGAAAGATCTACTATTTTGATCCTGCAGACCGTCAGATAAAAATTGGGGACCATGTGATCGTAGAAACTGCCAGAGGTATTGAATACGGTTACGTAGTTCTTGGAAACAGAGAAGTAGATGAGACAAAGGTAATACCACCTCTTAAGCCGGTGATCCGTATGGCAACGGATGAGGACCGTGCCATTGAGGCAAAAAACAAAGAGAAAGAAAAAGAAGCATTTAAGATCTGCCAGGAAAAGATCAAAAAGCACAACCTGGAAATGAAGCTGATCGATGCGGAATATACCTTTGACAATAATAAGGTGCTGTTTTACTTTACAGCAGACGGAAGAATTGACTTCAGAGAGCTGGTAAAGGACCTTGCAAGTGTATTTAAGACCCGTATAGAGCTGCGCCAGGTAGGTGTGAGAGACGAGACCAAGATCATGGGTGGTATCGGCATCTGCGGAAGACCGCTTTGCTGCCATACATTCTTATCTGAGTTCGCACCGGTTTCAATCAAGATGGCAAAAGAGCAGAATCTGTCCTTAAATCCGACAAAGATTTCCGGTGTCTGTGGACGCCTGATGTGCTGTCTGAAAAATGAAGAAGAAACTTATGAATATTTAAACAGCCGTCTGCCAAATGTGGGGGATTATGTGACCACGGATGATGGCTTAAAGGGAGAGGTATCTTCCGTCAGTGTACTGCGCCAGATGGTCAAAGTACTCGTGGAAGTGGATGACGAAAAGGAAATCCGTGATTACTCTGTGGATCAGCTGAAATTCAAGCCAAAACGCAGAAGAGATCATGTAAAGCTGACTGCGCAGGAATTAAAGGAACTTTCCGCATTAGAAGATAAGGGAGGAAAATCCAAAATTGACGATGCCAAATAATCTGGTTTATGAACAGGAGAGACTTGATGAACTGCATCGCAACGGCTATTTTATCATTCAGGATCCGAAAAGGTTCTGTTTTGGGATGGATGCCGTTTTGCTTTCCGGGTTTGCAAAGGCAAAAAAAGGGGAGCGCGTGCTCGATCTTGGTACCGGTACGGGAATTATCCCGATCCTGATGGAAGCCAAAACAGAAGCAGAAGATTTTAAGGCGCTTGAGATCCAGGAAGAAAGTGCGGATATGGCACGCCGGAGCGTGTGCTATAACCATCTTGAGGATAAGATCGAGATCGTGACCGGAGATATCAAGGAGGCATCTGCGATATTTGGAGCATCTTCGTTTGATGTGATCACCACAAATCCGCCGTATATGATCGGGACACATGGACAAAATTCGCTGTCTGCGGCAAAGGCGATCGCCAGACATGAAGTGCTATGTACACTGGATGATATTTTGCGGGAAACCGCGAAAATGCTTGTGCCGGGAGGCAGGTTTTATATGGTGCACCGGCCGTTCCGTCTCGCAGAGATCATGAGTAAAATGGTCGAGTACAAGATCGAGCCGAAGCGCATGCAGCTTGTCTATCCGTTCGTGGATAAAGAACCGAATATGGTGCTGATCGAGGGGCTGCGCGGTGGAAAATCAAGACTTGCCGTGGAAAAACCGCTGATCGTTTATAAAGAACAGGGCGTGTACACGGACGAGATTTATGATATTTATGGGTATTAGAAAGGATAAATTAAAATATATGTTTAATGATATAAAGATAGGACCGGTTACATTTCATATGTATGGTCTTATGATTGCGATCGGTTTTGCAGCGGCACTTATGATGTGTTTAAAGCGTGGAAAAAAACGTGGCTTGAACGAGGATATTATCTATGGAATCTTCTTTTGCGCAATCTTCGGTGGAATGATCGGCTGCAGGCTGCTCTATTATATTGTAGAGATCCCGGAGATTTTAAAAGATCCGTCCATACTCTGGAACTTTAAAAACGGATACGTTGTTTACGGCGGGATCATCGGCGGTGCGCTGGCCAGCCTGATCTACTGTCGTGTCAAAAAAGAACGTTTTCTGCCGTACTTTGATCTTGTGATGCCTGCTGTATCATTTGCACAGGGATTCGGGCGTCTCGGCTGTTTCTTTGCAGGCTGCTGCTACGGCAGGGAGACGGATTCGTGGTTTAGCATCACATTTACCCACTCCGACTTTGCTCCGAACGGTGTAAAACTTCTGCCGACACAGCTGATGTCATCTGCCGGAGATTTCCTGATCTGCGGACTGTTACTGCTCTATGCGGGAAGAAAACCGAAAGAGGGACAGGTCGCAGCAGGATATATGGTGCTTTACGGAATCGGAAGATTTATTATTGAATTTTTCCGGATAAATCTCATAGAACTGATGCAGCTCAGAGTTCTTCAGAATTTCGGTATGAAGAGCAGCAACACCGTTGATAGAGAATCCGTAATGAATATCCATATGTGCCATATGAACGACCTGATTCTGATCGATGATAGCAAGTGAAGAATCAGTTGTACGTGTTTTTG
>OMCT01001240.1_pt1 | contig 15930 bp, 15 predicted proteins | sample 1674301 | NCBI WGS metagenome assembly OMCT01 (sample SAMEA103958158, study PRJEB25191) | human gut metagenome
TTCCGATCTGTCGTTCGGTGTAGAGCACCTGCCGTTGGAGGTTGCTCTTGCTCACCGTATCCGCATCGGCCAGTCCGATGCGTCCCACGCCAGCTCCCGTCAGGTAGAGGGCTGCGGCCGAGCCGAGCCCGCCGATGCCGACGATCAGCACCGAAGCCTCTGACAACCTGCGCTGCCCCTGCTCCCCTATTTCCGGCAGCATCGTCTGCCGTGCGTAACGTTCCTCCATCGTCAGTCGAAGATTTTGTCCCAGTCTTTCCAGACGACTTCGTACCCTTCGCGGCGGATGTCGGCTTCGACCTGGGCCGGTGTGCGTTCGTCGCTGACGGAGAACTGTTCGAGGGACTGGGGATAGGTATGGTAGCCGCCCGGATCGGTTTTCGATCCGGCGCTCATCGATGTCGCTCCGAGCGTGGCGATGTGGTTGCGGAACGAGGGTTTTTCACGGGTCGAGAAGGAGATGTCCACGTCGTGATCGAAGATGCGGAAGGCGAAAGTGAGTTGGGCCAGCTCCCGGTCGGTCATCACCACATTCGGCTGAAAATGCCCTTCCGACGGACACATGCGCGGGAAATTGACGCTGTAGCGCGTTTTCCAGTAGTGCTTGCGCAGGTATTGCAGATGCAGGGCCATCATCGTCACGTCTGTGCGCCACTCTTCGAGGCCGATCAGTACGCCCATGCCGATCTTGTGCACCCCGGCCTGCCCCATGCGGTCGAAGCCGTTCACGCGCCATTCGAATTTGGATTTCATCCCCGCCGGGTGGTAGATGTTGTAGTTGGCGCGGTTGTAGGTCTCCTGAAAGCAGACCACCCCGTTGAGTCCGGATTGGGTCAGGCGGTAGTAATCCTCGCTCGCCAACGGCATTACCTCGATGGTGAGGTTGTTGAAATAGGGACGGCAGACCTTGAGCGCCTGTTCGATGTAATCCACGCCCGCTGCCCGGGGATTTTCTCCCGTTACGAGCAGCAGGTTTTCGAACGGTCCGAGTGCCCGGATCGCCTTGCACTCGTCTTCGATCTGTTCCATCGTGAGGATCACGCGGTCGAATTTGTTATGATGGTTGAATCCGCAGTAGATGCAGGAGTTCGTGCACGAGTTGGTGATATACATCGGAATATACATCGAAATAGTCTTGCCGAACCGCTCCTGTGTGTATCGGCGGCTCAGCCGGGCCATCGGTTCCAGGTAGGCGGCCGCTGCAGGTGAGATGAGCGCCATGAAGTCGTCGAGGGTCAGGTGTTCCTTGCCGAGCGCCGTCTCTACGTCTGCCGGTCGTTTGTGCTGAATTTGCCGGGTCGTCTCCTCCCAGTCGTATTTGGCTAATTCTTCTGAAAACATAGCGCGGCGGAATTAGTCGAGAAATGCGGTGAGAGGGCTCGACGCTTCGGCGCACTGTGCCTGTGCTCCGAGTCCGGCTTCGTAGGCTTCGCGCCCGGCAACGACGGCCTGGGCGAAGGCGCGGGCCATGCGCACGGGATCGCCTGCGACGGCGATGGCCGTATTCACGAGTACGGCGTCGGCACCCATCTCCATCGCCGCCGCCGCATGGGACGGGGCGCCTAATCCTGCGTCCACGATGACCGGGACGTTGCTCTGTTCGATGATGATGCGCAGGAAGTCGCGTGTTTGCAGTCCTTTGTTGGTTCCGATGGGGGCTGCCAGTGGCATCACTGTTGCAGCACCAGCTTCTTCAAGGCGCTTACACAGGGTAGGGTCGGCCTGGCAGTAAGGCAGTACGACGAATCCTAGCTTCACCAGCTCTTCGGTTGCTTTCAGTGTCTCGGTAGAGTCGGGGAGCAGGTAACGAGGGTCTGGGTGGATTTCCAACTTCAGCCAGTTGGTACCAAAAGCCTCGCGTGCCATTTGGGCAGCGAATATAGCTTCTTCGGCATTGCGTACCCCCGAGGTGTTAGGTAACAGTTGTATGTGCGGATGTACAATGTGTCGCAACATGTCGTCGTCTTTGTTTTCCAGTTCGATGCGCTTCATGGCTACGGTGACCATTTCGGTGCCCGATGCCAGGATGGATTGTTCCATTACTTCGTTCGAGTTGAATTTTCCTGTTCCCAGGAAGAGGCGGGAGTCGAACTCACGTCCCGCGATGACTAGTTTTTCCATATCGAGTATTTTTATTTATTGAATTGCGAATTTATTTTTTAGGAGTTATACAGGCCCCTTTCGACTAAAATTATCTGTCACGGATTACACGGAATGCATGAACCTCGTTTTTAATTATTCATTTTTAATTCTCGGCACACCGACTGCATCTCCTCCACCGGATTATTGGCTCGCAGAATACTACCCGACAGGGCAATGCCGCTGATGCCGGTTTCCATTAAGGCGGGAATGTCTGCATTGGTGATACCCCCAATAGCTACTATGGGCAGACTGATGCCTTCCTGCTGCATGTGGCGGACGATGCCGGCGTAGCCTTCCAGTCCCAGTATGGGGCTGAGGTTCTTCTTGGTAGTGGTGTAGCGGAAGGGACCGCACCCGATGTAGTCAGCTCCCGAGCGGTAGTGTGCCCTTACATCGTCGATGGTGTTGGCTGTGCCGCCTATGATGCAGTCATCGCCCAGCAGATGCCGTGCCTCTGCTATGGGCATATCGTTTTTGCCCAAATGGACGCCGTCGGCATGGATGCGTCCGACCAGTTCTACATGGTCGTCGATGAGGAAGGTGGCGCCATAACTGTGGCACAGGTCGGCGGCCTCTAATCCTGTACGTATTATCTCGTCGGCTGTGGCATCCTTCATGCGTAGCTGTATCCAGCGGCATCCGCCTTCGAGGGCCAGGCGTACCGAGTCGAGGTAGCTGTATTGATCGGTATAGTGTGTGATGAACTGCAGGCGGGCGTTCATCATTCGTTGTTCTTTTTCTGCCATAGGATTTTGAGTTTATAAGTTTATAAGTTTATAAGTTTTTGAGTTTATGAGTTCTTTGGTTTTTAAGTTGTTTGTTTTTGGGTTTTGAGTTAAAGTAAAGCAGTAACTTTAACTTAATAACTTATAAACTCAAAAACTTAAAATTCTTCCATTATCCGCCGCAAGCGGCTTTGATGATGACGACCGAGGCTCCTTCGGTCAGCTGATAATTTTCCCATTCGGTGCGTGGCACCATGCGGTTGCTTACGGCCACGGCTACACCACGATCGGGCAGCGACAGTTCTTCAGCCAGCTGACGGAGAGTCGTGGCGCGGGTGTCGATTTCCTGATTGTTAACGGTTATTTTCATATGGTTTTAAGTTTTTGAGTTTTTAAGTTTTTAAGTTCTTAAGTTCTTAAGTTTTTGAGTTTTGTGGGGGGAGTTTTTTGAGTTTATGAATTTGCAGGTTTATAAGCCATTGTTTTACTTCGGACTTATGTCCTCAGAAACTTAAAAACTCAAAAAGGTGCGGGCAGCTATGTGATAAGTATGCGATGATATCCAATTCCTACGACAGTGCTAACTGTATCAGGTTCGAGGGTATGATCTCAGCCCGTCGGGGCACCCCTTTGTCTCTCAGCGGCAAAGATAAAGAAAAAAATGAAATATCCGATTGCTTTTTTTCATACTTTTGTCTCTGTTTTTAGTAAAGATAGAACTGTTATGGTGTTGCAAACTCCCGAACTATATTATGCGGCAGCCGGGCTGGTGCTTGTGTGCTCGTCGTTGTTTTGTGCTTTTGTGCGCTGTTTTCATATGTGTCGTCCTTTCGACAAGCAAGAATCCTATTTCTATCCGGCACGCAGGCTCATGACGTTTATTTTTGCCTGTTTTGCCCTGCCGGGGGTATGGCTGTGCCGGATGGACAGTGCGGATGCGTGGCTGTTTGTGCGTGTGTTTCTTGTCCTGTTTTTGCCGGTGGCCGGTATCCTGTCGTTCCGCCGCTATTTCTTTGCCGGTGTGCGTCGCCGCTGGCTGTACTTGGCGGTGGCGGGGGTGCTGCCTTTGCTGCTTATTGCGGTGCTTTGGGTGTTCGCCTGGATGGGAGGCGACGTGCTGTGGCGTCGTGCCGATGTAGTTCTGCTGTGTGTGGGTGCTTATGCGCTGCTGCTGACGGTCGGAATGGTGCGTACTACGTGGTGGCTTTGCCTCCAGATACGCAAGCATCAGTACGAGGAGTATTCGAACGAAGATGACTTCCCCATGCGTTTTGCCCGATTCGTAGTTTTCTTTCCTCTTATTTATATTGTGGCCGCCTGGGTGCTTTTCTTTACCGGGAGCCATACCTATAACATGTATCTACAGTTGAGTATTGCCGTGATGCATGTGGTCATCCTGCTGCAGATTCTGCATCCGCAACGGCATGAATGCCGGCAGGCGGTAGGCGAGGCAGAGGCTTTTGTAGAGCAGAAGGTGGAGACATTGCTGGCCGAACAGAAGGCGTTGGAGGATGACGTCCGTTCTTCGTGGAGCCTGTCGGCCGAGGTGAAGGATGGTTTGGAGGTGAAGATACGTGCTGTGTTGACGGAGCAGCAGCTTTACCTGAACCCGAATTTGAAGTTAGATGACCTGGCAGCGGCGGTGAAGAGCAACAGGAAGTATGTGTCGCTTGTGATGAACGAACGTTTCGGCTCGTTCTACAAGGAACTGAACCGGCTGCGGGTCGAGGCTGCCTTGGAGTATAAAAAGAAGAATCCGGCAGCAACCCGCGAAGAGGTGGCTCTTCACAGCGGCTTTGCTTCGGTGAAAACCTATACCCGCAACCTCGACGCATACCGGAAGGGAAAAGAATAAGAGCCGCACCTGCGGATGCCCTCTGCCAGGGCAGAAGGGGAGGACAATGGAACGAAATTCGGCTTATTGTCCCTTCTGCGAGGTATTTTTCCTTAAATTGTCCCGTAAGTTTTCAAGCATTGTCCCGCCGCTTTGGTAGGATTGGTCTAATTTTGACCCGTCTTAACCAAACGAGAATTTGACAGTGCAAACAAGCGTTTATACAGCAGATACGACAAGAGAGAACAGGCACAAAGCCACCCTTTGCGGCATAGGCTTTATGTCTGCTTTTTTTGCGAATAAACGTGCACAAAACTATGCTGAAAATTTGGATATGTGTGATTTTTGTATAAACACACACACACACACACACACACACACACAGATTCATTTATACCTTATTACAATATAATTATCGCACGCGCTACACGCGCGATAATGACGGGCAGGAGCCTGCAAGCCGACGAAGGGAGTGTCTTCTCTCCTCTGCGTGGGTTTGCAGTTTTTTTTGCGTTCCTGCCCTGTCGCTTTCCCCGAATCATCTAAATAAATATTAACGATATGCAAGAGAACAAGAATGAAGAATACACCGGCTTGGGGGCTTACGAGCCACCACGGTGCGAAGTGATTGAAGTAGAAGTTGAGGCAGGCTTTTTGGCCAGCTTCCCGGACGCGGGGCACGACGGTTTCGGAGACGGAGATGACGACATTTGGTAAATTCTTAAATAATAATGATAAGCAATGAGAACAAAGAACATGACCATCGCCGCATTGGCTCTGCTGTTGGCAGCCTGCGGCAACGAAGAATTCATTGAGAACGAAGAGGTTGGCAGCATCGGCGAGCTTGTGCCTATGACCTTTACAGCCGGAACACCACAGACCCGTACGTCGCTGGATGAGGACGGCCATGCCATCAACTGGGATGCAGACGACGAAATCACCATTTGGAGCGGAAGCTATACCACCAAGAATAAGTTTACCGCTGCTCAGGTCGATGGCAGCAGCGCTTCCTTTATCGGTAAAGCGGCAGCGGCAGATACTTATACTGCCTTCTATCCTTACGATCTTACTTCGTGGCATAGTGCCTACAATGCTCAATCTAACACTATTACCTTCAGGCTTTCTAATGCACAGACTGCTACGGCAGGCGGCTTTGCCAAGGGGCTGAACCCCTCGTGGGCACAGACCACGGCCGCGGATAACACTACTTTGAAGTTCCACAACCTCTGTGCCTTGGTGAAGTTCACCATTGCCGAAGGTGCTGATGTCAGCGAAATAGAAAGTTTCAGCTTGCAAGGCGCGAATGGCGAAGGGCTGGCGGGTGATCTGTCCTATAGTATCACGAATGGCACCTTGACTGTTACATCTGCTCAAAAAGAAGTGAAGCTAACAGGCACATTCGAAGCCGGGAAAACTTATTATTTCGTAGTGGCACCCGGCGAACTGGAGGAACTCAACTTCTGCTATACCAAGGGTGGTAATGTATACTGCAAATCTACGACCAATAAGGTTACCCTCGAAGCCGGGAAAATAACCAATCTGGGCGATGATATGAGTTTGGACAGCGACAATTTCCTGCAGCCTATTACTAACACCACGTTTGTTCTTGCAGCGAATAGTCAGGTTGGGTGGACAAAGAACTCTGATAATACCGTGACCTTGACAGCCGCGAACCTGGCAGCAATGGAAAAAGTAACATCATTGGACCTCTCTACTTGGTCAGGTTTGACAGACTTGTCCGGCATTGAATATTTCACCAATCTGGAAAGCTTGAATTGCTACAGAAGCGGAGTAACAAACATAGACGCTATTAAAGGCCTTACTAAACTGACGACCTTGAATTTCGATGATTGTGATAAACTGACTGAGTTGGATGTCACAAGTCTGACCAATTTGACGACCTTGAGTTGCAACGGATGTGCGACGTTGACTACGCTGAATGTACAGGGCCTGTCCCAACTGGAAACTTTGGATTGTGGTAGCAGCAAAATTACGTCGTTGGATGTAAGTGCTTCGACTAGTCTGACCAGCTTGAAATGCAACGCCAATGCCTTGACTACGTTAGATGTCAGCACCTTGACAAATTTGGAAACTTTGTGGTGTAATGCTAACCATCTGGCTGAACTGAGCCTGATTGAAAATGGGAAGCTGACAGATTTGCGATGTGGAAGTCAAAGACAAAGCAGTGGTAGTGGAACCTTGTACTTGGAGCTTCTTCTTCCGAAGAGTCTGTTAGATAAGTGGAATACAGAATGGTCAAAAGACGTGTATAACAATTATGTGAGTGTTAGTACTCCTACCGATGCTGAACACGACGGTGTCGAGGACGGCGACACCGTAGAATGGTAAATCTATATTACATTGAAAGCACTCCCCGTAGTCACCCGTCAAGACTCCCGGGAGTGCCGACCCATGACTCCCGGGAGTGATAGCCCATGACTCCCGGGAGTGTCGGGGCAAGACTCGCGGGAGTCTCCAAGGGTCACTCCTGCGAGTCGGTAAACAACTGATAATCAATAGTAAAAAAAGCCCTCTTTCCGGACGCTTGCCGGAAAGAGGGCATTATGTATAACTTTTTAAATGGTAAATACTATGTACAAGTACAAATTAGTGAAACGGGGTAATCCTCAAAATGAGAATGCACCGAAGAAATGGTATGCCTCCCCTCTGAGCGAGACGGCACAGGACGTGAAAGCCATGACGCGCGCCGCCACCGAGAACACCACCGTGGCTCCCAAGGAAATGGAAGCCGCCCTGGAACTGCTGGGCAACTATGCCCGCCAGCAATTGCTGCAGGGCCACACGGTGCGCCTGGGCGACTTAGGCACGCTGCGCATCACCTTCCAGAGCGAGGGCGTGGAAAGCATCACCGACTATCAGGCATCGAGCATGATCAAGAACCCGCGCATCCTCTTCACGCCCAGCAAGGAGTTCCGCGAGTCGGTCATCAACAGCCTGCAGTTCGAGAACGGCGGTGTGCTGGAGGACGACGTCAACTACGCCTCGCTGGCCGACTACAAGAAGGCGAAGGGCATCACCGGCGGCACCACCACCGAGCCGGGTGGCAGCAGTGGCGGCGGTGGCACCGAGCCGGGCGGCGAAGACCCGTTAGGATGACGAAGGGCGGGGCACACACCGTACGGAACCACAGAACTTCCACAGAATAATCAGAAACGTGGATGGACACACGGATGTACGCAGAAGAAACGTGAAATCTGCGAAAAACGGTGTCCATCCGCTTTTTTGTTTTGCCTGTTTGCTACGCAATCAGTACCTTTGCCCCTACATAACCAACCGGATGAGACAATGGAAGAAAAATCGGAGATATGCATATTGGAGAAGAAGGGAGTGAAGCCGACGGCCAACCGCATTCTGGTGTTGCGCGCTCTGCTTGCGGCCGCGCGACCGGTCTCGCTGCCCGAACTGGAAGAGGTATTGGAGAGGATGGACAAGTCGAGCATCTTCAGGGTGCTGGGTCTGTTTTTAGAGCATCGGGTAGTGCATACCATCGACGACGGCAGCGGTGCCCTGAAGTACGAACTGTGCGACGGCGAGACGGCCTGTTCCGTGGATGATATGCACATCCACTTCCATTGCGAGGCCTGCCGCCGGACCTATTGCTTCAAGACCCTGCACATTCCTTCCATCGCTCTGCCCGAAGGGTTCGTGATGCAATCAGTCAACTACGTGGTGAAAGGCCTCTGTCCCGACTGTGCCTCGAAACGGATGGATGAGTGAAATTCTACAAGAAAGACGTGAAGTTTTGGAAACAGGCAAGGTTCAACGTATGAAAATAAGCACTACCTTTGCGCCGCAATGACGGCAAGCAAGATTGTCCGTCTTCGATTAAAACAAGAAAACAACTATGGATTCTATCAAAATCAACAAAGTGCAGATACGCAATCTGCAAATCGAGGATTACGACCAATTGGCCCAATCATTCACACGTGTATATTCGGACGGAAGTGACGTCTTCTGGACACACAAGCAGATCGAGAAACTGATCCGCATCTTCCCCGAAGGGCAGATTGTGACGGTAGTGGACGAGAAAATCGTGGGGTGCGCCCTCTCTATCATCGTCAATTACGACGACGTGAAGAACGATCACACCTATGCTCAGGTGACGGGCAAAGAGACTTTCAATACGCACAATCCCAAGGGGAATATCCTGTATGGCATCGAAGTATTTATCCATCCGCAATATCGCGGACTGCGTCTGGCACGTCGTATGTACGAATACCGCAAGGATCTTTGCGAGAAGCTGAACCTGAAAGCCATCATGTTCGGTGGTCGCATTCCCAACTACCACAAGTATGCCGACCAGATGCGCCCCAAGGAGTACATCGACAAGGTGCGCCAGAAAGAAATCTACGACCCGGTGCTCACCTTCCAGTTGTCGAACGACTTCCACGTACGCAAGGTGATGCGCAACTATCTGCCCAACGACGAGGAATCGAAGCACTATGCCTGCCTCCTGCAGTGGGACAACATCTACTACCAGCCACCCACGCAGGAATACATCAATCCGAAGACCACCGTCCGCGTGGGCTTAGTGCAATGGCAGATGCGTGCCTATAAGACGCTGGACGACCTGTTCGAGCAGGTGGAGTTCTTCGTCGATGCCGTGTCCGACTATAAGAGTGACTTTGTGCTGTTTCCCGAATACTTCAATGCCCCGCTGATGGCAAAGTTCAACGACGAGGGTGAGTCGGAAGCCATCCGCGGTCTGGCCGCCTATACCGACGAGATACGCGAACGCTTCATCAAGCTGGCCATCAGCTACAACATCAACATCATCACGGGCAGCATGCCGCTTATCAAGGAAGACGGACGCTTGTACAACATCGGTTTCCTCTGCCGCCGCGACGGCACGTACGAGATGTACGAAAAGATTCACGTCACCCCCGACGAAATCAAGAGCTGGGGCTTGAGCGGAGGTAAGACCTTGAAGACTTTCGAGACCGACTGTGCCAAGATCGGTGTCCTGATCTGTTACGACGTGGAGTTCCCCGAACTGTCGCGCATCATGGCCGACCAGGGCATGCAGATTCTGTTCGTACCTTTCCTGACCGATACGCAGAATGCTTTCAACCGTGTGAAGGTTTGCGCTCATGCCCGTGCCATCGAGAACGAGTGCTTTGTGGTGATAGCCGGCAGTGTAGGCAACTTGCCGCGTGTGCACAATATGGATATCCAGTATGCCCAGTCGGGTGTCTTTACGCCGTGCGACTTTGCTTTCCCCACCGACGGCAAGCGTGCGGAAGCCACTCCGAATACAGAGATGATTCTGGTGTCCGACGTCGATCTTGACCTGCTGAGCGAACTACACACCTATGGTAGCGTCCGCAATTTGAAGGACCGTCGTCACGACCTGTACGAGGTGAAGATGAAGAACCGCAGCATGGAGTCGCAGAAGGCGAGCGAATAAGTTTGTCATCATTGACAAAGCAGATAAAGGCTGTGTCAGAACTTACCGCAGATTAATACGGATGGGGTTTCTTGAACCTCCGATTATCCAGTCGGGTAATCTGCAAAAATCCGGTTAATCAGTAGTGGAGTTTGTTCCGACACAGCCTTTTTTGTGTTCTTCTTGAATGGATAGCGTGAGTTCGACACAGCAATGGAATGATGAGTGTCGTGTTTCAGAAGTCTATCGTTGCAGAGATTTACTGGTTGTCCATCCCGTTTGGATTAATAGAAATTAACGATAGTTGATTACCTGTTGAACAAGATTGTAGAGTGGATTGCGGATCTTTGCATCGTAAAAAAAAACACTATAGATATGAAAAAGATTTTTATCATTTTACTCACGTTGCTGCCCTTGTTTTTGAATGCGCAGGAAAAGGCAGCCTACAGAATAACCTATGATTGTGAAGCATTGTATGACAAGACTCCCAAAACTTACAGGTGGAATCTTGACATAGGAAACTCGACAGCCGTATTCTACAATCCGAATTACAGGAAGTACAACGAGGCTTACCAGTCCAGGCAAAAGACCGATGATATTGCCGCCATTCTGAATTCTATCAAGCAGCTCGGATCCAAGTATCCTAACAGGAACGATTTGGAAATACTTATCGGAGCACCTGAAAAGGAGTCATATACCTATATCAATAAAGTGGGTTTAGACCTTTTTATGTATGAGGAGCATTTGCCTGACATGCACTGGGAACTGACAGATAGTACAAAAACAGTTTGCGGCTACCAGTGTCACCAGGCCATCGCATCGGTCTATGGCAGAACGTGGAACGTATGGTACTCCACAGAACTTCCCATGCCATACGGGCCCTATATTCTTGGTGGACTCCCCGGTCTGATCCTGGAAGCGTCTGATACGGACGGGATATTTCACTTCACATGCGTCGGCATGGAAACCGTTCATGACAACGCTATGGTAGCGTTGACCGAGAAAAAGGAGGCGATCAAATGTACTCGGAAAAAGTACTTGGATTTACGCAAATCAATTGCCACACAGACCTATTCCGAGGTTGCGGCAAATGCGCTTGCAGGAACAGGCAGGATCGTTAAAATCACCGATGCCAGCGGCAAGGATATTACAAACCAAAAACAATCTCCAAAAAATTATCTGGACATAAACTGAATGCCTTATGCGTTTCATTGTATTCATTGTGTTTATATGGCTATACACCATCCCATGCCTTGCCCAAACCGTATTATCCGGACAAGTACAGGGAACCGACGGAGAAGTCCTTGCAGGCGCCAACCTCGTTGCCTATTCTAAGGAAGGAAAAATATTGGCATATTTCACCACTGACAAGAAAGGACTTTTCAAATTGAATGTCCCGTCTGCCGCAGATCATATCACGGTCACCTATTTAGGATTTGATCCACTGACAATACAGACGGAAAAACTGACAAAATCTCCTGTTTTCACTCTTCATGAAAAGGCATTCAAGCTCAGGGAAGTCGCTGTTACAGCACAGAGTATATCAGAAAGCGGAGATACGCTGACTTATTCGGTCGCGGCTTTTAAGGAGGCACAAGATCGTTCCATCGCCGATGTAATCAGTAAAATGCCGGGTATTGAAGTAAAATCCAATGGAGCTATCGAGTACCAGGGAAAAGCGATTAGCAATTTTTATATAGAAGGTCTTGATCTGATGGGCGGACAATATTCACTTGCAAGCAACAATATTCCGGCGGAGAAGGTGAAAAACGTACAAGTACTGGAAAACCATCAAAATGTCAAATCGTTAAGAGGAATCAGTTTCAGTGAGCAGGCAGCCCTGAATATCGTCTTGAAGGAGGATGCCAAGGCCGTATGGGCGGGAGTGGCAGATCTGGGAGCAGGCTATGCAGGTAAAGGCGTGGGACTGACATATAACAACCGAATCCTGGGAATGAGGTTCAACAAGAAATTCCAGACACTCATGATGTACAAGAACAACAATACCGGCGAAGCTATTGGCGAAGAGGTGCAGGATATTACTCAGCTTGGAGGATATCAGGCTGAAAACGGACTTATCAACCTGCCTGAGATTAGCGGTCCGGCCTTCGATAAAAAGCGGTTCTCATTCAATGCAAGCCATCTTCTCGCAGCAAACATGTTATGGAAAACAGGTAAAAATTCCGATATCAGGCTACAACTGAGCGGGTTTCATGACAGGGAGAGATTACACAATGGAAGTTCCACCACCTATCTCTCAATAAACGGCATGCCGATGATCACAGAAGATTATGACTTGACAGCCCAAAAGAATGAAATCAAGGGAGAATTGTGCTATACGCTCAACACTGACCGCACATACGTCAGAAGCAGCACAAAGATCTATACCGACTGGAACTCCGGCAAGGGGGAAATGCTGTATAACAACCGCAAGACAGACCTGATGGTCAAGCCCTATAAACGTATGCTTTCCGAAGACCTGAATATCTCTCACACAACCACTCGGGGGAATGTATGGCAACTGAATTCCTCTACGGGCGATACCTACCTGCCAGGCCAACTGCTTACCCTGGACGGCATTACCCGACTGCTGGACCTCAATATGTTCTCTACCCGGAACAATTTCAGTTTTAGCAGAAAGATTCGAAGGCATTTTTTCAAGAACACCTTCGGTTTCGACTATAGGCACCAGCAGATAAATGAAGTCGGTTGGCAAATTGCACAACCCTATTGGGAACCTTCTCTACAGATGTCATTCGGTAGTCACAGACTCAATGGAGCTGTAAAGACCAGCTATGCGCAGCAGAATTATGACGGAAACTCGTCCGGACATCTCTGGATAGAGCCTTCATTTTCCTGGGAATGGGATGTCTCCCCAAAGTCAAAACTCTCATTCAATTATCGGGGTTCAGCTATGCCTTATGAAGGAACAAAACTCATCGACACACCGGTATTTACTTCCTACCGTTCCGTGTATGAAGGAACCGGAAACACCGGCGTACAATATTCCCATATTCTCTCGGCCGGATATACGTACCGGAATCCGGTAAACGGCCTGTTCTTCAATCTCAGGCCCATGTATGTGAGTTCTTCGGGTAATATATTGTATGAAAGTACAATGGATTCCGACACCTATGTACAGAAGGCTACCGACCGGACTTATCGCTTCTCGACCTATATTCTTGGGAGCAGGCTGGCCAAGTCTTTCCTCTGGTGCAGGACGCGTATAGGTCTTAGCGGATCAGCCAATTCAACCGAATACGCCTATCTGCTGAACGGAACTGTCCAAGATGGAAAACTCAATACTTATTCTGTGTCGCTGGATTATTCCATCAGGCCTTTCCGTTGGTGGACTGTGGAAGGAAAATCCGCCATGAGAATAAGCCACCGGAATCAATCCGGTAACATCACAGACTGGTCTCATTTTCTGGACTTTCATTTTATTCCCAGCTCCAGATGGATGTTTACGATAAACAATGAATTGTATCATAGCAATGACAAAGGATTTGGCCTGAATTATTTCTGTGACGTGTCATTGCACTATAAAAAGGACAGATGGGAAATTTCGTTGCTCGGAAACAATATCATCGGTACCTCTGAATACAGGCACGTATCGGTATCCGCCACCATACAGTCGTACACTCTGACCTATCTCAGGTCTCGGGAAATCATGTTGCAATGCAGCATCCAGATTTAGTCTGTACCGCAGATCAGTTTGTAGCCCTCTCCCCTGAGATTCACGATACTGATTTCCGGATCTTTCGACAACCGATGTCGTAACCTTGAGATCAGGACCTGGAAACTCCGTGTGCTGAAGAAATCATCATCTCCCCATAGATCAAGCAATATTTCTTTTGCCGGGAGTATATGATTTTCTTTGGCGCACAGGCGTTCAAGGATTTCGCTCTCCCGGTTGGGGAGTTCCGTCTTTTCCCCATCGGGCAGATAAGTCAGAAGTCGTCTGGCAGGTACGAACAAATAATTTCCAATTGTAAACTCTGCCTTGGAATTACTTTTGGGGAGACTCGTCGTCCCGACCATTCCGAGAAGGGAGCGGATTCTTATAACCAGTTCCTTCATCCCGAACGGCTTTTTCAGATAATCATTGCCGCCAGTCTCGAATCCCTCGACCACATCATCCACCGAAGTTTTTGCTGTAAGAAACAGTATAGGGGTATGGTCATGGTCTGCCGTATTTTCTGAACCATTTCAAAACCTGACAGCTTTGGCATCATGACGTCAGACACGATAATGTCCGGCCTCTGTTGGACAAACATGTCCAATCCCGAGACTCCGTCGTAAGCGATACAGACAGTGAAGTCCTCTTCCTCAAGGGCATCTTTGATGATTCCAGCCAATGTAGGTTCATCTTCCACAAGCAACACAGAAATCTTCTTCATACTACAATTCTATTATGAATGAACTGCCTTTTCCCAGTTCACTGGATACAGTTATTCTACCTCCATGCTTTTCCACAATGCTTTTCGCAAAGAAAAGCCCTATCCCGTACCCTTTTACATCATGCCGGTTGCCCGTCGGGACCCTATAGAATTTTTCGAATATGTGCTTCTGGTCGGACGGAGCGATTCCAAAGCCATTGTCGGATAGGGATATGACAGTTTTCCCTTTGTGAGGGTATGCTTTTACCGAGATCTTCACGCTGTCACCGGAATATTTCAAGGCATTGTCAAGTATCGTCAGAATGACACTGAACATGAGTTTCCGGTCTATTGTTATTTCAAGGTTTTCAGGAATGACAGAAACAGTGATGTCGCATGGCTTCTCTGCCTTTATTTTGATTTGGGATACGGCATTTTCCAACATGCTTTTGACCGAAGTTGTCGAGTAGTCCAATTTGAGTCCAGAACGGTTTTCCATCGTTGTTGACAGAATCATTTCTACCATTCCACCCAGTTTGTCGAGCTGGTCTTTTATAATACCCAGATACTTCTTGCGCTTTACAGGGTTCTCTCCGAGGGTGTATTCCAGCAGTGTGTCGCTTGCAGCGTAGGCTACGGCAATCGGGGTTTTCAGTTCATGGGTAATATTCTGGGTGAAGTCGTTTTTTATTTCCTCCAACCGACGCCGTCTTTTGATTGTCAGGTTCATCATGAAGAAGGACAGAATGATAATCAGCAATATGCCTGCAGAGATAGCCATTACGCCGGATATTCTGCCTGCAATATACCCTGAAAGTGAAGCGGAAAACACTTTGTATTGTCCATCGTTGACGTTGGAAGGTACCGTAAGTATGACTGTGCCTTCCTTGGATTGGTGAGCCACCTCCTGCGTGCCGGGAGGAAGGATTCCTTCGTCCCCCATTTCTTCATACACTAAACGACATGCTATATCAAGTCCTGCACTGTCCAGATAGGCCTGCAACAAGCCCTGCACCTTGTCCACGTCCGGCCTGTCATTGCCGTAAGCCACAGGAAGGCTGGATTTATCTATCTTGTACACGCTGACTTTACTGATATGGCCACTTAAGGAATCCAATGACATGGACACGATTCTCGACTTCCTGGCAGGAAGAGGAGAGGATATATACAATGTATCTTGCTGCCCCATCTTTTGCATCATTCGGTCAAGATACTCCTCTACATCCGCTCCTGTGACGGAAGAGCGGATAATTGACTCGACTGATTTTCTTTCTGTATGGTACAGACGGAGAATCCAATAACCCTCATAGCTCCCGACTGCAATCAGGGTAACTATGGCACAGATGATGACAATATGTGTCCTGAGGAATTTCATACCGCAAAATTAATAAAGGTGAGTTCTATCAATTCAATTTATCCTCTTGTATCAGACAGCAGAACTCT
>OMCT01001251.1_pt1 | contig 15849 bp, 18 predicted proteins | sample 1674301 | NCBI WGS metagenome assembly OMCT01 (sample SAMEA103958158, study PRJEB25191) | human gut metagenome
CTTTCAAGACTGCCGTTTTCTGTCTTGTTGGAATTATGGAACACCCCGGCAACGATAAGCCCGGTGAAGTAGTCGATACCCATAAAAACCACAAGGGTAATCAGGGCGGCATCCCACCCGCCAAAAAGGGAAGCAATGAAGCCACCCACAACGCCAATTCCAGCGCAAAAACCTTTTTTCATTTTCGGATTCTTCCTTTCAGATTTTCGTTGTGATAAAGAGAAAGCCACTGTACAGGCGTTTAGAAGCCCATACAGCGGCTTTTCTTACTTCATCCGGGTAAGTTCCTTACTCAGCCAGTTCAGGGCAATCAAGGTCAATCAGCACTTCCTTCACTTTGTCCTGAATTTTGACAGGAACATCAGCGAAAGTTTTCTTGCCCTTGATAATCAGGGTTGCATAGATAACAGCCATTTCTTCAATCTCCTTTCTGAAAAGTATTTTTATGATAAGATTGAAAATCAATCTGTATCACCGTCCAAAATCTTCTGAACAGCTTCTTTCAGCTTGTCAGGAACATCTTCAAGGGTTTTCAACCCCTTCTTGATAAGTGCCGCATAAATAGCCGCCATACTGATTCACCCCCTTTCTTACTGGATCATCTCGTACACATCGCACAGCGCAAGCTGTGTTTCCGTAAGCTGATCGGACAGTTCAGCGTTGGCCTGTGCCTGTTTCAAAATGAATTCGTTCTTGTCATACTGAACCATGTTGAACTCATAGCCCACGAATTCATTTTCTTCACCCACATTTTCGGAAACTTCCTGAATGTTGGTGTGCTGCCAAACGCTGAATTCATCAATCACAATTTCATCAGGTTTGACGGTGCTTCTAACCTTTCCGTAATCAACCATATTTACGCCACCTTTCTTTTTACTACTTCCCGATAATATCTATCGGTGTCCGACTGGATAGGTTCTATATATTTCTTCTGCAAACGGTAACTATCGCAATGCTTCAACCAACCTTTATAGGAATTCACGCTGCACCATTCGGAATAGTTCATCATCTGTCCGTTTGCGGTTTTCTTTCGGATTTTTAACCATTTTCGCCTTGAAGTTCTTGCAACTGCTCTTGCGAAGAAGGGTGTAATTCAAAAATGTTCGATAACCCACAAAGTCAACGCCCCGCACATAAGACGGAAAGATTTGCCAATTTCCTTTTATAGTCAACCGTAATTCCGTTTTGAAATACAAAGCAATTTCCTTCCGCAACTTGTGAAGTTCTTCCTTGCTGCTTCCGAAAATTACAACATCATCCATGTATCGGAATGTGTGCTTCACCCGCTTTTCTTCTTTCAACCAGTGATCGAATGAAGAAAGATAGAAGTTTCCGCAATATTGGGAAAGATAATTTCCGATTGGTATTCCCGTTTCCGGGTCAACATCTTCATCCAGTAGCCAAATATTACGCAAATCTTCAATGTTTGCGGTGCAAATGCTGTCTATGATTTCATCCAACAACCAAAGCAATTCAGCATCTTTGAACAATCTTCTGAACTTTGCCTTCAAAATGTCGTGATTTATGGACGGGTAATAATGCCTTACATCAAGTTTCAAACAGTGTTGGCAATTCGGAACATCCTTCCACATTGCTTCTTGAACATCGTGCAATGCCTTGTGAATTCCTCTTTTCGGTAATGCTGAATAGGTGTTCTTTGTCATGTGTCGCATTAAATACGGCTCAATCACTTGCAGAATAGCCCATTGGGAAATACGATCCGGGAAATATGGAAGTTTGAAAATTTCTCGTTCCTTTCCGTTTTCCTTCTTGATGAATTTTTCATAATTGGAAGTGTGGTAAGTATGATTGATAAGCATTTCTTGAAGCTGTTTCAAGTACACTTCAATGTTTGCATCAACTTCCTTTACTTCTTCATACCAGCCTTTTCCCTTCCGTGCGTTCTTGTGTGCTTTTCGTAGGTTATCCATAGAATAAATTTGTTCGTATAGATTACCGTAACGCTTCATTGCTGAATGTCCTTTTTGTATGCACATTAAGCCGAACTTTCAACTTTTGAAAATAAACTTTCAAATTTACTAATACAGCCCAATTTTATTTTTAACTTCCCCCTTGCGGGGGCTGTCTTTTTCGCCAAGCGGCGGGGTAATTCAGGAATACAGAGAATATATTGAACAGGCGGGGATTTGGATTTTCCCCGCCTGTTGCGTGCATTTACTAACTGCCTGCTGATATTCCGATTACGATTAGAAGTAGCATTATTCAGATTCCAATAGAAAGTACCTGCATTAGCACTGTTATTCCATTTACTGCCTAATTTAGTAACCTTTTTTCATGGTTTCTATTTTTGCTCTTGTGTTTAATCGGGTTTGTAAACAACAATACTCCCTGAACTACCCAATATATTTCAGTGCTTACGCTGCCTTTTTGGAAGGTACATACACCAACCGCCCGCCGATACCCCGACTACGATCAGAAGCAGCACTATCCAGATACCAATCGAAAGCACCCGCACTAGCACCGTCATTCCACCTACCGCCCAATATAGCAACCCGCCAGCCGGGATTAGCGTTCCAATAGTAATCACCAACGGGAAGGCTGCTGTTGCCGTTCTTTTCGGCGGGAATGAACAGCCAATCGAATTCTTCCGACCAACCGAAAGCGGAAACATAACCGCCACCGTAGCACGGGTGAATTCCAGTGTTCTTATAAGGGCTTGCGGAAGAATCATCAGCAAAGCCATGATCCGCAACGAACAGCGTTCCGAAATCACCTTCTGCGAAAGTGGAAGGGTTCTGTTCGTTCATGCCGTCAACCCACCACCAAATGTTTCCCCAAAAGTTTTCTTCACCTCGATAGGAAACAATCTGAATACCGTTTGCATTAGTGACTGCGCCGGAAGCGTTACCCAAAGAAACGGTTGCACCGCTGTTTTCCGTCATGGAAGTTGTACCATCATCGGTTTTGCTTACTGCACCGTTGCCAATCACCGATTGAACATTGAAGGTTGCATATTCAACCAGCATAAGAAGCTGGGAAGCTGCTGTCGTAGCTGCATAGCCCTGTTCCCAACCTAAACCACGCTTCTGTGCCAGCTTTCGGGTATTGGGACGGGTAAGGTTCTGATTTAAGCCGGAAGCGGGTTTTGCGTTTGCGATACTGCAAAGCATATCATTTGCGAAATCTGCCACCTGTGCATCATCCAAAATGTAAGCACTTGCGGAAGCATCCCAAAGCGAACCTTCAAAGGCTGCAAGGTAAATCTTTTCATTCTCGTTGCCGTTCTCAATGAACGCCGGGTGAAGTTTGAACCCTGCTTTGGGTGTTGCGGAAACATAGTAACGGGCTTTGCGGATTTTAGAACCTAAAGCGTTATGTTCCACAAGCAGCGGAACAACCTTGTAATAAAATTTCGGCTGTTCAACCATTGTCTGAACAATCGTTCCCGCCGCATAAGTACCAGCGTTTTCACCCTCTGCAATAGTGATTGCCTGTGTCAGCTTGCCCGTGGTGGTAAATCCGGCTTCACCGTAATAGGCTACAACCTTACCGTCATTTGTCAGGTTGCAACGCTTTCTGCCGCCGAAAGGTGCAATGTTATCAAAACCAGCACCAGCGGAACGGTTCACCGCACCCGCAAGACGGGTGAACTTCTTGTTCACGAAGTCAACTTCCACGCCGTAAATATCGGAAGCAGTATAACCGACATAGGCTTCAAGGTCTGCAATTTCCTTCTGCAATTCCTGAATATCACCGATAGTTGCAACGGCGGCTGCATCCACTTCAAGGGAAACATTGTCCGCATTGCCTACCGTGGTGACAAGCTGCACATAAGCACCCGAAACGGTAACACCATTGTAAGGGGGCATATAGCAGTTCCCGGAATTTTCGATTGTCACGGCGTACAGGATTTCACCCGCATCGGGATCAATCGCATACAGTCCAAGGGTACGCATATAATACCCGGCTGTCAGGTCATTGTTCGTGAACGCCGTTTCAACCTTGATTGCAACCTCGTTTGTGCGGGTTACTTTGGAAATAAGGCTTGTCTGCTTGATATTAGAAAGGGAAGTCAGGGCTTCAAGCTGCGCCAGCGTGTAGGTGGTACTGGAAGCGCAAATCTTTGTGAAGTCAATGTTACCCTTTCCGGCAATCATCTTTGCAATCAAAGCCTGTCCTTTGTTGGTGATAACCAACTTTGAAAATTCTGCCATAGTGTTTCAATCCTTTCTTTTACTGATTTGTTCCAATGAATTCAGACACAACCACACCTGAACCAGCGTTGTTTTCGCCGTTTATGTTGAACTGTTCATTGAAATCAGTGGTGATAACCACGGTTGCGGTATTGACTGCCCCGCCACCATGAACCGCCGCACCATTTACAGCAATGTTTTCTTTGCTGTCATTGGTAATGAAATAGTGGGCTTCTTCCACCATGCCACCGCCAAACGCCGCCTTGCTATTGACCGTGTAGCTTTCCCGGAAATCGTTGGTGATAAAGAAATCCTGCACAAAGCAAATTCCACCACTGAACAGGGCAAAACCGCTTGCCTTGCACGGAATTTCATTCCGGGAAATAACAATCATGTTGCACGGGATCATGCTTTCAATGATATAGTCCAGTTCGTCCACCTGTCCGAACATTTCAAGGTCAACAATGATTGTAATGGTGTAGTTGTCATATTCCTTGATGATTGTGAAATCGTTATCACCGCAAAGGGCTTCCAATTTCGCAATCAGGGCTTTCAAGGTGTACGGAATTGTATTGAACCACCGTGCAAATACTCTTGAACGGCGGCTTTCAAGGGTATCTTCCTTTGAAGGAAGAATGTTCAAGATTTTTTCAAACCTTGAAATTCCGTATTCGTCAGCCGTTTTAATGAATTCATTTTGCAAAACCCGGTCAGCAGCTTTCCAAACAAGCACAAATTCCGGGTTTTCTGCATCCAGCGTAACGGCAATTTCCTTGAATTCTGCCATGAATGGGGGTAAGTAGGAAAGAAGGTCAACTTCTCTTGCAACTCTTATCATGCGCTTGCACCCCCAAACACGGGAACTTCATATTTCCCCAATGTCAGGTTGTCAGTAGAACCGTTGATTTTGGTGTTTTCAATATCCACAATGCCCTTGATTGAAAGAAGCCTTGTTTCAATTTGGCTGATACGAACCACCAAATAAGCGGTGTCAGCCCACCCCTTACGCAATTCTAAAAGATAGTCCTGAACGGCTATATCAATCGAATTCTGCAAATTCGACCAACTGTAACCTGTATCAAAGGTGATTTTGGTTTTCAGGGTAACGGTGACTTCCTTTGCACTCTTGACCGATACCACATGACCGATAGGGGCAAGCCCATAACCTTCACCCGCATTTTCGGCGGGGTCAATGGTGTTCTGCACGGTCTGAATCAGGGTATCAGAAGCAACGCCATAATCAGAATTCAGGATTGTAAGCAGCACCGTTCCCCCGGTTGTCAGCTTCTTTTCTGCTGCCGCCATATAGACATTTGAAAGCCAAAGGGCAACTTCCTGATCCAGCGTTCCAATGATACCTTCATACCATGTTTTCACCTTTGCCGTTGGTATCATGTCAGCGGGGCGAATGTCACCATTCCAAACCCTTGTTACTTTGGTGCTTCCAACACCCGGAATAGCGTTCGTTTTTTCAAGATAATCCTGAACATTGCCGCCGAACGCCTTTTCATTGAAGGAATCGAAATAACGCTTTCGCAAATCTTCCGTATCTTCTTCATCCTCACCCGGAATCAGAACGCCCGTAAGTTCCGCTGTTTCCAACCCTTCAATATATTCAATCGGGATCATTGTTCCCAACTGCTGATTTCCGACAATGCCGGGGGTTTCACACTGTACCTGATATTCACCATCAGCGATTTTTTCAAGCACAATGAAATTCAATGAACTAATATTGAACCGCTGTCCTGTAACATCAATGTTTTTCGGTGTGAATTCGCCTTTCAGAATTGCCTTTGTTGCTTCATACGGGGTGATACCTCGTTCCTTGCAACGCCTGATAAGAAATTCCCTTGAAGCACTATCGCCGTAGGCTTCCGCAATCAGGGTGTTCAGCTCCACATACAGAAGTTGAAGTTCAATCGCTGTTGGGGAATGGGTGTCAAAAATAACCGAACCTTCCCGCTTGTCGAACTTGTCAGATACCCTTGCAAGCATTCGTTCAAGAATTTCTTCATAGGTCACATCATACATTAAAAATTCACCACCTTTTCAGCGGCTACATCACCGAAAATTGTATGTGCGGTGAATGTAACCAAAACTTCACCCTTTTTTGAAGTGTCGAATTCAAAGTTATCAACGCTTTCAATTCGTTCATCCAATGTAAGGGCTTCTGTGATACGGCGTTCCAATTCCGGGCAAACATAGGAAACGGGTTCGCCGTACAGGTCAATCAGTTCAATCCCATAGTTCCAAGAATACATAACATATTGGTATCGTTCCGTGGAAAGGATTTTGAAAATAGCCTGTTTCATCGCTTCCTGTCCGTCCGTATATCCACGGATTAGGTTGCTTTCCAACTCCATTTTATAGGTGTTGGTTGGCTGTGTTTCAATTTCAAAGTCCTGTTCAAGAAATCCTGTAACAGAAGGAATCATTTATACCCACTCTCCTTCCGTTTTCGGGATTGGCTTGATACGGTCAATCACAATATATTTTTGCCCGCCCTGTTCCCGGATAAGGACAACAGCATCGCCGTTCTGCAAAGCATTGTGAACCGTGATTTTCTTCTTGCCCTTATATTGGTGTCTATGGGAAGTAGCGGTTGCCGTGCCGCCACTTGTTACGGGGTGGGTGTGTTTCGTTTCCGCTACCGTCCAATGACTAACGGAAATATCCATTTCGTAATCAATCACATTTCGGGTAAGAACAAGCTGCCCTTCACCCAAAGTAAGTTTCTGATCCACAAGGATTTTCAGCGGGGAAGTGCCTGTCACCTTGCCGTAACAAACTTGAACAGGCTTTGTTGCTTCAACAGCTTCCACCGCTGCTTTTTTCAAAGTTTTCAAAAGTTCAACTGCATCAGGCAACAAATTCACCCCCTCTAAGTGTTAAATCCATGAAGTGTTGATCCAGTTTGAAGGTGTGCTTCACTTTCTCAACCAACATGAAATTTTTCAAATTCATATCGCCCAAAGCAAGATTGATAACAACCATGCTTCCGGCTCTAACCCGTGTATCACCCAAAGCATTCACAATTTTCAGGTTACGGGTTTTCTTGTTGTAAAGCTGCAACAGGGCATCCGCTTTTGCCTGTCCGTTCTCACCTTTGGAAAGGGTATCGAAATACTGCAAAACGCCCCATTCGTTTATATGGCTTCCGTCCTGTGCGATATAAACTTCACGCTTTCCCGTGCTTTCATTGTCATAGGTCAGCTTGATTTTGTTGTATGTGTCGCTGTCAATGCTGGAAGTGTATTCAAAATTTTCCCCGGTTTCTTCATCAATCATCAGGTATGCCCCCGGTTCGCCAACATACATTGAACCAAGGTTCTTCAATGTCAGCTTGCCGAAATCGTCATACAGGACAAACATTTCTTTGGTGTTCTGCAAAGTCAGGTCAAGGGCGTTTTCAATCATATCAAACAGGGAAGTGTTATCTTCCACCCGTGAAGCGATTTTGAACCCGGTATCTTCCAGCGTACCAACATTCAAAGAAAAGTCCGCTGCCACCATCTGAATGAATTCGGAAGCGGTCTTGTTCTCATAAACATAGGTGTCTTTGTTTTGAAGGTATCGCAACTGATCGTAAGCGGTGACAGTGATAATTTGGTCTTTATCCCGCTTCTTACTGAATACGAACCCGAAAAAAACGGGCTTACCGTCCACCTTTAGGCGAACGGCTGCACCCTCTTGAAAATTGATTATGCTGTCTTTTACGATTTTGAAGGTTAGCTTGCCGGGTGTGCTTCTTCTTTCCGTACTCCATTCAATTCCTTCTTCCGTGATTGGCAAATACGCCTTTTCGCCGGAAGGGTCAGCAATTAAAAGTTCTACATCCAAATCAGCACCCCCTTAATCAAATGTTCCTTCATCCACCCAACCATAGACATTTGAACTTGAATCCGTGTGTATCAAGTGCCACGGGTGGGCTTTGCCTGAACCGTTCGCAATGGTAATTCTTGCTTTTCCGGCTCTTGCTGAATAACCTTTCGCCCCCGGATAAGAACTGTAATAGTGTGTTCCACCGTGGAAATTCACAATGTCACCCACCTTATAGCTTTTACTTTCCGGCTTTGATTCTGTTGACCTTGTGGGCTGCACAACGGCTTTCGGTTTGGAAGCGGCGATTTTGATATTCACCGTTTTTGTACTGTATTCCCGGTACTGCTTCAACTTGATTTTCACAATCAAATCAAAACCTTCCTTTGCCTGCTCCGTGATTTTGTAATCTTCCATTGATACCTTCAAATTCGTTGCAAAAAGAATTCCACCGCTGGGCTTCATTCTTGAAACAATAAACTGGAAGGGCTTCTTACTCGTTTTCAAATTTTCAAAATAAGAAAGGAAGAAAGAAGCCCCTAAAAATCCAGCTTTATATTTTGCAAACGGATATTTGGTTTGTGGAATCCTGCATTCAAATTCAACATCCGTCAATTCAGCCTTTTTCAGAATGTTAATCTGCCCTTCATCAATCAGGGTAAGGGTTGAATTGGCATTGTTGATTTTCACGGTCAACTTGTCGGGGGTGATTGGTAACAAGCACAATCCAAGATAAAAGTCATATCCGTTTTTACTCATTATTCATGCACCCCTTCCGTGATAATATCAACCGCTTCATTCACCGCATCGGTCAGCTCGGAAACAACACCGTCCAAGTCCATAGAACCCGAAACATTGTTGTTATTGGTCTGTTCAATGGTGATTTCAGCCGTTGTAAATCTGTTGATTGCTTCCTGTTCAGCAATATCACGAAGATATTTCAAATCTTCTTCCGTAATGTCCAACGAATCCTTGATAGAACCCGTGTTGTCGGCAATATCGCCCACACCGTCACCGATAGAACCCGTGTGGTTGCTCAAATCGGCATAATCACTTGCGGAAGGAATGTTTGTGTTGAACAGGCCGGACGGGTCAAAGTTGGAAATGGTATCTTCAATACCTTCACCGAAGCTATACCCTGCATCCCACGCCCCGGAATATTCAAAGCGGTCAAGGTGATAATCAGAAGCGTTGACTTTCGCCATGACTTCCGTTCCCTTGCCAAAGGTGGAATCCACCCAACCACCAAGGGAATCACGCCACCCGGAAACAGCACCCGCAAGATTTGAACCGAAAATTGTATCAATCGCACTTGCTAAAGACTGCAACAGGGAAAGGATTGTATCAACCAAATCAAAGAACAACCGGGCGATTGCTCCCACGGGGTCATTGAACACATTTGCAAAGAAGTTCGCAAATGCCGCAATGAAGTTCCAAAGCACAACGAAAATATCAATCACAAAGTTAATCAGGGTAACGAACAGGTTTCCAATGAACGCACCCGCTACCGCAAACACTCCGCAAATGATACCAGTTGCGGAAACAGAAGTTCCCGCAAATTTGTTTACTGCTGCAACTGCCGCATAGAACAGGGCAATCAGGGCGATTATAAGAACGATGATCCACACGATAGGGCAAGCATACAGGGCGGCATTCAAACCGTTCTGTGCTGCGGTCAATGCTCCTGTTGCTGCTGCATGAATCATCTGTGCAACTGCCATTGCAACATGAATTCCCTTGCTGATAGCATTTATCATGTTCACCGCAAGCTGCCAACCGTAATATACAGCAAGGGCGGCGGCTACACCGTAAATAATAGGGGATAGCCACGACCAATTATCAGCAACAGTACCCGCAACGCTTACCAGCAAATCAAAGATTTCAAGGGCAATACCCGCCACAACAGAAAGCCCCTCAATGGCGTTATTCACAAACTGCTGGAAAGCATCACTGTTTGCAATTTCGTTCAATCTGTTCAAAACAGGCTGAAACGCCATCAAAGCAGTGTTTTGGAACGAAGTCCAAATTTGCGAAAATGTTTTCGGTATACTCGCAAATTTTTCATTAGTTTCATCAGCCGCCGCAAACATAGCCGCTTTCACAATGTCAGCCGTGATTGCACCGTCCGCCGCCATATCTTTCAACTGACCTTTGGGAACTTCCATATAATCAGCGATAGCCTGAATGATATTCGGGGCTTGCTCCAAAATGGAATTGTATTCCTCACCACGAAGAACACCCGAACCCATAGCCTGTGTAAGTTGCAACATAGCGGCATCAATGCCCGCCGCTTCCGTTCCGGCAATGGTGAACTGCTTGTTGACCTGTTCCATAAACGCAACGATTTCTTCCGAACCGCCGAAAGCATCGCCCGCCATAAGTCCAAGTTTGGAAACAGCGTCAGCCGTTGCCTGATAAGAACCCCTTGCCCGTTCAGCGGACAAATAAATCATGTTCTGCAAGTCCTGTGTGGTCTGCAATCCATCATTCATCAGGTTCAAACGGGCGGTTGTTGAAGTCAGCGTGTCGGACAGGTCAAGGGCTTTCCCCACGGTCTGAACCGTGGCATAAGCTGCAACAGCACCCTTAATTGCATTCATCAGGTTATCGGCGTTCACAACACCTTCATTGATTTCCTGATTGAAACGCCCTTGCTCGTCCACATTGTCACGGATATAGCTTTCAGTGTTGCCGATTGTCTGCGACAACCGCAAATAGGCTTCATTTGCCGCCTGAACATCCATATCAGTAACAGCACGGTTCAAATTCTCCTGTTCCTGAACCGCCTGATCCAACTGCCCCCTTAACCGTTCCAGTTCCGCATTTGCGGTTTCCGTTCCGATATTCAGGGGATTGTTTTCTATTTGCTGAATACGCTGCTGGATAGCCTGCAAACGGCTTCCCATTCTTCCCATATCAGCAACAGCACTTGCCGGGAACAGGTTGGTTTGTGCTGCCGTGCTTGCAATGCGTTCCTGTGTGGTGTTCAAAGTGTTCAACATATTGTTTGCACTTTGAACTTCCTGCTGAAATCTATCTACACCCGTAGAAGTGAAAACTTCCAAACTGTCCGTTTTCCAAGTGACCGGGATTTCAACAGGCGGGATATTTTCAAAGGAATCCCGAACCATTCTTTCCGTTTCGCTGATATTCTGCGAAAGCTGCAAATAAGCGGCGTTGATTTGAGAAATGTCCGCACCCTGCATAGCTGCATTCAGATTGTCTTGCAGTTCTAAGGTTTGGGAAAGCCTTGCCCTTAACTGCTCCAAACTTGCATTTGCAGAATCAGAGCCGATATTCAGCGGGTTTTGTTCCACCTGTTCAATGGACTGCTGCAAAGCCTGAACCCTGTTTTCAACCGCTTCCACATCATACCGGGCTTGCGGGGAAAGAACTTCACTTTCTGCCGCTGTCTGTGTAATGCGGCTTTGGGCTGCATTCAAATCCTGCAACATGGAATTCACGCTTGCAACTTCCTGTTCAAAGCGTTCAACACCTGTATTCTTGAACACTTCCAACCCGTCATAAGACTGCCATTGTGTAGGTTGCGGGGTTGGAATGTTCACGGGTGCTGTACTTACGGGGGCGGTAGGTGTGGGAATCGTGGGTGCTTCTACACCCTGCATAGCTGCATCCAATTCCTGAACTGCAATCGTAGCCTGATTGATAGAATCCCGTGCGGCTTCAATGGAAGAAGTGTCAACCTGTGCATTCATGCTTTGGTGTAAATCTTCCATAGCGGAAAGCCCAAGATTTACGGAATTGATAACCTGATACAGAACACTTGTGAAATTGTCCTGTAATTCAATAGCGGTTCTGATTGTAGCCATGCGGATCACCTACCTTTCTTTTTAGATTTTCGCTTTGCTTCCTTTTCTTTTTCCTTGTCATTTTTGATTTTGACCTTTACCGCCGCCACAACAAAGGCTTTTTCCTGTTCATCCATAGCAAGGAAAACGGAAGGTAAAATGTGCAATTTCAGAAGGGCATAGTAAGCATAATTCGCTTCCCAATCCCCTTCTTCTATTAGTTTTTTGCTTCTTCAACCTTATCCTCAAAGGAAACATTGAAGCCCTGAAACTTCTGCACATAGGCGGCAAGTTCGTTATACTCACCCGGATCATCAACCATAGCAAGCAGAAGTTCCTCCGGGGTCTTTACGCCGTAGCTGTCCTGAAGGTCTGCATCGTACAGGTCAGGGGTAACAACGGAAGCCGCAATCATACGCTGAATGTAAAGGCTGGACTTCATCTTCTGACGGTACATACCCGGCTTGCCAGTAACGGGAATTTCAATGGTGCAACTCTCCCTGATTTCCTCGTTTTCTTTGGAAGTGATATGCTTGAATTCCCAATTAAGAGGGTTGCCCTGTTCATCACAAAGGGATTTGGTGACAGGGTGCATTTCGTTAGCCTTTACCTTCTTATTGGCTTTCATAAATTTGCTAAATTTAGACATTTTATATTCTTCCTTTCTTATTTATCAAGGGCAATATAAAACCCCTTATATGAGCCTATATAAAGCCCACATAAGGGGTTATTACCCGCCGTGTCAGTGATTAGTTAGTAAGAAAACCGTCCAAGTCCTTGAACGCTTCCGGCATCTTGAAGTCCTCAAAGGTGAAATCCATATCTTCATCAAGATATTCACCATCTGCATCAAACTTTGCAAGAATGCCGCCGTCAATGTTGCAGTCAATAAGGATCATGGTCTGTCTGCCAGCCCCGGAAGTAGGATCTTCATTGGAAATCTGAATTTCAAAATAAATATCCTCGCCCGTGTCCTTGTACTGAATCATCATCTGACGGAAGATAGAAGTGTTATAGTGGAAGGTTGCCGAACCCGTACCCTTCCAGCCGGAAGCCTTGTTACCCTTGCCAGTCTTGCCAAGAATGGGAACTTCCGTTTTCGTCTTTTCAAACTTTGCTTCCAAATTGATTGCCTGCATAAAGTTATAACGGCGTGTGCCGATAGTAACAAAGCATTCAGCCAAAGCCGCAAAGACGGTATCTTTCGCTTTCATAGTCACATTCTGAATCATGCCTTTTCACCCCTTTCCTTACGCAACGGTGACGGTCATATACAGTTTAGACATTGCATTCACAACGGTAACTGCATCCGTCACAACAACAGATTTCTTTGTGTTGCCCTGTTCCACAACAACATCAGAATCAGCGAAATCTTCAATCGCTCTGATTTCTTCAAGCTGTTCATGGTGCTGGACAATATCCGACCAAAGGGAAGTTCTGCCCGCCGCATCGTTGGGAACAACGCCCAAATATTTGGTGTTGAACAGAACCGCAATATCATTTGCAATCTGATCGATCACACGCACGGTCTGATTGTCCTTGAATACATCGCCCTGCGTGTCGGAAGTAGTAACCATAGTGTTAATATCTTCAAGCACACGCACATCAGAACCGACCTTGTGAAGCATGAACTCACCCGCATCAATCGCTTTCTGCAAGTCAGTCTGCGTATAGTCAGTATCAACGGTAAATTCGCCGTTATACTTCTTGTTCTGATTGGACTTGTTCACCTCGCAACCAGCGGAAACGCCAGTCACCCAATAAACAAGGGCTGCTTCACTCCAACCATCATCAAGAACCTTGTTCTTAACGCTGATTGTGCCGTAATAGTCAGCGGAAGCGTACTGATAAAGCACAAGCTGAAACTTGATACCCATTTCATCACGCAAACGCTTCACAAAGGAATTGAACAGCCCCCTTGTGGTATCGTCCGTAACCACAACGCCCATAGTGTTGTAGGTGTAGGATTCAATCTTATCAAGATACTTCTGATAAGCCGTGCCGTTCACCGTGCCGTTCGTACCGCCCGCAAGCGGGGTTGCTGCCGTAACCGCCAGCGTTGCGGAAGTCTTGAACTTCACGAAATCATTTGCGACAAGTTCAGCCGCCTTTTCAACGGTCTGTTCGTCCACAATGTCACCGTCAAGCACCGTTTTCACATCAAACATCTTTTCATTGTCAGCGTTCTTCTGAATAACGATTTTCACATCATTGCCACGAACGCCGGAATAAAGGGCTTCTGCGAAAGTATTGCTTGCCTTTGTACCCCCGGAAGTCAGCTTGTACGCATAAAGGGTTTTGGTGTTCTGAAACAGATCACGAAGCCCCTTCATCTTCTCATGGGTATAGCCGTAACCAAAAATTTTCAGGGTGTTCTTCTGAAAATCGCCGTTGGTTACTTCAAAAATTTCACCATCCACACCCCAATCAAGTTCAAGGGGCATCGTTGCGATACCTCTTTCAGAAAGGGTTGCAGAAGCGGAAGCTGCCGAAACAAAGTTGATATATGCACCCGGCAATTTTTTGTTCTGAACCACGAAAGTTCCACCGCCTAAAGCCATATTATTTCACCTGTCCTTTCATGTAGTTTTCAATCATTTCTTCCACGGCATTCACCGTGAAAGTGGCTGTGTCAGGGTATTTCATCAGAAGGGCGTTCACAATGTCCTTTCTGCCCTGAAAACGCTTTGCGGAAAGCAACTGTTCTTTTGAAAATTTACTTTCAACAACAGCCGCTTCACCGTCAGCGGGTTTTGCGCTTTTTCGTGCTGCCATTATTTCACCTATCCTTTCACGGAAACGCTTTCCGAAAGTTCTTCCATAGGAACGGCATCTTCCTTCTTGTAAACAAAGAAATCATAGTTCACAAAGAAGTTCAAAACTCCGTCCACCATTTCAGCATTCATTTTTGTTCCCCGTGCCAAATCCCCGGAAACGGTGATATATTCAAGACAATCAAACAGCCGTTCCGAAACGGCGTTGCATTCCTCTTTCTTGCGGTCTTTGTCAACCGGGAAATACTGAATGCACATTTGATTGGTCTTGAAATACCGCTTCCCAAGGAAAACACGGTTTGTCGGGTTGATACAGAACACAAAAAAACAAGGCTCTTTCAAACCTTGTTCAACGCTTTCTGTATATGTGGTGTAGTTATCACCAAATTCAGCATTTAAGGAAATGCTGATACCTTCAATTATAGAATTTATCATTTCATGCACTCCCCTAAAAACTTCTTGATTTTGCTTTCAAGCACTTTCGGGGCTATGTTCTGAATTTCCTGTTCCGAAATCGTAAGCATGAACCGACCTTGAACCCACCCTTGATGATTGGCTGTCCTGTGTCCGTATTCCACATAACTTGTATACTCAACAGGGTTGACAATCTCAATCACAACGGTATTTCCAAAGTGATTTATTTTCAGGGAATCAGCGTATGCTTTCGCATTGCCTTTTCCGCTGCCGCTTGCGGCTTCTTCATGGGTTGCGGAAGTCCAGCCCCGGCGAAGTGTACCGCCTTTTTTACCTGAACTTTTCGGGTACTGCCCGACAGGTGTTCGCTTGATAACTTTGGCAAGTAGGCGGGCGGCAAGTTCCTTTGCACAAGCATCAATGAACGCTTCAACATTGCCCTGCTGAATTTTGTTCAACTGCTTTTGAAGTTTTTTCAAATCTGCCGCCGTAAAACCGCCCATCTTACCCAATCAAGCCCACCCCTTAAACAGTTCAAGCGTGATTTCTTGATGACTGGAATAAACGGCGGGTTCACCACTTGCGGAATATTCGGCTTTTCTTCCGTCCTGTTCCACTATGATTTTTGAACCCCCATTTACCACGATTTCCGGCGATATGAATAACTTTGTACTTTGGGAAATTGCCGCCGCTGCATCTGTTTGAACAACGGCGTTCAACTTTTCAAAGGATAATTTGCAAGGCTGATTTTCAATCACGGTTACTTCTGATTTGCGGGTGATTTTGGTTACTTCATCCCGCATATCACGGCGTTCAACAATGGTGCAAACACCTTCATAGGTGCTTTCAATCGCTTTCCGTGCCGCTTTTCGGGCGGCT
>OMCT01001256.1_pt1 | contig 15803 bp, 14 predicted proteins | sample 1674301 | NCBI WGS metagenome assembly OMCT01 (sample SAMEA103958158, study PRJEB25191) | human gut metagenome
ACCTCCCCCTTCGGGTACTCCTCCTTCCAGAAGGAGGAGAGTTTCAGATACTTTTTTATCCGGTTAACACCTTTTTTACATGCCGAAGGCATAGTTGCCAATCGACTCGTATGTGGCGCTGACGATGCTAAGCACGGTGATACCCAGCGTACAGATGAGCAGGGCGGCACGGGTGTAGTTGTCGCTGCGGAAGGTGGCAATCGGTTCGTCGCTCTTGTTGATGTACATGGCCTTAACGATCTTCAGGTAATAGAACAGTGAGATGACCGTATTGAGCAAGGCAATGAATACCAGCAGGTGGAAACCGCTGTGGAAAGCGGCTGCGAAGATGAAGAACTTCGAGAAGAAACCTGCAAACGGCGGAATACCGGCCAGCGAGAACAGAGCCAGCGTCATCAGGAAGGCCAGACGCGGATTGGTGCTGTACAGGCCGTTATAGTCGGTCAGCGTGAACTTGTGTGCACGGATGGCCACAATGGTGATGATGGCAAACACACTGAGGTTGGCAAACATGTAGATGAGCACGTAGTAAACCAATGCCGTCATACCCTGCGCCGTGCCGCTGATGACACCCAGCATGATGTAGCCCGCCTGCGAGATACTGGAGAAGGCCATCAGACGCTTCAGGTTCTCCTGGCGGAGGGCAAAGAGGTTGGCCACGGTGATGGAGGCGATGATGACCCAGTAGAGGGCTTCCTGCCATTGGTCAACCATGGGGGCGAATACCTTGAATACGGTGGTCATCAGCACGAATGCTGCGGCACCTTTCGAGATGACACTGAGGTAGGCGGTTACCGTACTCGGTGCTCCCTGATAAACGTCGGCTGTCCACAGGTGGAAGGGAACCAGCGAAATCTTGAAGCCCATGCCGGCAAAGAAGAATACGAAAGCCATCACCTGCATGGGGTTACCCTCCAGATGAGCGGGAATGTCTTCGAAGTAGAGCGTACCTACCGTACCGTAGATCAGCGAAATGCCGTAGAGCAGCAGGCCGCTGGCAAACAGGGCGGTCAGAATGTATTTGGCACCGGCTTCGGCCGAATAGTGGCGGTACTTGTCGAAGGCTACTAAGGCAGCCATCGGCACACTGGCAGTCTCCAGTCCGATAAAGAACATCAGGAAATGTCCGGCCGATATCATCAGGTACATACCCAGCAGCGTACTCAGCGTCAGGAAGTAGAATTCGCCCTGCTTGATGACGGTGTCGGGCAGCTTCATCCACTCGTGACCCATCAGGAAGACAATCAGCGTACCGATGCTGAGGATGGACTTCATGATGTGCTGGATGGGTGAGTTATGGTACATTCCTCCGAAAGCGTCGGCTACCGGTCCGGGGACAATGGTTATCACTGTATGGATGGTCAGCAGAACAACCGGCAGCATGGTGTTCAGCACCGGCTTTCCGCCTTCCTTATGTGCGTCGGGGCTCATGAAGAGGTCGGCTATGAACAGTATCACAATGACTGCTATCAGCGAAAGCTCTTCTTTCATCAATAGGAATTGAGAATAATCCATTTTATCAATTGATAGTTAAAAGTTAAAAATTAAAAGTTGGTGCGTGGTTGGTTTCATTATTAAAACGCATTGACTATAGGCAAAACACTGTCGCTGATCATGTTGCTGATCCACCACGGAGCCATACCCAGAGCGGCTACGCAGACAATCAGGATAATCACTGCCGTACGTTCGTCCCACGTTGCATCGGTCAGGGCCAGATGGTGTTTGTTGGTGCACGTGCCGTACAGGATCTTTCCTACTAATCGCAGGATATAGACTGCCGTAATGACGATGCTGCAGCAGGCAATCACCGTCCATACACGGTGGAAGGTGTCGGGCTCCTGGAACGAACCGGTGAAGATGGTCATTTCGGCTACGAATCCGCTCAGACCCGGCAAACCGAGGTTGGCAAGACCCGCAATGACGTAGCATACCGAAAGGAAAGGCATGATTTTCATCAGTCCGTTCAGTTCGCGAACGTCACGTGTGTGCGTACGTCCGTATATCATACCGATCAGTGCAAAGAAGAGGGCCGTCATCAGACCGTGGCTCAACATCTGTAGCACGGCACCCGTGCAGGCTGTCTGGTTCATCATCAGGATGGCGAAGAGCACCAGGCCGCAGTGGCTCACACTGGAGTAGGCGTTGATGTACTTCAAGTCGGTCTGAACACAAGCCGAGAAGGCTCCATAGACAACCGAAATACCCGTCAGAATGAGGAAGATCCATCCTAATTCGTTGGCAGCCTCGGGCATCAGATACATGGCGATGCGGAAACAGCCGTAACCTCCTAACTTCATCAGTACGCCGGCATGAAGCATGGACACGGCCGTAGGCGCCGAAGCATGACCGTCGGGGCTCCATGTGTGGAAGGGGAACAGGGCGCCCAGTACGCCGAATCCCAAGAAGGTAAGCGGGAACCAGATGCGTTGCTGCTCGATGGGGATGTTGTGCAGCTGGGCAATCTCGAGCAGGTTCATCGTCGTTGCGCCCGAACCGTAGAAGATGCCCAGGATGCCAATCAGCAGGAAGGCCGAACCACCCATCAGCATCAGCGTCAGCTTCATGGCCGAGTATTCCTTGCGGCCGCTGCCCCATACACCGATAAGCAGGTACATCGGGATCAGCGCTACTTCGTAGAACATGAACATGGTGAACAGGTCGGTCGAGATGAAGAAACCGAACACACCCAACGAAAGCAGCGTGAACCACAGGAAGTACTCCTTGGTGAGCGGCTGCAGGCGCCACGATGCAAAGGTTCCGGTGAATACAATGATGGAAGACAGCATCAGCATGGCTACGGAGATGCCGTCAACACCTACTGAATAGTGTATGTGAAGTGCGGGATACCAGGCTACGTCGGCGCAGAACAGCATTTCGTCGGTAGCGCCCGCCTGCCGTGCATTGAGGTAGGCTATTGTCAGCCCTATGGCGGTAATCAGCAGAGCCGAAGCTCCGGTCACCATCACCGCGCGTATTTGTGCAATGTTCCGGCTTAGCCAAAGGCCGAGAAGCATCAGCAATGGAATCAGAACAAATAAGGATAAGAAATTCATTTTATTTAATGTATAATTGAAATTGAATATTGAAAATGAAAAGTTGAAAATGGAAGTTCATTCTCCATTCTTCATTTTCCATTATAAAATTAACATCAGTATCAATACCAGTGCGCCCAGCAGGAATACAAGTGCATATTGCTGAATGCGTCCGCTTTGCAGGCCACGGATTTCGTCGCTCGTAGCATCGGTACTCCATGCCAGGAAGTTGAAGAAGCCGTCCACAACGTGACGGTCCCACCAGGCAATGGGGCGGCTGATGCAGCCGAAGATGATCTTATGGGTGATGAACTGATAGATTTCGTCAATGTAGAAGCGGTGATAGGCTGCTGTCCACAAACCGCGGAAACGGCGTTGCAGGGCATCGGCCACCGGCTGCTTGCTGCGGGCATAGATGCTGACGGCCAGTGCGATGGCTATCACGGCAATGACGATGCTGGTCAGCATGACTTGCGTATCTAAATGAATGTCGTAAGCATGTCCGTTGGACGAAACGAAGTGACCGAAGGGGATGAATCCGGCTACAACCGTAACGGCAGCCAGGAACATCAGCGGGAAGGTCATGGTCAGCGGACTTTCGTGCGGTGTGTGCTCGGCGTGAAGTTCCTTGTTCTCCTTGCCCCAGAAGATGCCGCAGTAGAGGCGGAACATATAGAAAGCCGTCATGGCTGCGATGATGGTCATGATCCATCCCATCGCGGGGCTGAACTGGAAGCAGGCGGTCAGAATCTCATCCTTCGAGAAGAATCCCGAGAAGGGAGGAATACCGGCGATGGCCAGACAGGCGATGAGGAAGGTCCAGTGGGTGATGGGCATGTACTTGCGCAGACCGCCCATGGCCGACATCTCGTTGCTGTGTACGGCGTGGATGATGCTACCGGCACCGAGGAAGAGCAGGGCCTTGAACATGGCGTGGGTGAACAGGTGGAACATACCGGCCATGTAGCCCAGTCCGCCTTCGTGCGGGTCGCTCGACGTACATACGCCTAAGGCAACCATCATGAAGCCGATCTGCGAAATGGTCGAGAATGCCAGTACACGCTTGATGTCGCTCTGCACGCAGGCCACACTGGCCGCATAGAACGCGGTGAAGGCACCTACGTAGGCTACGATGTGAAGAACGTCGGGAGCAAAGCCGATGAACAGCGGGAACATGCGCGCTACCAGATAGACACCGGCTACGACCATGGTTGCCGCATGGATCAGGGCGCTGACAGGCGTCGGGCCTTCCATGGCGTCGGGCAGCCAGATGTGCAGGGGGAACATGGCACTCTTGCCGGCACCACCGATGAACATCAGTCCCAAGGCCAGCGGAATCATGGCGCTGCCTTTCATCAGGGTCATTTCATCGGGAGTGAACGTATAGGTTCCGGCGTAGTAGCCATAGACCAGAATACCGATCAGGAAGCCTAAGTCGGCAAAACGCGTCACGATGAATGCTTTCTTCGAAGCGGCAATGGCGGCAGGCTTGGTGTAGTAGAAGCCGATCAGCAGGTAGGAAGACACACCCACCAGCTCCCAGAACAGATACATCTGGAAGATGTTCGTAGCTACTACTAATCCCAGCATGGACATGGTGAAGAGCGAAAGGAAAGCGTAGTAGCGTTGGAATCCGCGCTCGCCTTTCATGTAGCCGAACGAGTAGATGTGTACCATCATCGATACGGTGCTGATGACGATGAGCATCACTACCGAGATGGGGTCGAGCAGGATGCCCATGTCAATGCTCAGGTTCTGAGTGAAGGGCAACCAGCGGAAGTTGTAGGGCATCAGTGTCTCGTAAGTGCCGTCGGCCAGTCGGGGAGCGGTGAAGTAGCTCCATGCAGTGGCATAGGAAAGGATGGTGACCAGTCCCAGTCCGATGCTTCCGATGAGTCCGGCTGTGCGGTGTGACATCCATTTGCCTCCGATTCCTACGATGAGGAACGAGAGGAACGGAATGAGGAGGATGAGAATCGTAAGTTCCATTATCGTTTGTTTTTTTAGTTTTTTCTGTTTATTACCATTTCAGTTGATCCAGTCGGTTGACTTGAATGCTTCGTATGTTACGGTAGATGTTGATCATGATAGCGATGGCTACTGCCGTCTCGGCTGCCGAAATGGCAATGGAGAACAGGGCAAAGAAATAGCCTTCCAGTCCGCCGGGGAACAGGAAGCGGTTGAATACGGCAAAGTTGATGTCGGTGGCATTCAGGATCAGTTCGATCGAAATCAGGATGGCCAGTGTGTTGCGGCGTGTGAAGAACCCGTACATGCCGGCGAAAAACATGATAGCCGAAACTATCAGATAATATTCCATGTGTATCATATAACTTGTTCGGATTTCAAAGTTGGTAATTGATGTTTCCTATCGCTTGCGCGCTATCAGCAGACCTCCTACGATGCAGGCCAGCAGCAAGAGGCTGACAGCTTCGAAAGGCAGCAGGTAGCCGTATTTCTCACCGCTTAGCAGGTGTTGTCCGATGGTATTGATGTTGATTTCTATCGGGCTGACGTCGGCCGTGGCAAGGAATTTATGTTTCAGGGTGATGAACAGCACGATGATGCCACCCGCTACGGTTGCTCCAAGTCCCGCAAGGAACTTGCTGCGTTTCAGTTTGGCAGCTTTGTCGCCTTCGCCGCTGGTCAGCAGGATGGAGAATACGTAGAGCACGACGATACCTCCGGCGTAAACCATAATCTGTACGGAACCGAGGAACGTATAGCCCAGCAGAAAATAGATGCCTGCCGTACCGAAGAGGACGAACAGGAGGTACGTGGCCGAACGTACCATGCGGGTTGTGGTCACCGTCAGCAAGGAGAATACGGTGATGAAAGCCGCTAAAAAGTAGAATACTACTGTTTCGAGAGTTATTTCCATATATTTTCTTTAATGAGAGGTTACGATTAGTTGATTATTCAGCCTTGGGAGCAGCCGCCTTTTCGGGAGCCGGCTTCTCGGCTGCAGGTGCCTTCTTGGCTTCTGCCACATGACTGCCCGGATGATTGAGCGTCAGGATGAGCTTCGAACGGTCGAAGACGGCGTGCTCGAAGTTCTGGTCGAAGGTGATGGCACCGTGCGGACAGGCGTTGACGCAGAGCTGGCAGAACATGCACGAGCCCAGGTTGTACTCGTACTTGGCCAGTATCTTCTTCTTTTTGCCATCGTCGGTCGTGATGGTTTCGGATGTCACCTTGATGGTGCCGTTGGGGCAGGCCATCTGGCAGATTCCGCAGGCCACGCAGTGATGTTCGTTCTGTTCGTTGTGGGGCATGACCAGTGTGCCACGGAAACGGTCGAACATCTTGAGCTCTTTCCGGTTCTCGGGATATTGCTCGGTGATTTTAGGTGTGAAGAACTCTTTCATGGTAACCCTTAAGCCGGTGGTCAGACTGGCCAGACCTTTGAAAAAGCCTCCGAAGTATGTGTTCTTTTCTTCCATGTCTCTTGTAAGAATTAAAAATTAAAAATTAGAAGTGCAGTCCGAGGGCCACAATCAGGCTCATCAGTACGAGGTTCACCATTGACAGCGGAACGAGGTATTTCCATTCCAAGGTCAGTATCTGGTCGATACGGAGACGGGGGAATGTCCAGCGAATCCACATCATGAGGAACACTACAAAGAAAGCCTTTGCGAAGAACCAGATGAAGCCGGGGATGTAGTCCATGACCATGTTGAAGCCGTCGAGTCCGGGAATGTGGAGTGGCATCCAGCCTCCTAAGAAGACTGTGGCAGCTACGGCGGCTACGATAAACAGGTTCAGGTATTCGGCCAGGTAGTAGAAACCGAAGTGCATACCGCTGTATTCGGTATGGTATCCAGCGGTCAGCTCACTCTCGGCTTCGGGAAGGTCGAAGGGGCCACGGTTACATTCGGCATTACCGGCTACCAGGTAGATCAGGAAGGCGATGATGGCGGGAATGTGGCCTTTGAAGATGAACCACCCGTCGGCCTGTCCTTCTACTATTTGTGAAATCTGCATGGTACCTGTCAGTACGACCATGGTCAGGATGCTGAGTCCGACGGACAGCTCGTAGCTGATGATCTGTGCACCGCTTCGCATGGCACCGATCAGTGAGAATTTGTTATTGGAACTCCATCCGGCCAGCAGGATTCCCACTACGCCGATGCTGCTTGCCGAAAGCAGGAAGAAGATGCCGACGTTGAAGTCGAGCACTTCCATACCTTTATTGATGGGGAGGCAGGCAAACGTAAGGAATGAAGCAATGAGCACCATGAACGGAGCCAGGTTATAGAGGAACTGGTCGGCTCCTTTGGGATTGAATATTTCCTTGGTGAGCATCTTGAATACGTCGCAGAATACCTGCAACGATCCGTAAGGTCCTACACGGTTCGGGCCGAGACGGCACTGGAAGAATCCGCAGACCTTTCGTTCCATATAAATAAGTATGATGGCCAGGATGGCATACATCAATACGATACATACGCCTATGACGACACACTCGATGAACACGGCAAGTCCTTCGGGCATTACCGATGTCAGCATTTGGTGTATCCAGTTTGTTGCAATACTAAAGTCAAACATTTATTTAATTGATAATTGATGATTGATAATTGAGTATGGACAAGAGGCAAATCATTTTCCATTCTCCATTTTCCATTCTCCATTGATTATCTGTCGATGTCAGGCACCACATAGTCCAAGGTTCCGCCTATCGCGATGAGGTCGGCAATCTTGGCTCCCCGTGTGATGGTGTTGATGGTTCCTACAAGCGGCAGGCCGGTAGCACGGTAGTGCAGGCGGTAGGGCGTCTTGTCGCCACGGCTTTCCAGATAGACTCCGAATTCGCCACGGCTTCCTTCGACGGCTGCGTAGTAGGAGCCTTCGGGAACGCGGATGATGGGTTTCATCTTTTCCTGATAAGGACCTTCCGGTATGTTGTCGATCAATTGTTCGATGATGTGCAGACTTTCGAGGATTTCGTCCATACGTACTAAATAGCGGGCCATGCAGTCGCCTTCGGTACGTACAATCTCGCGGAACTCTACCTTGTCGTAGGCTGCATACGGCATACGCTTGCGCACGTCGCAGGCCCATCCGCTGGCACGTCCGGTACCGCCGGTCGCTCCGAACGAGATGGCATCTTCGCGGCTCAGTACTCCGATACCTTTCAGACGCTGTTGGGCGATGATGTTTCCGGTAAAGATGTCGTGATATTCCTTCAGGTTGCGGCGCATGTAGGGGATAAATTCTTTCACCCGATGCACGAAGTTGGGATGCAGGTCGGCCTGAACACCGCCGATGGTGTTGTAGTTCAGGATGAGGCGTCCGCCACAAGTCTCCTCGAAGATGTCGAGTATCTTTTCACGGTCGCGGAATCCGTAGAGGAAAGCGGTCGTGGCTCCAAGGTCCTGACAGAGGCAGGAGAAGAACAGGATGTGCGAGTCGATGCGTTGCAGCTCGTCCATGATGGTACGTATCACCTGTACACGGGGGCTGACTTCCACACCCATGGCTTTCTCAATACACATACACAGGGCATGACGGTTCTGCATTGCTCCCAGATAGTCCAGACGATCGGTCAGTGCCAGTGTCTGGGGGTAGGTGAGGCTTTCGTTCATTTTCTCGATGCCCCGGTGGATATATCCGCAGTTCACATCGATTTTGTGGATGTTTTCACCTTCCAATGATACGCGGAAGCGGAGTACACCGTGCGTGGCAGGGTGCTGGGGACCGATGTTGACAACGTATTCATCGTCACCGAACAGAACCGTTTCGCGTTCTTCGGGTGTTCCTTCAGGGGTAACATCTACTTCGCGTGTGGTATCGATGGTCTCTTCGTTGGTCATACGCAGCGGATTTTCCTTTTCCGGGTCGTTGTCTTTGCGCAGGGGGTAGCCTACCCAGTCGTTACGCAGGAACAGGCGACGCATGTCGGGATGGCCGATGAAGACGATGCCGAAGAAGTCATATACTTCACGTTCGGGCAACTCGGCACCCTTCCAAATGGGAGTCACCGACGGCAGTTGCGGATGTTCGCGGTCGAGGGTCGAAGTCGTTACCACCATTCGCTTTCCGCTGACGGTAGATTCCAAGTGATACACTACGCCTAACCCTCTTTTCTGTTCTGGGGTATCGGTTTCGGCAGGTTCGCCCCAGTCCATACCAGTCAGGCTTTCAAGGAAGTCCATTTGTTCTTCTTGCCGCAGGCGGCGCATTTCGTCGCTCAACTGTTGTGGGGCTATGTATATAGTTTTTGTTTCCATTTTTTCTGTTTACTAAGTTTGGGGTGGGGTCACTTTTGGTCCGGTTCGTCTTTGGGGCGTGGCTGTTTGCGGTTCACTCCTCCAAAGAATTTCTCAATCTTCACTTTACGTTGCAGTTGCATCATGCCATAAAGGAAAGCTTCGGGACGTGGAGGACATCCGGGTACATAGACATCTACAGGCAATATCTGATCCACACCCTGCACTACGTGATATGATTTCCGGAACGGGCCTCCGCTGACGGCGCATCCGCCTACGGCCACTACATACTTCGGGTCGGCCATCTGATCGTAGAGGCGTTTCAATACGGGAGCCATTTTGTGAGTGATCGTACCGCTCACCAAAATGACGTCGGCCTGACGCGGACTGTTACGTGTTACCTCAAATCCGAAACGGGCGATGTCGTAACGGGCGGCACATACCGCCATGAACTCGATACCGCAGCAGCTGGTTGCAAAAGTCAGCGGCCACAGCGAATTGCTGCGTCCCCAGTCTATCAGGTCGTCCAGCGCAGCCAGGATGACATTGGTACCACCGGCATTCAGTTCCTGTACCAGTTTTTGCAGTGTCTCATTATCCGTAAATTCTTCATACGGAATAGATTTGATCCGGGGCTTTTTGTTTATTTCCATTCCAACGCTCCTTTCCGCCAGGCATAAGCCAATCCCAGCACTAAGATAAACAGGAAGAAAGCTACACCTAATAAGGCGGATATGCCGCTTTGGCGTACGCTAATTGCCCATGGGAACAGAAATACCGTTTCTACCTCGAACATGAGGAACAGGATGGCGAACAAATAGTAGCCAACACGGAATTGCATCCATGAACGTCCCCGCGTGGGGATACCGCATTCGTAAGGCTCCATCTTTTGTGGATTGTACGAACGTGGAGAAATGGCATGCGAAATGGCGATGACCAACCCCACGAAAATGATTGCCGTCAACAAGACGGTGACTAATAGAGTAAAATTCATAAATTTATAGAGATTGTTTTTCAGTCAAAATATTAATCGGACAGTTTTTCCGATAGCGTTTTTTTGCTTTGGGAGGCATATGCGGAAACATTAATAAAGAAGCAGAAACGGTATGCGTTTGCCGTGTGCTTCCGGCATATAACTTGTCGGACTTCATACGACAATCTTCCTTAATCCATAGATATAGTATTCCACGGAATGAGAGGTTGCGGCAGAGTCTGGTACTCCCTTATGATGTATCGTTTTGTCTGTCGATTCTAATCGTATTCGGCTGGTAGGCAGCGCAATATCCTTGTAGTTGGGGACGGATCCCGTGCTCAGGTATTCCATGCTGACAGGTAGCGACTGGAGAAAATCGTAGAGGTGATCGATGATATGATCACGGGGAATAGGAGTTTGGAAAGCGCATTCGGTATAATCAATTCTTTTGGTGCATAAATCGCTTGCCGCTTCGAGGACACCACTGTGTAACGATGCGACCAGCAGAAGAATCATGAAGTATTTAATGCACTCTTTCATATACCGATTTTCTCAACGCTATGTTTTGGACGTGCAAAGGTACAATAAATAATTCTTCTTTTTGTTAGGCGGAGATTACAAAATGAAGCCGATTTAGCACTTTTTTGCCATTAATCAATTCTTTTTCCAGAAATCGGGGGTGAAGAGCAGTAAGACGGTGAACAATTCCAAACGTCCCAACAGCATTAGCAACGATAACAGCCATTTGGCGGCATCGGGCAGTGCATTCCATGAGTAGGCAGGACCCATCTCTCCCAATCCGGGACCCATGTTGCCGATGCTTGAGATGACGCAGCCAATCGATTCGTCCAGTCCTACTCCCATAGCCATCATCAGCAGCGTGCTGACAATGATGATGACTAAATAGAGGAAGCTGAAAGCTAATACGGTGGAAACGAGGGACGAAGAAACTACCTGCTTGTTGATGCGTACCGGGAGTACGGCGTTGGGGTGGAGGATGTGTTTGAATTCGTTTTTCGACACTTTGGCCAGAATAACCAGACGGATGCACTTCAGGCCGCCCGTTGTACTGCCTGCACAAGCACCGATTATCATGACGACGGTCAGCAGTCCCCATGTGACAGGTGTCCACAGCATGTAGTCGTCGGTTGCAAAACCCGTAGAGGTGTGGAGGCTGATGACCTGAAACAGCGATTTCCGGAAAGCCTCTTCCGTACCCATCGGACTGGTATAATAAAGGACGGCAGCTATGATGCCGGTAAACAGCACTACTGAAGCGAAATACCATCTCAACTCTACATCGTGAAAGGCTTTCTTGAATTTACGGTTGACGAGGAGCAGCAGCAATGTGAAGTTGATGCCGGATATGAACATGAATATTGAAATGACATATTCTATGTAGGGCGAGTGGTAGTAGGCTATGCTGGCCTGCTTGGTGGAGAAACCACCGGTTCCCGTTGTGGCAAAGGCATGGCAGATGCTGTCGAACCAGTTCATGCCGCCGGCCATAAGCAGGATTACAAGAAGGGTGGTAATGCCGGTGTAAACCGACCAGATCCATTTGGCAGTGATGCCGATGCGGGGATGGACTTTGTCGTGAGTCGGTCCGCTGGCTTCGGCTGCAAACACTTGCAGGCCGCTGACACCGAAAATGGGAAGCACGGCGATGGTGAACATAATAATGCCCAAGCCTCCGATCCATTGGGTCATGCTGCGCCAGAAGAGCAGTCCGTGCGGAAGCGATTCTATGTTGTCCAAGATGGTGGCGCCGGTACTGGTGAAGCCCGACATGGTTTCGAAGAAGGCATTGGTGATGTCTGGTATGTAGCCGCTGATGTAGAAGGGCAGCATGCCGAAGAAAGAAAAAGCTATCCACGCCAGGCTGACGAGCACATAGCCGTCGCGCCGTGTCAGTACCCGTTCGCCACCCTTGCCGAGGAAGGCCAGTACGAGGCCTACACCGGCCGTAATTCCTGCCGACTTCCAGAAGTCGGTCAGTGCTTCGTCCTGATAATAAAACGATATGCCGGAACATGCCAGCAACATGGCGGTTTCCAGTAGCAGGAGGATACCGATGATTCGTGTGATAGTTTTAAAGTTGACCATTAACTAAAGTATTTCTCAATCTTCTTAATCATCATGCTTAAACAGAATACAACCACATGATCGCCCGGCAGAATCTGGGTGTTACCGGTTACAACGACACCTTCACCCTGTCGGATGAGGCCTCCGATGGTGGTACCCTTGGGCAGTCCCAGATCTTTTACCGGATGTTTGGTGATTTTTGAACCGGCTTTTACCGTAAATTCCGCTACGTCGGCATTGGCCAGTGTCAGGCATTTCACGTTGCTTACGTCGGCATCGAGCATCATCTGGTAGATGTGGCTGGCCGCAATCATCTTTTTGTTGATGACGGTACCGATGTCAAGGCTTTCGGCCATGCCGATGTAGTCGATGTTTTCAACTTCGGCCACGGTTTTGCTGACACCCATTCGCTTGGCAGCAAGGCATGCCAGTATGTTGGTTTCCGAACTTCCCGTCAGGGCGACGAAGGCTTCCGTGTTTTTCAGACCTTCTTCGATGAGCAGGTCCATGTCGCGTCCGTCTCCGTTGATAATCATTGTTTTGTCGTCTAACAGTTCCGTCAGCCGGTTGCAGCGTGCCAAGTCGTTGTCCACAATCTTCACCTGCATGTAGTCCGGCACATATTGGGCTGTACGTACGGCAATGCGGCTTCCGCCCATAATCATCACGTTGCGTACGTCGGCGTAGTCTTCCTTGCCGGCTATTTTACGGATGTAGGGCACGTACTTCCGGGTGGTAGTGAAGTAAACGATGTCGTGCAGCTTGATGCTGTCGTCTCCGCGCGGTATCAGGGTCTCGCTTCCGCGTTTGATGGCTACGATGTGGTAAGGCAGTTCCGGACCGCCCAGCTGGTGGAGCGGGATGTCCAGTATTTCGGCCTTTTCGCGCATTTTGGTGCCTATCAGGATCAGGGCTCCACCGCAGAATTCCCACCATTGGCGCACCCAGCTCATGCGGATCGACGATACTATTTCCTTGGCAGCCAGCATCTCGGGATAAATCAGTGAATCTACGCCTAACTTCTGGAAGAACTCTTTGTTCTTGGGAAGCAGGTATTCGTAGTTGTCGATGCGGGCCACGGTCTTTTCGGCTCCTAAGTTGTTGGCCAGCATGCAGGCTGTCATGTTGCGGCTTTCGTCGGGGGTGACGGCTATGAACAAGTCGGCCTCGCCGGCACCTACTTCTTTCAACCCCCGTATGGAGGTGGGCGATGCCGTGACCGTCATCAGGTCGAAGTTCGAGCTTAGTGTGCTCAGCTTCTCTTCGTTGTCGTCCAGCAGGATAATGTCCTGTTTCTCGCGCGACAACAGTTTGGCTAAATGGGTGCCTACTGCGCCGGCACCTGCAATAACTATTTTCACTTTATTAATTCACTATATATTCCTTCTTCATCCATTCCGCACAAGTGGTACAGTTCCTGTACGGAGCCATGTTCCACAAACTGGTCGGGTACACCGATGCGTTTCACTTGTGGCGTATAGTTGTGGTCGGCCATAAATTCCAGTATGGCGCTACCCATTCCTCCTTTTATTACTCCATCTTCCACGGTGACCACACGCCGGAAGTTTTTCCCTATTTCGTGCAGCATCTCTTCATCTATCGGTTTGACGAAGCGCAGGTCGTAGTGGGCGATGGATAAGTTTCTCTCTTTTTCGGCACGTTCGATGGCTCGTGCGGCGATGTTGCCGATGGGGCCATAGCTGATGACGGCCATGTCGGTGCCGTCCTTCAGCTTGCGTCCTTTCCCGACGGGGATTTCCTTCAGCGGGCACCGCCAGTCCACCAGCACCCCTCGTCCGCGTGGATAGCGGATGACGAACGGTCCCTTGCCCGGCAGTTGCGCGGTGTACATCAGGCAACGCAACTCATGTTCGTTCATGGGCGAGGACAGGGTCAGGTTGGGGATGGGTCGGAAGTAAGCGATGTCGAATACGCCGTGATGGGTCGGTCCGTCTTCGCCTACCAGTCCCGCCCGGTCAAGGCAGAGCACCACGGGCAGTCTGAGCAATGCGATGTCGTGTATCACGTGGTCGTAGGCCCGTTGCATGAAGCTCGAATAGATGTTGCAGAAGGGTTGCAGGCCCTCCTTGGCCATACCTCCGGAAAAGGTGGCGGCATGTCCTTCGGCAATGCCGACGTCGAAAGCCCGTTCGGGCATCGCTTTCATCAGTTTGTTCATGGAGCATCCGGTTGGCATGGCGGGGGTCACTCCCACTATTCTTGGATTTTTCTCAGCCAGTTCCACCAGTGTGTCGCCGAATACATCCTGATAAAGCGGTGGCAGGTTGTGCGTATCTACAGTGAACCGTTCTCCGGTTTCTGGGTTGAATTTACCCGGTGCATGCCAGAGGCCTGGTGCCTTTTCGGCCGGTTCGAATCCTTTCCCTTTGACGGTATGCAGGTGCAGAATCTTGGGACCCTGCATGTCTTTGATGTCCTTCAATACCCGTGCCAGGTTTTTTACGTCGTGCCCGTCTATGGGACCGAAGTAGCGGATGTTCATCCCTTCGAAGATGTTTTGCTGCTGGGCGGCTATCGACTTCAGGCTGTTGCCGAAGCGGATGAGGGCCTTGCGGCGCTCTTCGTTGAGTATTCCTAATTTGAACAGGAGGCGCGATGCCTTGAACCGCAGTTGGTTGTAGCGGTTGGAAGTAGTCAGGTTGAACAGGTATTGCTTCATGCCTCCCACGCTGCGGTCTATCGACATGTCGTTGTCATTCAGGATGATGAGCAGGTTGTTGGGAGTGGATGAGGCATTGTTCAGTCCTTCGAATGCCAGTCCTCCGCTCATGCTCCCGTCTCCGATGACGGCCACTACATGTCGTTGTTGTTCGCCTTTCAGCGAAGCGGCTACGGCCATTCCCAAGGCTGCGGAAATGGAGTTGGAGGCATGTCCGCAGGCAAATGTATCGTATTCGCTTTCGTCCGGCGAGGGGAAGGGGCGTATTCCTTTGAATTTCCGGTTGGTGGAGAAGGCTTCACGTCGTCCGGTCAGTATCTTGTGGCCGTATGCCTGATGGCCCACGTCCCATACAATCCGGTCGTAGGGGGTGTTGAAGACGTAGTGCAGGGCGACAGTCAATTCCACAGTTCCGAGGCTGGCTGCGAAGTGTCCGGGGTTGCAGGATACTTCTTTGATGATGTCTTGCCGCAATTCTTTGCAGACTTCCGGGAGTTGGTCCACGTTCAGACGCCGTAAATCATCGGGGGTAGAAATCGTGTTCAGCAAGCTATATGTTGTCATTTCTGTTTTTTCCATCTCACGTCTGGTAATTACAAAATGCAAAAATAGCAAAAATAAAGTGGTTGGGTGCATGTTTTCGGGGAAAACTGTGCTGAATTGTATAAAAGTGAGTAGAAATAAGGCCTTAAACGGAAATAATGATTGCGCGAGGGGGGGGATTTTGTGATTTCCCGGATGCGGTTGTATTTTATTCTGGAGGGCAATAATTTTAAGTTTCGCAAGTGCTCAACTTATTAGTTGACAAGGCTTCAGTCAGCAAG
>OMCT01001261.1_pt1 | contig 15765 bp, 10 predicted proteins | sample 1674301 | NCBI WGS metagenome assembly OMCT01 (sample SAMEA103958158, study PRJEB25191) | human gut metagenome
TGCCGATGCCGATCGCCGCCAACGCTCCGATGATAATGATCCAGACCGGAAGGTTGGAAGGTAGGTTGAAGGCCAGCAATACGCCCGTCAGGATAGCGGAGCCATCGCAAAGGGTCGGTTCCTTTTTCATCAGGAATCGCTGGATCAAATACTCGAATATCATACAGGCCAGAACCGATACGACCGTAACGATCAACGCTCCCAGACCGAAGAAATAAAGGGATACCAAGAAAGCCGGGATAAGGGCAATCAGTACACCATACATATTTTTGCTTATGCTGTCGCCTCCATGGATGTGGGGCGAGGGCGATACGTATAAATTATTTTCCATGTTGCTCTTGTTTTATGACTTTCTAGACCGGATAATACCCATAACTTTTCCTTTACCCAACCGGATCTGATCCAGCAACGGACGGTTGGCCGGACAGGTATAACTACACGACCCGCACTCGATACAGTCGGTGATATAGTTCTTCTCCGCCAATTCCCAATTCTGGAATTCCGTGGCGTTCATCAATAGGGTAGGGTTCAATCCCATCGGGCAGACACCTACGCATTTGGCGCAACGGATACACGGTTGTACCTCACCGCGCTTAGCCTCTTTATCGTTCATAATCAGAATACCGGAACTGCCTTTAGCTGTCGGCACATCGGTATTTACCAGAGCTTTACCCATCATCGGTCCACCGCCGATAACCTTACCCGTATTCTCGGGCAGGCCACCTGCGGCCTCGATCAAGCAACTGATCGGTGTTCCCATACGAACCAAGAAATTGGAAGGATTAGCTACCGCCTTACCCGTGATCGTCACCACACGCTCGAACAACGGTTTATTCTGTTGTACCGCCTCGTAAACGGCATAAGCAGTTCCTACGTTCTGTACCACGGCACCCGCCGAGATAGGAAGCGCACCACTTTTTACCTGACGGCGAATAACGGCGTCGATCAATTGTTTCTCGCCTCCTTGCGGATATTGTACCTTAAGCGGCATGATCTCTATACCTTTATAATTTACCGCCAACTTTTGCAGATGGGCGATAGCGTCCGGCTTGTTATTCTCGATACCGATCACGGCCTTGTTCACGTTGACCGCTTTCATTAGGATCGTGACACCGACTAGGATTTGCTCGCCTTTCTCCAGCATCAACGAATGGTCGGAAGTAAGATAAGGCTCACACTCCACGGCGTTGATGATTACGATCTCTGCCTTGTTTCCGGGAGGCGGCATCAATTTCACCTGCGTAGGGAAAGTCGCTCCACCCAGACCGACGATACCGGAAGCGGCGATCTTATCCACGATTTCCTTGGAAGACAGCGTGCACTCCTTCACTAAGGTCTCGCTGCGGTCGATCGTCTCTTCCCATTCATCACCTTCCACATCTATATAGATAGCGGGACGTTTGTATCCGCTAGCGTCGAGAGCGTTATCTATCTTGTTCACTTTGCCGGATACGGAAGAGTGGATGTTCGCTGATACGAAACCACCCGCCTTGGCTAGCAATGTACCCACCTTTACCAGATCCCCTTTCTTCACCACGGCCTGCGCTGGGGCACCGATATGCTGGCTGAGGGGGATAATCACCTGTTTAGGCGTAGCGAGAGCCGTAATTTTCTTACCGGCAGACAGTTTATTCTCGGGGGGATGTATACCTCCGATTCGAAATGTCCTTAGCATACTATTAGATTTTAATTTAGATTTGTTTTTTCTTCACTTGTAGCTTTCGGTGTGGCTTCCGGTTTCACGGTAGCCTCTGCCTTTGGCGCCGGTTTCACGGTCTCCGCTTTCGGAGCGGGAGCGGCTTCCTTGCGAGGAGGGAAATTCAGCTCATGAATAGCTCCTGTCGGACATACAGCCACGCATTTGCGGCATAAACGACACTTCGTATAATCGATATAAGCTACGTTATTTGTTACGGTGATTGCCTCGAACGGACATTCCTTGGCACATTTGCCACAGCCGATACAAGCGTTGGCACAAGCCTTGCGAGCGGCGGCTCCCTTGTCCTTATTTACGCAAGACACGTAAATCCGGCGTGATTTAGGTCCTTTCTTTCTTAGCTCGATGATATTCTTCGGGCAAGCCTTCACACAAGCACCACAGGAAGTACATTTTTCCTCGTCTACCTCGGCGATTCCCGTAGCCGGGTTGATGTGGATGGCGTCGAAAGCGCAGGCGTTCACGCAGTCGCCATAACCTAGGCAACCGAAAGAACAATTCGTCTCGCCTCCGTAAAGGGTAGAGGCGATGGCGCAACTTTTCGTTCCATCATAAGAGTTTGTACGTGGGCGGGCCTGACAAGTTCCGTTGCAACGGACAACGGCTACCATGGGTTCGGCTGTACCCGCCTCTTTACCCAGTATTGTAGCGACCTTGGCCATGACCGGGCCACCACCAACGGGGCAGAGCAATCCGTCTAATGAGTCAGCTTTTACGCAAGCGCCTGCGAATCCGGCGCAACCCGGATAACCGCAACCTCCACAGTTCGCCCCGGGAAGGACTTCCTGTACTTGTGCGATGCGAGGATCTTCGTAGACTTCAAATTTCTTGGAAGCAGCGTAGAGGAAAACCGCTCCGACCGCCCCGATTGCTCCTAATGAAATAACGGCAATTAAAATCATGATATATTATCAATTAAGTTTTTTCAAAGTAAATATAAATCGTCTTTTTAGTTTGTCACGCATTAAGTATAGTATACAGTAATAAGGCAGTAAAAGCGATAAACCGGTTAACCCGCTCGTGGTCTCGTCCCATTGTAGATTCGTCCCGATTACGATGGCCCCCACGACTATCACCAAAGGAATGACAAATGCTAGCAATACGGCCTGAAGTCCCATGGAATTTTGTCCGCATATTATCACTACCTCGTTTACGTGAAACCGTCCCGACCGATCGGGTACCTCAATGATCTTATCCTTTTTCTCGGATGCCGAGCACATAGACTGTGCGTGGCATCCCGAGCATGCGGATTGTTGGGTAATGCGGACGAAGACGGTGTCGCCATCGATCTTCTCTACAAATCCTGTATGATTTATACTTTCGCTCATATTTGTAATCTCGACATTGCAAAATCAAGGCAAAAGTAAGTATAATTTAGAAACTATGTCACGATTAACAAAGTTTATTATTCGAAATCTTAAATCCTAGCTTACCATTTGTAATTAAAACCGAAACTTAACAACTCATTAAGCTGGAAATAACTCTTGTTATCCTCTGTTTTTTCCACTCCATCGTCGTATCTAAGGTGAAAATAGATACGTGTGGAGAAAAAGCGGCTGATGGCCAGAACCAAGGTATTCTCGAACTCCCCGATGGTATGATCGCCGTAAGTGGTAAAGAAATAAAGACGGGATTGCCAGCTTACGTTACGGTTGAAATCGAAGGCGAGGTCTGCGCGGATCGTGGAACCTATTTGGCTTAGCTTGTTATTGAACTCACCGGTTTCCTCGTTTTTCTTGAAACCGTGACGGCTATAATCGATCTCTTGTGTCGTATACATATATGTATAGGAGATCGGCGCCAAGTTGGTGCTGAATTTAATCTTCTTATGCTTGTCGGTAAATTGTTTTTCCAGCTCGTATTTCATACCGAGACCGAAGTTGATAGAGAACGGGGCTAGGAATGCAGCCTGTTTGATGCGCTCGTTCTCTTGGTAGTTGGTGAAGAACTGGGTCTTGAACTCAGCGTCGAACGTATAGTACCATTTGTTGAACGCTTGGTAGCCGACGTTGCTGTGTATACGGAATACGTCGTCACCGATCTTATAGTTCCTTAAGGTATCCTTCGGTGCCGTATATACGCTGGCTTTGAATTCCAGTTCGTTCGTTACTTGTACCTTATCTTTCTTATAGTCGTATTTTAAATTGTTCTTGGTGAACAGGTTCAAGTTGCTACTTCCACCTTTATACCAGTTCTCCGAAACGTAGTTCTGGGAGAATTGGATGGCGCTCTCGAAGGCCGATATCCAGTATCTCCGCTCCGGGATAAAGCGGGCGGGAGCGTCTACGTCCTCAAAATTGGCATCAGCCTCCACCTTGATCGGCAAGTCCTCATAAATATTCTTCTTGATGAATTTAGGTTTGATTACCTCATTGGGCAGATCCCTCTCGGAGTAGCGGAAATAAGTCGGGTAATTGTTCTGTACATATTTGTAAGCCATCTCCTCGAATTGTTTGTTTCGTTCCAGATCTTTGAAAATGGAATCTGCCCGGTATAGGTTATCATAGGGAGTCCTCTCCTTCAACGAATCGAAGTTGTAGAATATCAAGTTCTCGGGTAAATAATCTCCCCGGAAAACGATCGGCATGAACAAAGGGTTTACGATCACGGTATCCCGGAAGGTCATCGTATTATCGAAAATCGTGGAGGCGTCTCGTACCAGACGGGCCCAATACATCGCCTCGTCCGAGATTTCCAGCTCGTCTTTCTTCAAGAAACGCAGTAAATTCGTGCTTGGGGCCAAGGGCTCCGAGTAAGTCTTGTTTTGCTTCTCGAATTGCTTACGAATGTCTACGATGTTGTCTAATTCCTCTTCGCTAAGATTGATCGCGGGAATCGTATCATCCGATACGACTTGCTGTGCGGGACGTTGAACTATCGTTCCGGTAACTAGCTGGTTCTCTTGACTGTATGCCGAGCCTCCAATTAGTGAAAGTAATAATAGCGCATACACACCATGCCTCTTCATCATCATAATACCTTATTTACATCTATTAGTTGTAGTGGTCGCAAAATTAGCTAAAAAGAATGATATATAACATACGATTTGATATTTATCTGGGCAAAAGTTACGATCACTGAGGCAAAGCAGGTGTGTCTAACGAGGCTTATACGGACTTGCCTCAGTACTCCGCTGGAAGTACTGGAATACTTCGCTCAAAGTACTTCAGTACTTCCTGCGTAGTACCGAAGTAATTCCATGAGAAGTACTGTCTTTAGTGCCGGGCTTCGGGTCGGGAATCGGAAGAGTCCTGCCGAAGCCCGGGTCAGTTCTGGAGATATTCAGCGAGAAATAAAAACATTAAATTTGGCATGTCTCGATGAAAATCGCTAACTTTGCGGTTTCGAAATGCAGGTGTGCAATTAAAAAGATAACTAAAATATTACTATCGTGGCAGATACAAAGTACATTTTCGTTACAGGCGGCGTGGTCTCTTCCTTAGGTAAGGGTATTATTTCCGCTTCTTTAGGTAAGCTCCTTCAAGCAAGAGGTTACAAGGTTACTATCCAAAAATTTGATCCTTACATCAACATCGACCCGGGTACGTTGAACCCTTATGAACATGGGGAATGTTACGTGACCGTCGATGGACATGAGGCTGACTTGGACTTGGGCCATTACGAGCGTTTCTTGAATGTCCAGACTACCCGTGCGAATAATATCACTACCGGACGTATCTATCAAAGCGTGATCAACAAGGAGCGTAAGGGGGATTATCTGGGTAAGACGGTGCAGGTGGTGCCTCATATCACGGATGAGATCAAGCGTAACGTGAAATTATTGGGTAGCAAGTATAAATTTGACTTCGTGATCACCGAGATCGGTGGTACGGTGGGTGATATCGAGTCTCTGCCTTTCATAGAGAGCGTTCGCCAGTTGAAATGGGAGCTGGGCAAGAACTGCCTTTGCGTACATCTTACTTACGTGCCTTATATCGCCGCGGCGAAAGAGTATAAGACGAAGCCTACGCAACATTCCGTGAAGCAATTGCAGGAATTAGGCATCCAGCCAGACGTGTTGGTTTTACGTACGGAGCATGAGCTGAACGCGAACTTGTTACGTAAGGTGGCGTTGTTCTGTAACGTGGCCGAGGATTCCGTGATCCAGTCGATCGACGTACCGACGATCTACGAGGTTCCTTTGGTATTGCAACGCCAGAAGATGGACGAGGTGGTCTTGCGTAAGGTCGGTATGGAAGTCGGCCCGACTCCGGAGTTGAAGCCTTGGAAGGAATTCCTTGCCTTGAAGAGCACGGCTACGGATACGGTGAAGATCGGTTTGGTTGGTAAATACGTGGAATTGCAAGACGCTTATAAGTCGATCGACGAGTCTTTGTTGCAAGCCGCTATTTACAATCATCATAAACTGGATTTGCATTTGTTCCATTCGGAGAAATTAAATAACGAGAACGCCGCCGAGCAATTGAAGGATATGGATGGTATCTTGATCGCCCCCGGATTCGGGCAGAGAGGTATCGAGGGCAAGTTTGCCGCTATCAAATACGCTCGTGAGCATGATGTCCCTTGCTTGGGCATCTGCTTGGGTATGCAGTGCATGGTGATCGAGTTTGCGCGTGACGTGTTAGGTTTGGCGGATGCCAACTCTACGGAGATGGAGCCGAATACGGCACATAAGGTGATCGACTTGATGGAGGAGCAGAAGAACGTTACCAATATGGGAGGTTCCATGCGTTTGGGCGCTTACGACTGTATGCTGAAAGAGGGCTCCAAGGTATTGGAGGCATACGGCAAGGAGCATATCCAAGAGCGTCATCGCCATCGTTTCGAGTTCAACAACGAGTATAAGAAGCAATACGAGGCCGCCGGTATGATGTGTACGGGTGAGAATCCGGAGACAAATCTGGTAGAGGTGGTAGAGATCCCCGCCTTGAAATGGTTCGTGGGCGTTCAATATCATCCGGAGTACAACAGTACCGTGGTGAATCCGAATCCTCTTTTCCTCAGCTTCGTGAAAGCTGCTATCGAAAATAAAAAATAATTGGTGATAAATGGATAAAAACACATTAATAGGTTTTCTGCTGATCGGTGTCGTATTATTTGCGTTTAGCTGGTTCAACCGGCCAACGCCTGAGCAGTTGGAGGCACAGCGCCGTTACCAAGATTCAATCGCGAAGATTGAGTATGCTCAGCAACTGGAGTTGCAGAAACAAGAGAACAAGAGTGCTTTAGTGGAGGATTCGTTGGAGAACCTGCCGGACTCGGTACGGGCGCAACGTTTGCAGCAGAGCTTCGGCGTATTCGGCGACGCTATGGTGGGCACGGAAGATTACACGACCCTGCAAAATGACGTGGTCGAGCTGCGTATCAGCAATAAGGGCGGACGTATTTGTTACGCACGCTTGAAGGAGTATGATACGTATAATGACGAGCCTCTCGTTTTGTTCGACGAGAAAGAGTCTAATTTTAATTTCACGTTGGTCACGGCAACGAACCGTGTCGTGAATACGAGCGATTTGTATTTTACCCCGGTTAAAGGTAATGACCCGAATTCCGTGATCATGCGTTTGAACACCGGCGAGGGTAGTCATCTGGATTTTACCTATACCTTGAAACCGGATGATTATATGGTGCAATACCAGATTCTGGGTACGGGATTGAACGGTGTCTTGGCACCGAGCACGAATGCCTTGGATTTGTTGTGGGAGCAGGATATCCGCCAACAGGAAAAAGGACGTAAGTTTGAGGATCGCTACGTGACCTTGAACTACAAGTTCATGGCGGACGACGTGGAACACCTGAGCGAGTCGAAGAGTGACAGCAAGCAGATCCCGAACCGCTTGAAATGGATCGGTTATAAGGATATGTTCTTCTCTACCGTATTGATCTCGCAAGAGGGCTTTGAGGCTACTACCTTAGACTCGAAAGCGATTCCGGAGGGGGATGTGTTGAAACAATTCAAGACGACCGCTTCCGTACCTTTCGACTTGCAAGGTAAGGAGGCCACGAACCTGTCCTTTTATTTCGGACCGAATAAGTTCGCCTTGTTGAAGTCCTTCGATAAGGGAGTCTCTGCCGAGCAGCAACTGGATCTGGAGAAGTTGGTTCCGCTAGGCTGGGGTATCTTCCGCTGGGTGAACCAATATTTCGTGATCCCCTTGTTCGACTTCTTGGGTAAGTTTATCCATAATTATGGTATCTTGATTCTTTTGATGACTATCATCGTGAAGATCATCCTTTTCCCGTTGACGTATAAGTCTTATATGTCGTCCGCCAAGATGCGTGTATTGCGTCCGCAAGTGGAGGAGATCAACGCTAAGTATCCCGGACAGGATAAGGCTATGGAACGGCAGAAAGCGACGATGGAGCTATATAGCCGTGCGGGGGCGAGCCCAATGAGTGGTTGCTTGCCGATGTTGTTGCAGATGCCGATCTTAATCGCTTTATTCATGTTCTTCCCGTCGGCGATCGAGTTACGTCACCAGAGTTTCCTTTGGGCGCACGACTTGTCTACTTACGACGCTATCTTTAGTTGGAATAAATATATTCCGATCATCACTCCGTATTTCGGAAATCACATCAGTTTGTTCTGTTTGTTGATGACGATCACGAATATTTTTTATACCAAGTATAATATGGAGATGACGAATACCGGGCAGCAACAGATGCCGGGCATGAAGGCCATGATGTACATGATGCCGTTGATGTTCTTGGTGTTCTTCAACCAGTATGCTTCCGGTTTGACGTATTACTATTTCATCTCTACGTTGATCACAATCGTGCAGACATTGATCTTCCGCTATACGATCAATGAGGATAAATTGTTAGCTAAGTTGGAGGCAAACAAACGGAAACCGATGAAGAAATCCGGTTTCATGAAACGTCTGGAAGAGGCTCAACGAGCACAGCAGGAGACGTTGCGTAAACAACAAGAGGCTAAGAAAAAACGATAGGATAATAGTAATTGTTGTCCTTGAAAAAGGTCCCTTTATCTGCTTATTGGTAGATAAAGGGACTTTTTTGTATATCTTGGCTCGTCTACTTGAAAAACAAGACGTCTTGATCATGATTCTATTTGTTTATTTGTATTTATTCAAAACTTTTTGTTTGTTTGCATTGTTTTGTATTCAAAAGATTGATGAGGAAATTGATTTTTTCTATATTGAGGAAATAGGGAGGTTATAAATAAGAGATTTTGTCAATGACAAAAAATGAACGATCGCTTCAATGGGTAATAGCGGGAATATTCTTCGTAGTATGCTTTGCTTTCTTTCAATGGATTTACCCAAACCATTTGTTCTTCAAAGAGCAGATGAGGATTTTTTTGTATACCACCGATTATTTTATTTCGTTCTGGGATGAGCCGGCTTGGTTGAGCTGTTATGTGGGGAATTTCTTGATACAGTTCTTCCATTTGACTGTGATAGGCCCGTTAATCGTGACGTGCGTGTTGTTGCTCTTATGGTACTACTCTATGCGGGTTTTACGCAAGTTCGGGAATGGTAATATGGTCTCCATATATGCGTTGTTTCCGGTAGCGTTAGAGTGGGGATTGATTTGCCGGTTGTCGTATAGTATAGCGTCTACGCTTACGTTGATTTTCGTGCTATGGCTCTTCTTGGGATACATCCGGATTAAGAATAAGAGAACGTCCGTTTGGGTGGCTTTTATACTTCTTCCCATAATTTATAGCATGGTCGGTAGCCGGCTGTTTGTCTTCTCCTTGATGGTGATATTCTATGAGGGAGCCAAGAATAGGAAACGGTGGTGGTTCTGGCTTTCTCTTTTGTTATCGAGTTATTTATATCCGTTGTTCATGCGTCATTTTTATGGATTGAGCATTGAGGAGGCCTATAAATATTCCCATGTGGATGGCTTGAGCGTATATTTCCCCGCTTTAGCGTTGATTCTAGAGATATTCGCTTTGGAGATTAAAGGTATACGTAGGATACGTCTGAACCGGCATAGCTTGCTTATAACCTTTTTAGTCGTATTTGGATTCTTTTCATTTGTTATAGCGGGTACGAACCGGAAGCGGGAAAAGGTTCTGGCAGTAGACCAAGCGATCTATAGGGGTGATTGGGAGCGAGTCTTGGATTTGTCTGCCGGATTTGATTCTCCCGATATCTTGGTAAGTTATTATAGGAATATCGCTTTCTCCAAGAAGAACGAGTTGCCCCAGAATTTGATGGATCATTATCAACGAGGGGCGGACGCCTTGTTCTTGCCGATCGATTTGAGGTCTTCTATACTTCCCGTGTTTTTCAGTAATGAGGTGTATTATCAATTGGGAGATATGGATATGGCCCGTCACCGGGCGATCGAAGGAATCTTGTTCAGCCCTAAACAAAGAAGCGTACGGCAGATCAAGCGGCTGGTGGAGATTGATATGCGGCGAGGGGATATTGAGGAGGCTAGAAAATACCTGAACCTATTGGACGCGACGTTATTTTATCACTCATGGGCAAGGTCGAAGGAGGAACAGTTGAAGGGTGAGGAGACCTTGTCGATGGAGAAACGTTTGCCGAGGAAAAGTGATTGGGAGCGAGAGCACGACATACTAATGTCCATATCCGATTATCCGGGCGTACTGTCAAGTTTGGTGGCGGAATATCCGGAAAATAAACAGGCATTGGATTATTTGTTGTGCTATTATTTACTGAACGAGAATTTGAATAGTTTTAAGAATACGTTCGATACTTATTATAAAGGAAAATTTGAGGTTGTACCCCGTTTGTACGAGGAGGCTTTGGTACAAGTCTTATCTAAAAGCTCGGACGAGGAGGTGGCCGGTTATCAGATACCTCAAGATGTTATCGAGAATTACCAAGATTACATCCATTGTAAATCGGGTAGAAAAGCAAAGGAGGAATTACGAGAACGTTATTCCTCCACCTATTGGTACTACTCTGACTATATTCATTGAATAATAGTGTAAGTGATCAGCGGTTCGCAAGGAAGGCTAAGGCTTTCTCCATGTCCTCCGGTGTATCTATACCGATCGTTTCTTGCTCTGTGATGCCGACCTTGATTTTATATCCGTTTTCCAACCAGCGTAATTGCTCAAGGCTTTCCGCCAGTTCTAAAGCGGATTGAGGTAATTGGGTGATTTCTTTCAGCACTTGCGCACGATAGGCATATAACCCGATATGTTTGTAAAAGGTATGACTCGGCAACCATTCCGTATATTTCTTGCCCCGGATATAAGGAATAATAGATCGACTGAAATACATAGCCTCGTTGTTTTTGTTGAGTACGACTTTCGGGGAATTGGGATTGAATAGGGAACTCTCGAAATCATCGTCCGAACGGAAAGGCTTTACCAATGTCGCTATTTGCGTGTTTGCGTCGGCGAAGCAGGTTTTGATCGTCTGGATTTGCTCGGGATGGATAAAAGGCTCGTCACCTTGGATATTGACAATCACATCATACCCTTCGCCTATTTTCTGATAAGCCTCGTAGCAACGATCCGTACCGCTACGATGTTGATCGGAGGTCATGACGACTTGGCCGCCGAAGGCTTTAACCGCATTCTCTATCCGGATATCGTCGGTAGCTACGCAAACGGAGTCTAAGACATCCTTTACTTGCTCATATACACGTTGTATCATGGGCTTTCCGTTCATATCCGCTAATGGCTTCCCCGGAAAACGGGTAGAGGCGTATCTCGCCGGAATAATTCCTATAAACTTCATCATTCTATATCATTTTGTTAACTGGTTACTACTTTTCCTTCGCTTAACTGGATCAACTTATCCCGTTCGCCTACGATCCATACGATATCTCCTTCCTCGAAAACCGTACTAGGAGGCGGATTCTTGATCGAGCTACTTCCACGTTCGATACCGATTACCAAGCAAGCGGCTTTATCACGGATACCGGACTCTATGATGGAGCGGCCGATCAATCGGGAACCTTCCGAGATAATGATTTGCTCCATATTCATCTCTTCCTTTCTTGTGTTCGATTGCTCGGCGTATGATTTCTTGTAGCGTTCCTCCAGATATTTCCTAAAGTGCTCCAGATCATCATCTGCGCCAACTACTACCAGTTTATCGAACGGGTAGAGCCGCTCGTCTCCTCCCGGTATGTTGATTCGCTTCTCTCCCCGGATAATCGTTACGATATTTACGTTGCACTTTTGCCTGAAGTTTAATTCTTTCAGGCTTTTTCCCATACTGGGGGAATTCTGCTTCACCTCGAAATCTGCTAAATGGAGATCTCGTTCTAATAAGTGGTTCGCGAAACGCCGTTCCATCAAGATCGACTGCCTCTTTAGCCGTTTGGAGAATATCATTAATACGATAACAGCGGAGGCGACCGCCAGCATAATTCCTAGCGCAGCATTCAATAACCGTGCGACAGGAAGCATGACGAGACCGATACAGAGCAGGATTCTGAGGATCACGAGTGATACTAGGGGACCCCGGTTATATTTATTATCGTTCCATAATTGCTGGAACTCCACGGAATGATTCTTTTTCATCATGATCGCCCGCAACATCGGGGAGATCAGAGCTAGGATTAAGATCAAGGAGATTAGACTTCCTTGGATGCCGGGCAAATGTTTACAGATGAACGGAGTCACGATTTGTAGCCATAAAAAGATAAGTACTAGGCAGACGGCGGTATAAGTACCGACGATGCGGACCAAGGCTTTTAGTAACTTATTCCATGCGCTTTTTTGACGGATCGTATTGGAACCGGATGAATATCGCTCCAAGAACTGTTTCCAATTCTCCGGTATGATCCGCTCCGCCCATTTGTAGGTAGGTTCCGCTAGCCGGATCATATAAGGTGTGAAGAATGTCGTGATCACGGATACGGCGACAACGATCGGATACAGATATTGATCCGTCACGTTTAATGATAGTCCCAAACCTGCGATGATGAAGGCGAATTCTCCGATCTGCGCTAACGAGAAACCAGACTGGATGGCTATTTTTATCGGTTGTCCGGACAGTAATACTCCGAAACTGGCGAAACAAATCTGTCCGGCCATGACTACGAGCGTGATAATGAAAATCGGGATTTTGTACTCCCAGAGCATCTGAGGATCGATTAACATGCCTACAGACACGAAGAAAATCGCTCCAAATAAGTCTTTTACGGGTTTTACCAAATGCTCGATCCGTTCAGCGTCAATGGTCTCGGCCAAAATAGAACCCATGACAAAAGCTCCGAGAGCCGATGAGAATCCGGCTTTTGTGGCGATCATAACCATACCAAGGCATAGCCCGATGCTCACGATCAACAGAGTCTCCTCATTTAGGAAGCTTTTTGCCTTTTTCAGAAAAGAGGGGATCAAATAGATCCCGACAACGAAACAGAATAAAAGGAAAATGCCTAATTTGACCACGCTATCCAGCATCTCCATGCCTTCCACGTGTTTACTTACCGCTACGGTAGAAAGTAATACCATTAATAATACGGCGAATAGATCCTCCACCACCAAGATACCGAATACGACACCGGCGAATCGTTGGTTACGCAATCCCATGTCGTCGAATGCCTTGAAGATAATCGTCGTGGAAGACATCGATAACATACCTCCGAGGAAAAGACTGTTCATATGTCCCCAACCCAGTGATAAGCCCGTGATATATCCCACTGTCATCATACCTATAACAACGGTTATGGCTCCAATGACGGCGGTTCCTCCCACCTTCATCAACTTCTTGAAACTGAAATCGAGCCCCAAAGCGAATAACAGGAAGATAACGCCTATATCAGCCCAGATACGGATACTTTCCACATCTGTAACTGTCGGTATTTGCTCGATGGAAGGTCCGGCGAGTATTCCGGCTACGATATACCCCAATACGACCGGTTGCTTTAACTTTTTGAATAACAGGGTAACCAACCCGGCGGATATGAGTATGACCGCAAGATCTGATATTAGCGCAGGTATCTGAGACATCGTTTATTGTTTTTTCGATTGCCAAAGTTAGGTATTTATTTTAATTTTGTGTCTCAAAACAGAAGCCAAAATGAAGAAGAAACATCCGATTGAAGCGCTTATAGAGCAAGGGGAACATCAACAACTTGATTTCAAGTTTGAGGTGAGCGACAGCAAGAAGATTGCCCGGACATTGAGTGCGTTCGCGAATACAGATGGCGGGCGGCTGCTGATTGGAGTGAAGGATAACGGCGCTATTTCCGGTGTGAGAAGTGAGGAGGAATATTATATGATCGAGGCTGCTTCTAAAATGTATACGCATCCCGAGGTGCCGTTTACAGCTAAGCGCTGGGATGTCAACGGGAAGACCGTATTGGAGGTCTATATCGCCCCAAGCGATGAGAAACCGCATACGGCACCGGATAAAGACGATAAATACAAGGCCTATATCCGGGTTGCAGACGAGAATATATTAGCGAACGAAGTCCTCATGCAAGCATGGAAGAAGCAGAAAACCAAAGAAGGTACATTGCTGAAAATAAGTAAGCCCGTCGAGATCCTGTTTTCTTGGCTCGACGAGCATCCTTATATCAGCATAAAGCAATTTTGCCGTATCGCCCATATCAATTATTATGCGGCCCGTAACATCCTAAGTGATTTGATGGCTATGGGAGCGATGGAATATGTCGTGATCGATAAATGTATTGCCTATAAACGGATCGCATAGACTCGTTTATAGGTTGATTACATAGACTTGCGCGCTCTCGAATCTGACGACTTTGATAGGAGTCCCTTTCTCGATGAAGCCAGACTCCGATACGCCGTCATACAACTCTCCCTCGATAGATACTTTACCCGAAGGACGTAAAACGGTAGCGGCCGTGCCCTCTTTTCCGATCAGTTGTGTCAAATTGGGGCTGGATACCGCTTTTTCCAAATCAGCGTTTAATGCCATTTTCTTTAGCGGTCCTTTATGTCCTATTTTGTTGGATAACCATATCACTAACGTGAATCCGATACCCAGACCTAATAGAACCGTTAAGGCGGCTCTGCCCGTATCCATTCCAGATACGTTTTGAAAATCAAAAACAGTATTGTTCAGTAAGCTCATCGTAAGTCCGCCGACCACGAGAATAATTCCACTTATCCCCGCTATGCCAAAGCCCGGGATCACGAATATCTCCAACATTATTAATATAACGCCGAGAATGAATAACAGGATTTCCCAGTTTTCAGCCAACCCGTCCATATAGAGAGGAGCGAAGTAAAGGATAGCCGCTATTATCGCGGCGGCGGATGGAAAACCAAGCCCCGGGGTTTGCATCTCGAAGTAAATACCACCGATGATAATAATGATTAATAAGCCCTGTATTACCGGACTCATAAAGAAACCTTTTACATTATCGAACCATGAGGGTTCATAACTTTTAATCTCATAGTCCTTACATCCGATATATTCTGTGATTACTTGATCCGGACTCTCGGCGATGCCATCGCAATAACCCCATTTGAGTGCTTCTTGAGAGGTAAGTGTCAATACCTTACCGCTATCGATGAGGTTGGGGACGATCACTCTGTCATCGACCATCGCTTCGGCGATTAAAGGATCTCTTTTCCATTTATAGATCGTGTCGCCGTTTTGTATAAGCGTATCTTTCCCTTGTGCCTCAGCCGTCGAACGGATCATGGAACGCATATAAGATTGATATTTATCAGGTAGAGCCGCACCCGTTTGATTGACAACCGTTGCCGCACCTATATTCGCCCCTTTCCGCATATAGATTTTCTTGCATGCTATGGAAATTAAAGCACCTGCTGAAGCTGCGTTATTATCGATAAATAGCCGTTCGCATAGAATCGGCAGATTCCAGTAATCCGCCGTATGTGTTCATATGCAATAAGATGGCATCGGCGTTCAATTGCTTGGCCTCTGATAATCCGTTATGGAGATAAATCCACGTGGTGTTATCGATCTCTTTTTTTATATCAATCGTATATATTAAGGACTTCTCTTTAGCCTCTGATTGAAGAGAGATTGCAAGTATTAATACTATAGCTGTTAATATTGTTAATAAACGTTTCATCTTGTTTGTATTATATTCGTTTTTAATATTTGGTTGAAAATTGTAACTGGCTTGTTGTAAATGTTGATTTTTGTAACTTGTGCAACTTGTAAATAATACTCATTTTC
>OMCT01001264.1_pt1 | contig 15759 bp, 14 predicted proteins | sample 1674301 | NCBI WGS metagenome assembly OMCT01 (sample SAMEA103958158, study PRJEB25191) | human gut metagenome
TTGTAGGCCTGGACGTTGCTCTCCTCCTCGTCGAACACCAGCGGCGCGCCGGGGGCGGCGGCCTCGGCGGGGTTGTGGACGGCGGGCAGGACTTCGTACTCCACCTTCACCAGCTTCTTGGCGGCCTCCAGGCGGTCGGGTTTAAAGTCGCGCGCCAGCATACTCGATGATATATCGAGCGCTATCACCATATCCGTACCCTCGGTGCGCGAGCTATGCCAGGCATCGCGGGTCTGAGGACGTGCCAGCACCACTATCAGGCAACCTATGGCCAAAAGACGCAGCACGAAAAGTCCGTGCATCATATACTGCTTCAGCGGCCGCTTCACTTTCGCGAACGGTCGCACAGTGGATATCTCAAGGGCGGCATGAGCGCTTTTCCGCTTCCATACATACCACGCTATCAGCGGTATGTAAAGCAGGAAAAGCCACAATATGCCCGGATGTGCCAAATGAATCATTTCGTATCAGTTTTTTGAGGTTCTGCGCCTTTCCGAGGTTCTCCGCCTCGCTTGGCTTCTGCTCCTTTCGTCTTGGCTTCTGCTCCTTTCGGAGTCTCTCCGCCTTTATTATCCGATTCGCCCTTTTCACCCTCTTCCGGCTCCTCTACGGCCACCGGACGGGTCTCCTCCACAAACTGGAGCGCATTCTGCCACGACCTTACGTTGTCATCGGGCATAGGTCTTACCTTGGCGAATTTCACATAATCAGCGATCTCTACCACCCTCTCCATATATTGCTGCGAGAGGCGAGCCTCCTCGTTGTGCCTGAGGGCTTTGAGTATCTGCGACGAGGTCATCTCCATGGCATTGATGCCGAAGCGCCCCTGCAGATAGTCGCGAAGGATATCTATCAGGCGGGTATAATACTCTTTCTCCTGACCTTTCTCCCACAGCTGCTTCTTTCAGCTCATTGAGGCGCCCAAGCGCAAGCACATCGGGTGCCACGGGCTTCTTCTGCGGCAGGATATTCACGTTCACCTTCTTGGTCACTATCAGATAACCGCAGATGCCGCCGGCTATCACCAAAAGTGCCAGCAGATACCAGCCCCAGTAGTCCGTGAGCCAATCGGGCAGAAAGTCATACCATTTGCTGTCAAATTTCTGCACGTCGGCCAGAGGATTGATATCCTGCATCTTGCTCACATCCACCGGAAGCACCTTGATGGTCAGTGCTTTCGATCTCAGCGTGTCGGGGCCGTTGACCAGCAGAAACGGCGGGATGGTGTACACGCCCGAGTCAAAGGGCTGTAGCACCAGTGCACGCTTCATCTCCACAAGCCCGTTGCCTAAGTCAGTGGTGTCGCCGTAGACCCAGTCTACGATCTCCACCTCCTGCGGGAATGTCGATTTGTCCACTATCACCTGAGCCGGAGATGTCGCACTGTCCACTATGTCAAGTTTCACGGCGGTCTGATAGCCCATCGTCACCTGACTCGAATCCAGAGCGGCCTTTATCGATGCACCGGGCACCGACCATGCCGTGCCGCAGCACAGCGCTACGATGGCACTCAGCGCCACTCCTTTTGTGTATCTTTTGACAATTCGCATGTTCGATTTTACATTTCTCTTTGAGCTTCTCGCGGTCCCCGGCAGCCCTCTTGAGGTCATGCCGTAGGTCTGCCCGCTCTCGCTCGCCTGTTTCTCTTATTTCACTTTTGCAGCCGTCGGTAGTTGCGCGCGGTTTCAGCCGCGGCGCTTGAACAGCCCCATCAAAGCCGCCACGTAGTCCTCGTCGGTGGCTACCGACACCGAACCCACGCCGCAGCGTTTCAGCGTATCGCTCATCACCTGCTGACGTTCGTACCACCACCGGCCGTACTCATTGCGCACTTTCTTCGACGAGGTGTCCACCCACCGCTCTTCGCCGGTCTCCAGGTCGCTCACACGCATCAGCCCCACGTCGGGCAGCTGCGAGTCGCGCTTGTCATACACCTGTATGCCGTATACATCGTGTTTGTTCGATGCTATCGAGAGGGCTTTGTAGTAGTCTTTCTCGTCGATGAAGTCTGAAATCAGGAATGTGGTGCAACGTTTTTTCAGCGCGTCCGCGAAATATTTCAGCACCATACCGAGGTCGGTACCGCGGTTGTCGGGCGTGAAGTCTATCAACTCGCGGATTATGAACAGGATATGCTTTCTTCCTTTCTTCGGAGGGATAAATTTCTCTATCTTGTCCGAGAAAAATATCACACCTATCTTATCGTTGTTCTGGATGGCCGAGAATGCCAGAGTTGCCGCTATCTCGGCTATCATCTCGCGCTTCTCGTCGCCTACGTCACCGAAAAGACGCGATCCGCTCACATCCACCAACAGCATCACCGTGAGCTCGCGCTCCTCCTCATACACCTTTACATAAGGGTGATTGTGGCGCGCTGTCACATTCCAGTCTATGTCGCGGATGTCATCTCCGTACTGATATTCACGCACTTCCGAGAAGGTCATACCCCTCCCCTTAAACGCCGAGTGATACTCTCCGGCGAATATATTCTGCGAAAGGCCGCGAGTCTTGATCTCTATGCGCCTTACCTTTTTAAGCAGCTCGTTTGCGTCCATCAGCGATTTTCGATTTTTTATAATAGAAAACTGTCGGCCCTTCGGAGAGCCGACTGTTGTTCGTTGTCATCCTTATCAAGGCACCTCAACCTTGTCAAGTATCTCAGATATGATCTCGTCGGCCGTGATGTTGTTTGCCTCGGCCTCGTAGGTCAGACCGATACGGTGACGGAGCACATCGTGGCATACCGCACGCACATCCTCGGGGATCACATATCCGCGCTGACGCAGGAACGCATACGAGCGGGCCGCGCGTGCCAGCGATATCGAGGCACGGGGCGATGCTCCGAAACCTATGATGCTGCTCAGGTCGTTCAGCCCATAGTCGGCGGGGAAACGGGTGGCAAACACGATGTCCACGATGTAGCGCTCTATCTTCTCGTCGATGTAGATCTGCTCTACTATCTTCTGAGCCTCAAGGATCTCCTCCGGCTTCAGCAGGGGCACGATCTTTTTCTTCTCGTTGGTGATATTCTGGCGGATAATCAGCTTCTCCTCCTCGCGCGAGGGATAACCGATCACTACCTTAAGCAGGAAACGGTCCACCTGGGCTTCGGGTAGAGGATAGGTGCCCTCCTGCTCTATAGGGTTCTGGGTGGCCATCACCAGGAATGGCTCGTCAAGGGCGAAGGTCTTGTCGCCGATTGTCACCTGACGCTCCTGCATCGCCTCGAGAAGTGCCGATTGCACCTTGGCAGGAGCACGGTTGATCTCATCCGCAAGCACGAAGTTTGCGAAAATCGGGCCTTTCTTTACCTGAAATTGCTCCGACTTCACGCTGTATACCATCGTACCGAGCACATCGGCCGGCAGAAGGTCCGGAGTAAACTGGATACGGCTGTATTTGGCATCAATCAGCTGTGCAAGTGTCTTGATTGCCAACGTCTTGGCAAGACCCGGAACACCTTCAAGCAGCACATGGCCGTTTGACAGCAGCGCTATCAGCAGCGACTCTACAAGATGCTTCTGACCCACGATGGTCTGGTCCATGCCGCGGGTGATCAGATTCACAAAATCGTTCTTGCTCGCCACGAGATCGTTCAACTCGCGGATATTAACCGATTCACTCATAGTTTATATTTGTCATTTGTCTTATTTTCAGCGCTATATCGCGGATATACACTCGGGGGCGATGCACATCTTTGCATATGCCTCGACCCGCCAATGCATAATCCCCTCAATTTTTGTGCAAAAATATAAAATCAATCATCCAAATTGCTAAATTCAAGTGTTAATTTTGTCTTAATAGAGTTTAGCATTATTAAGAGCACGATGTCTTTTAACGTCATTTCACGCACTCCTTATTCGGGGTAACGTCTCAATATTTCTGCGGCTTTCCGCTCGGCATCCTCTTCGCTGGCTTTATCGGTGGCGTTCACGCCATATTTTGCCAGCGGAGGTACAACTACCACTGTCATCGGAGCGATCTCGTTGGGGTTTCCAAGGCGATCCTGATTCTCCAGATATATGTAAACCCAGAATTTTTTCTTTCCGTAGTGCCTCTGCGCTATCGACGTAAGATATCTTCCGGCTTTCACTGTATCTGTCACCACCGGAGCTTCCTTGGCTGTCGCTTCGGCTTCGGCCGCTACGCTGTCCTGAATCGCCTCTGTGGCTGTCTTGTCAGAATCAGTGGCCGCGGTTGCTTCCGGAGCCTGAGCGGCCTCGTTGTCAGCTGCTAATGTCTGATGGATCACCTGCACATCATCAGCTGAAATATTAACACTTTTCACTCCCGTTAGGTTTATGAAGCCACGTCCGAAATATCCTATCAGCACTCCGGCGAGCAGTCCTATCAGCAGCGCAAGTATCACATTCACGCGGTGCGCTTTGTGATAAATCTTGGCACTACCCTCTTCGCTGTAGCCATATCGGTCATATCTCTCCCTCGGTCGCTCTTCTTCGTCGGCTATTGGCTCGTCATCTCCAACTATTGCTGGATTTTCGTGCTCAGACGGCATCTCTTCAGTGGTCGCAGGCTCTTCATATCTTACTTGAGATGCCTCCCCGGCAGAAGTGTCTTCAACTGTTTGTGACGCCTCCATCGGCTCCCCTTCAAGAGGTTCTTCTGTTGGCTCCTCAGGCTCCTCTTCGGCTTTCACTACCGGCTCGCCTACGATCACTGTCTCAGCGACTTCGATCGTTTCATCTTCTTCCGGCTCTTCCTCCTCGGAGGCCTCTTCGGATTCGGGCTCATCTTCGGATTCGGATTCCGGTGCCGGGGTTTCTTCTGCTTCGGAAGACTCATCCTCGGCGCTTTCTTCCTCCGGTGTATAAAAGTCGGACTCGTCTATCGCCGTATCAAGCATCTCCTCGGTCACTTCGTCGTCAAGCTCCACCGGATCAAACATCGCGAACGGTGCATTTACCGCCTCTGTCAGCGTTTCCGACGGCTCAAAAGCCACCTCAGCCCCTTCGCCGGCGCCGATCCGTTTAAATGTACCGATTCCGGCAATCTCCACGCTCTCCCCCTTGTGCATGGAGTCACCTATTATATCGGAAAACTCCGCAAGATAGTTCCTCGCCTCGTCGGCCGTGCATCCCGTCGTCGCTACGAAGTACTCCACAATCCCGGGCAATGCCAATGTAGTGCTCATCGTCTCCCCTCCTTTCCTCTGACGCGTTTTTTTAGCATACCTCCGGCAGCAAATCTCACCTCCACCGATGGCGGAAGCAGCATTCTTTTGCCTGTGTCAAGGCTTGTAGTGATTTCCTCGTCGTGTTTCACTCCTTCAAAGGTCCCGAACCCGGGGATGGCCACCTTGCTCCCTCCGCCGCACTGTTCGCGTAGAAGCGATGCGAAACATTCGGTCAGCTTCTCCGCTTCCGATACTCCGCACCCCAGTCTCGCGCTTATATTGTTTATAAATCCTTTGTTATCCATCACTTATCTGCTCTTTCATGGTTCGCATCCGAGGACTGCTCCCGGCTCTCGCAATGTTTGGTGCACCCCTTGCAGCCGCAGCCGCAACCCGAGGCATCGCCATCCTTGATGTTGCGCCGTAGCTTATTTACCTTCCTCACTATCGCGATTAGGGCTATCAGTATTATGACACTTACGGTCAGCCACTGTATCAGGTCGTTTGTTTCCATCATTTCTTCCCCTTGGTTTTGAAATTCTTCTTTATCAATGCGTTCAGTTTCGCCGGTGTCAGGTTGTCGGCATACTCGTCGAAGGGCAGGCGCAGTGTGCATCCCGATGCATATTTCGAGCATCCGTAGGCTGTGCGTCCTTTCAGTATATGCCCTTCACCGCAGAGCGGGCACATTATCTGATCGAGACTTTTCACCGCCGGCGCACGCTTTTTCGCGGGTTTTGCATCGGCCGGAGTGCCGTTCGGGGCGTTCTTTGTCCCCTTTCCTCCTTCGTTTTCATCCGGAGACACTTCTATACGCTTCATTGAGCTGTCTGTCATTACATTATGCACTATCTCTGCTATCATGGCTTTAAGCTCGTCGATGAAGTCTGAGGCGCTGTATGTTCCTCGCTCTATCTGGCGCAATTTACTCTCCCACAGTCCGGTAAGCTTGGGACTTTTCAGCAGTTCTTCATCTATGGTATCTATCAGGTCTATACCGGCCTGAGTCACCATTATATTCTTGCGCTGGCGGTAGATATAGCGTCGTTTCACAAGTGTCTCTATGATCGAGGCTCTTGTCGACGGACGTCCTATCCCGTTCTCCTTCATGGCGTCACGCAGTTCCTCGTCATCCACGGTCTTTCCAGCGGTTTCCATCGCCCTCAGCAGAGTGGCATCGGTGTAATATTTCGGAGGCTGGGTGCTTTTTTTCACCACCGACGGTTCGTGAGGCCCGCTCTCCCCTTTTTCAAACGGCGGAAGTATCTTGTCGTCACCTTGCTCGGCATCGCTCTGTGAGTTCTTACCTCCGTACACGTCGCGCCACCCGTTTTTGGTCACTACCTTCCCTTGGGTCTTGAATTTTACTCCGGCGGCCTCCCCCAAGACGGTGGTGGCCATAAATTCGCAGTCGGGATAGAATGTGGCGATAAATCGCTGGGCTATCAGGTGATACATCAGTTTCTCGTTGCCCTGAAGCATGTTGGGCAACTGCCCGGTGGGGATGATGGCGTGGTGGTCGGTCACTTTCGAGTCATCGAACACTTTTTTGCTCTTCGGCAGACGCGACATCGCCAGAAGTGGCGCCGTCAGATTGGCATACGGCGTCATATTTCGCAATATTTCAGGCACTTTGGTGTATATGGCATCGTTGAGATATGTGGTGTCTACACGCGGGTAGGTTGTCACCTTCTTCTCGTAAAGGGTCTGAATGAGTTTCAGTGTCTCGTCGGCCGACCAGCCCCATTTTTTGTTACATTCCACCTGCAGCGAGGTCAGGTCGAAGAGGCGCGGAGGTGCTTCTTTCCCCTTTTTCTCGGTCACATCGGTGATGGTGAACAGGGCAGCCTTTATCCTCTCTGCGGCTTGCTGTGCGCTCTCCTCGCTATTGAATCTCCCTTCTAAAGCGTTGAAAGTTGCACCTTTATACACAGTCTTTAGCTCCCAGAAATCTTCGGGAGTAAAGTTGGATATCTCTTTGTGTCGCTGCACGAGCATGGCAAGCGTGGGAGTCTGCACTCGCCCTATCGACAGCACATTTCCGGGTCGCGAATATTTCAGCGTGTACAGTCGGGTGGCGTTCATCCCTAATATCCAGTCGCCTATGGCGCGCGACAGACCGGAGAGATACAGATTGTCTTTCTCCGATGCGGGCATCAGGTGACCGAATCCGTTGCGTATCGACTGATCGGTAAGGTCATTGATCCACAGACGTTTCACGGGGCAGCGCACTTCGGCTTTCTGCATCACCCACCGCTGTATCAGTTCTCCTTCCTGCCCGGCATCGCCGCAGTTTATCACCTCGTCTGCGGTCGATATCAGGCTTTTTATCACGTTGAACTGACGCTCATACCTTTCTTCAGGGATCAGTTTTATGCCGAATCTCGGCGGAATCATAGGTAAAGCACTGAGCGACCAATGCTTCCACCAGTCGGTATAGTCGGCCGGCTCCTTGAGCGTACACAGATGGCCGAATGTCCAGGTTACCTGATATCCGTTCCCTTCTATATACCCCGAACGGCGCTCTGTAGCGCCAAGCACGGCTGCTATGTCGCGCGCCACATCCGGTTTCTCAGTCACACATACTATCATGCCGCCTTTCTTTTTTCGGGCTCCTCCGTTTTCTGTCCTGTTATCACTTATTGTTGAGTCGTTCTATCCTTGCCGACAAATCCATCACTTACTGACGTGCCGGAGAGGTGATTATCCCTTTTACAGTGTGAAAATCAAGCGTTGCTGTTTTGGGCACCACACCTTTGAACGGGAAGTCTACTTCGATGGTCTGTACTCCCTCGTCCTCAAACTGGAAGTAGCGCTTGAAATCTACTCCGTCGATGTCATTGGCCGGATACACCTGCTTCCCTATGCGCAGGTCCACACTGTCTATCCTCTGCGAGGTGTGAGGTATCCCAACCAGACACAGCGAGATGCGCACGCCCTCATCGGTCTTTGTCACCTTGTCAGGGATTATATTCATATCGGCGTCAAGCTGATTCACCTGAGCCACTGCCTCCTGCGATGTGTAAAGCACTCCGCTCCCCATCATCGCTGCTGCTGCGACCCACAGCCATTTCAATCCTTTCATATCTTTCCGTTTTTTAATGTTTCTTTTGTCCTTTGTATCTTTCAGAAAGACTCCTATCTATATTAATATCTTTCAGATAGATACCTATCTATATATAAGATATCTCCCTTCCACTTTGGTTTAATCTAAAATTCCCCTTAGTTTTATCCTAAAGTTACCCTTTGGTTTAATCTAAAGGCCCTTTTGTTTAATCTAAAGCGCTGCGCCGGCGACAAAGTCACCGCTCCCCTTCCCGACCTCTGAGATCTATTGCTTCCGCACTTTCTTAGCTTTCTGCCATAGCTCTTCCATCTCCCCAAGCGTCAATTCCTTCACGCTCTTTCCCATCTCTTTGGCTTGCTCCTCGATATATCCAAATCTCGAAATAAACTTCTTGTTGGTCCTCTCCAGGGCGTTTTCGGGCTGTATGCCGTAAAGCCGGGCTGCGTTGATCAGCGAAAACAGAAGGTCGCCCATTTCGGCTTCCATCCTCCGCTTCACATCCTCGGGTGTCTCGTCTTTACCGACGAAGTCCTTGGCCTCGGCGGCAAACTCCCCAATCTCCTCTTTCACCTTCTCCCATACTTCGCCGGGAGTCTCCCAGTCAAAGCCTGCATTGGCGGCTTTCTCCTGGATGCGATATGCCTTTGTCAGTGCGGGAAGCGCTCCGGGCACTCCTGCTAAGATGCTTTTGTTGCCTCCCTTCTCTTTGAGCTTGATTTGCTCCCAGTTCTGCTCCACTTTGTGGGCATTGTCGGCCTGCACATTGCCGTAGACATGCGGATGACGGAATATCAGCTTCGTTGTCAGAGCGTCACATACATCTGCCACGTCAAATTTCCCCTTTTCCTCCCCTATTTTCGAGTAGAAGAACACATGCAGCAGCACGTCGCCGAGCTCTTTCTTTATCTCTGCGTCATCTTCGTTGATAAGTGCTTCGCACAGCTCAAACACCTCTTCTACCGTATTGGGGCGCAGACTTTCGTTGGTCTGCTTGGCGTCCCAAGGGCACTTCACCCTCAGCGTGTCGAGCACATCAAGCACTTTGCCAAGTGCCTCAAGTTTTTCCTGACGACTTTTCATCTTCTGTTTCTTTTATTTGTCTTTTTTACTGGGCGTTACTGTAGTTTTTTATTCCGCCGTTGAGCCAGTCTACAAATTTCGTTACATTCTCATCGTAGTAGGCCGGAGGGGTCATGGCGTTGCCTTCGTTGTCGAGCACCATGTAGTAGGGCTGGGAGTTGGCAGCAAATTTCACTCGCTGCAGATAGCTCCACTTCTCGCCGACTGTCTCCAGGGTCAGCTTCTTGCCGTTCTCCTCTACCTCTATCGGAGTCGGCAACTCTGCCTTGTCGTCTACCATCAGTTTGATCAGCACGAAGTTCTCCTTGATGATCCCTGTCACCACAGGGGTATCAAACACAGCCCCTTCCATCTTGCGGCAGTTCACACATCCGTAGCCCGAAAAGTCTATCAGCACGGGACGGTGATTCTCGGCTGCATAGCGCATACCTTCGTCGTAGTCGTCAAACTCCTCAAACTGTCCCCCGGCATACAGGTTGAAATCCTGGGTGTACAGAGGCGGTACAAAGGCGCTCACGCTCTTTAACGGTGCACCCCACAGGCCGGGGATCAGATAAATCGCAAACGACAGCGATATGAGCGCCATGAAGAAGCGCGGTATCGACACATGATCCAGCGGCGCGTCGTGGCTGAAGCGGATCTTGCCCAGCAGATACAGCCCGAGCATAGCGAAAATCACTACCCACAGGCAGATAAACACCTCGCGGTCGAGTATCCCCCATCCGTATGCCAGATCGGCAACCGACAGGAATTTCAGCGACAGCGCCAGCTCCAGGAAGCCAAGCACCACTTTCACCGAGTTCATCCACCCTCCCGACCGCGGTGCCTGTTTCAGCCACGAGGGGAAGATGGCAAAAAGCGAGAACGGCAATGCCAGTGCTACTGCAAATCCGGCCATTCCGGCGGCAGGTCCGGCGAAGTTGCCCATGCTGGCTGCCTCCACGAGGAGTGTGCCGATGATCGGGCCGGTGCAGGAAAATGATACCAGCACCAGAGTGAAAGCCATGAAGAAGATGCTCAGCAATCCGGTGGCCTTCTCGGCGCGTGCATCGGCGCCGTTGCGCCATTTCTCGGGCAGCTGTATGTCGAATCCTCCGAAAAAGCTTATCGCGAAGATCAGAAGCAGCAGGAAGAAGGCGAGGTTAAACCACGCATTGGTCGACAGCTCGTTGAGCTTGCTTGCTCCGAATATGCCGGTTATTATCAAGCCCAAAGAGAGGTATATCACCACGATACTGAGTCCGTACACCGCGGCATCGCGTATCTGTTTGCGGCGGTTGCCGTCTTTTTTCAGGAAGAAACTTACCGTCATCGGTATCATCGGCCACACGCAGGGGGTCAGCAGTGCCAGCAGACCGCCTCCGAAGCCCCATACGAATATCAGCCACAGCGGACTGTTGCTCACACTGGCATTCTCGTCGTCGGAGGCGCTGATCTCTACAGGCGCCCACCATCCGGCTTCCGAAATCTCCTGCTTCTGAGATGCTTCTACCTTTCCCCCCGTCACATCCACAGCTGGTGTCTCCTCTACCACTGTAGCGGCTGCTCCCGTGCCTACGGTCACGTTAAACGGCAACTTCTGAGGACTTATACAGGTCTCTTCGTTGCAGCCCTGAAATCTTATCACGCCGCTCACGTCGTGCGTTTTCCCATCGCTGATTTTCAGCTTCTGTGTCAGCACTACATCGTTCTCCCACCAGGCAAGTTTCAGCGCGAACACGGGGTCATATTCCTCCTTCGGAGCTCTTGACCAACAGATTGCGCCATCTTTACTCACCCCTTCGGGCAGGTCAAAGGTTATAGAAGTGGAATTGGGCCCGTCCTCCGGCAGATCGAAACTGTAGAGATGCCACCCTTTCTCTATCTTCACCGAAAATTTCACTGTGGCTTCGGTAGAGCTGTTGTTCTCCACCGACGTTTCCCACACTATCGGATCAAGTTCCTGAGCCGACATCATTCCTATGCCCGATACAGCACACAGCAGTGCCATCAGCAGCGATCTCCATTGTCCTGTTTTCATATGTTTTTTCATGTTGTTTCTTTTCTGGGGCGTATACTTTGTTTGCATTCCCTGTTGTCAGGAGGCACCGGTCGTCCGGGATTATTTGATTTTTACTTCCAGTTCGGTTGTCTGTGGCGGACGGCAGGTCACATCGTTGCAGCTCATATATCTCACCGTACATTTCACAGTCACATCCTTCAGGCTTTTGTCTATCTTCAATCGCCTTGTGAATGTCACCTTTCCGCTCCAGTACTCTGTTTGGCTGCCAAACATCTCGTCCGTCTTCCTCTCCGGAGCTTTGTCTGCGGTCAATGCCCCCTCGGTTTTCACCCCTTTGGGATAGCTGAAAGTGATTTTGGTAGGTTCGGGGCCGTCTGCGGGTATATTCATCCCATACAGATGCCATCCCTCCCCCATCGTGGCAGTCAGGGTCACTGTCGCCTCGGTTTCCGAAATCATTTTCCCCTTTGCGGTCCATTTTACAGGCATCTGCTCCTTATCCAGGGCCGATATCCCGCTCTGCAGCCCTCCCCTATGCCCTTTCAGGCTATTCTGGGCGCTCACACTGCCGGCCGGCAATGCTATAAGCGCCATCCACATCGCCCATTTCAGTATCTTTTTCATCTTTTTTCCTTCTTTTAAAGTCACCTTCCCCGCCATCTTCCCCACATTAAAGTCACAAATTTAGTCATTTTTTTTCAATTTCACTCCCCTCTTTCGCCATCTATTTTCCCCTTCCGCCTCCTCCCAAAAAAAATGAATGCTTTTACATCGTTTTATGATGGGAAGTTTGTACCTTTGCAGACTAATTCTATGGCGTATGAATGTAGATATTTCCGACAGCGACATCCGACACCAGAAACAGGACACCATCGACCGACGATATCTCCGCATGGCGCGTATCTGGGCCGAAAACTCCTACTGTCAGCGTAGAAAGGTCGGAGCCATAATTGTCAAAAATTCTATGATTATCTCCGACGGATTCAACGGCACTCCTTCGGGGTTTGAAAATATTTGTGAGGACGAGGCAGGCATCACCAAGCCATATGTACTTCATGCCGAGGCCAATGCCATCACCAAAGTGGCGCGCAGCAACAATTCTTCCGACGGTGCCACCCTTTACATCACGGCTTCTCCCTGCATAGAGTGCGCCAAACTCATCATCCAGGCCGGCATCGTCCGTGTGGTCTTCAACGAGGTCTATCGCATCACCGATGGTATCGAACTCCTCCGCCGTGCCGGTGTGGAGTGCTGCCACATAGCCGATTTAGAGTCGTGACCTCCTTTCGGTTTGTTTTATGGTTTTCAATCTTACTTTTTTTATCTCTTTGTTCAGGTGAAAAAGACTGCTACTTGGGTGCCTCTTATTGTAGCCCTGGCTTTCATCGCGGGTATTCTCGCATCCGACCTCTTCCGCGGAGGACACACGGCCGGCACGGCATCCCAGAAAAAATTCCAGACTATTCTCAATCTCATCCGCAACGATTATGTGGATGAAGTCAATCTCGACAGCCTTCTGGAGAACAGCATCCCGGCTCTCCTCCAGAATCTCGACCCGCACTCGGCATACATCCCGGCTTCCGACCTCCGCTCGGTCAACGAGGAACTCGACGGCTCGTTCTGCGGCATCGGTGTGCAGTTTATGATCAACAACGACACCATCACTGTCATCGAGGTCGTCTCGGGAGGTCCTTCCGAGAAAATCGGCATGCGCGCCGGCGACCGCATTGTCAAGGTCGACGGTGAGGACGTGGCCGGCATCGGCATCACCAATGAGCAGGTGCTCAAAAAGCTCCGCGGCGAGTGTGGCACTCCCGTCACCCTCGGTGTCCGTCGTGCCGGCGCCAAGAAGATGCTCAATATGGAGGTGATCCGTGGCGAACTGCCCAACACCTCGGTCGATGCATCCTACATGCTTTCCGACAGCATCGGCTATGTCCGCGTCAGCAAGTTCGGCCGATCCACCTATGACGAGTTCTTCCAGGCTCTCAACGATCTCAAGCGCGAGGGCGCTTCCGACTATGTCATCGACCTCCGCGGCAATTCCGGCGGATTCATGGAGATCGCATTCCTCATGGCCAACGAGTTCCTGCCCAAGGGGAGCCTCATCGCCACCACAAAGGGGCGCGAATATTTCTCCACCTCGGGCGTGCAGGCCGACGGCAACGGCAATTTCAAGGATAGCCGCGTTGTGGTGCTCATCGATGAGTTCTCCGCTTCCTCTTCTGAGATTTTCGCCGGAGCGCTGCAGGACAACGACCGCGCTCTCATCGTGGGCCGCCGTTCGTTCGGCAAGGGTCTCATCCAGCGTCAGGCCGTGCTCCCCGACAGTTCGGCCATCCGCCTCACTATCGGACGCTACTACACCCCCTCGGGCAGATGCATCCAGAAGGACTATTCCAACTCTGCCCTCTACGATCATGACATCCTCGACCGCTACAACCGTGGCGAGATGTTCAGCGAAGACTCTATTAAACTCGATAAGAATCTCCTCTTCCACACCGTCAACGGACGCACTGTCTACGGCGGAGGCGGCATCATGCCCGACATCTTTGTTCCCAACGACACTTCCCGCATCACTTCCTACTATCTCAATGTAGCCAATGCGGGGCTCCTTCAGAAATTTGCCTTCGATTATGTCGATGCCAACCGCGAGCGACTCGAGGAGGCCAAGGATGTCGACGAGCTCCTCTCTCTGCTCCCCAAAGACGATCGGCTTCTCCGTCAGTTTGTCAACTTCGCTGCCAAAAACGGCATCGCTCCCCGCTGGTACTACATCAACATTTCCCACGATTTGATTGTTACTCAACTAAAAGCCCTCATTGCGCGCGACACGCTCGGCTACAACGACTACTTCCGCCTCATCAACGAGGCCGACACCAATGTCACCCGGGCTGTGCAGGAGATTCTGGAGGGAGCTGCCGACATTCCGGTCACTTCCGACCGAAATTCCGCTTCCGCCACATCTCTCGGGGCTTCAGATAAACAATAAAATCTATTTTAACTGACAATGAACAAGGATGATATCAGAGATCGGGTAAAAGCCCGCAAGAGTCTGCTCTCGCAGGCTGAAAAAGCCTTTGCGGCTAAATGTGTCTTCGACCGCCTCGAGCAGTCGGCTGCTTTCCTACTTGCCGAGAATATCCTCCTCTATCATTCCTTGCCCGACGAGCTCAGCACTCGCGAGTTTCTCGACAAGTGGAGCGGACGCAAGCATTTCTTTCTTCCCCGCGTCAACGGAGTCAATCTCGACATCCTCCCCTACGACCGCTCTCACATGGCCCTCGGGGCTTTCCATATCGAGGAGCCGCAGGGCGACGACACTGCCGACATCAATTCTATCGAACTGATTGTGGTCCCGGCCATCGCCTATGATAAGCGCGGCAATCGTGTCGGACGCGGCAAGGGCTACTACGACCGCCTCCTGCAGTCTACAGCCGCCACCAAGATCGGTGTCGGATACGATTTCCAGCTCATCTCCGAGGATATCCCCGTCGAGCCTCACGATGTGGCTGTCGATATCGTCATCACCGACCGCCGCAGGCTTGTCATCCACCATCGCCGCCGCTGATTGCCCGCCCGGGGCCTGCCGGGACGGCGGCTTACGTTTTTGTTTCGACAACCATTCATACATTTCTTGCTTGTGATAGCAATACAGAATCTTAAAGTTGAATTTAGCGCAAAATCTCTCTTCAATAACGTAAACTATGTGATCAACCGGCGCGACCGTATTGCCCTTGTCGGCAAAAACGGCGCCGGAAAGTCCACTATGCTCAAAATCATCGCCGGACTGCAGCACCCCACATCGGGCACTGTGGCCGTCCCGGCGGGCGTCACCATCGGCTATCTGCCGCAGCAGATGAAGATTGCCGACGAGACTACGCTCCTTCAGGAGGTACGCAAGGCTTTCAGTCATATCGACGACATGCAGCATCGTCTCGACCAACTCAATGCGGCCTTGGCCGAGCGCACCGACTATGAGTCGGAGGCCTATCAGCGTATCATCGACGAGGCAGCGCTCCTCACAGAAAATCTGGCCATGGAGCAGTCTGAAAACCATGAGGCGGAGATGGAGCGCACTCTCATCGGCCTCGGCTTCGTCCGCTCTGATTTTGATCGGCCCACGGCCGAGTTTTCCGGCGGATGGCGCATGCGTGTGGAGATTGCCAAACTGCTCCTCCGCCACCCCGACCTCCTTCTGCTCGACGAGCCCACCAACCACCTCGACATCGAGTCGATCCAGTGGCTCGAGCAGTTTCTCGCCACTAAGGCCAAGGCCATAGTGCTTGTCAGCCACGACCGTGCTTTCATCGACAATGTCACCAACCGCACCATCGAGATCTCCTGCGGCAAAATCTACGACTACTCGGTCAACTACTCCAAGTTTGTCGAGCTCCGCAAGGAGCGCATCGAGCAGCAGACCCGCGCCTACCTCAATCAGCAGAAGGAGATTGCCGACACCGAGGCCTTCATCGA
>OMCT01001274.1_pt1 | contig 15671 bp, 16 predicted proteins | sample 1674301 | NCBI WGS metagenome assembly OMCT01 (sample SAMEA103958158, study PRJEB25191) | human gut metagenome
TAATCTTAAAAATTAGACACACAATGAAAAAGTTATTTGCAATTGTTGCTGTGATGGGAGTCTTAACATTTGGCTCTACTCAACTTGCTCAGGCTCAAGACGCTCCTGCAGCTGAACAAACTGAACAAGCTGCTCCTGCAGCTGTAGATGAAGCTGCTTCTGATGATGCCGCTGCTCCTGCAGCTGTTGAAGCAACAGAAGGTGGTATTCACAAGGAATTGAAGACGAAGTTTATCGAAGGTTCTGCATTCTTCATGAGTTTCGTTGCTATTGCATTGGTTATCGGTCTTGCATTCTGCATTGAACGTATCATTTATCTGAGTTTGGCTGAAATTAATACGAAGAAGTTCCTTGCTGCCATCGAAGCTGCTATGGAAAAAGGTGATGTAGAAGCTGCTAAGGACATCGCTCGTAACACAAGAGGTCCTATCGCATCTATCTATTATCAAGGTCTGATGAGACTTGACCAAGGTTTGGATGTTGTTGAAAAATCAGTTGTATCTTACGGTGGCGTTCAGGCCGGTTATCTGGAAAAAGGTTGCTCTTGGATCACACTGTTCATCGCCATGGCACCGTCTTTGGGATTCTTGGGTACTGTAATCGGTATGGTTCAGGCATTCGATAAGATCCAACAAGTAGGTGATATCTCTCCGACGGTTGTAGCAGGTGGTATGAAGGTGGCCTTGATTACTACTATCTTCGGTTTGATCGTTGCTTTGATTCTGCAGGTGTTCTACAACTATATCCTGACAAAGATTGAAGCTTTGACAAGTGAAATGGAAGACTCTTCTGTTACACTGTTGGATATGGTTATTAAATATGAACTGAAATACAAAAAATAATAATATATCTGCGATATGAAAATTAAAATTCAAAAAGTTTCAGGTAGTGTACTATTAGTAATGCTTCTCATTACGGTGGTAATACTGGGACTCTTCTTCTTCGGAGGGGAAACTCCGGTAGCCGAACGGGTGGTCGCAGATACTTCTATGTCAGAACCTGCACAGACAGACGCACTGATTTATTGGATGTATATTTTGCTTGCTATTACTATACTTATCACAATATTAGGTGCTATCTTCCAGTTTGGAGCTAAGTTCGTTGAATCTCCTAAATCAGCGATTAGATCCTTGGTTGGGCTTATTTTGATAGTTTTGCTGTTGGTTGTGACCTATTCAGCTGGTAGTGATGTTCCCTTGGTAATACCAGGTTATGAAGGTACGGAAAACGTGCCGTTCTGGTTGAAGATTACTGATATGTTCTTGTATTCTACTTACATCATGATGGCAGTGCTCGTCCTGCTGATTGTAGGTTTCGGAATTGCGAAGAAATTTAAATAATTAGGGAGTAGAAAAAATGGCAAAAAGAAAAAGAAGTACACCCGAAATCAACTCAAGTTCAACGGCTGACATGGCTTTCTTGCTGCTTATTTTCTTCTTGATCACGACTTCTATGGACACTGACCGTGGATTGGCAAGGCAGTTGCCGCCACCGCCAGAGCAAGAACAAAAGAATGAAGATGTCAAGTTGAAGGAGCGTAATATATTGCAAGTCTTCTTGAACTTACAAGATCAGTTGATGTGTGGTAATGACTATATTAGCGTTGATCAACTGCGTGATAGAGCTAAGGAATTCATTGCTAATCCGAATAACGATGAAAAACTTCCTGAAAAATATGCGGTAGAAGTACCGTTTTTTGGAACGGTTCAGGTGACGGAAAAGCATGTTATTTCTTTGCGATGTGACCGTGGTACTTCTTACAAGGCATATATTGCTGTTCAGAATGAACTCGTTGCTGCATACAATGAGTTGCGTAACGAGGTAGCTCAGGAAAAATGGGGCAAAAATTATGCCGATTTGGATGAAGTACAACAAGAAGCAATTCGTAAAATTTATCCTCAGGTGATTTCTGAGGCAGAACCTAAAAAATACGGAGAAAAGAAGTAATGGGAAAATTTAGTAAATCAGGTAAACGCGGAATGCCGGCGTTGAACACTTCTTCTCTGCCAGACCTTATCTTCTCACTGTTGTTCTTCTTTATGATTGTAACAACAATGCGTGAGGTAACATTGAAAGTTGAGTTTAAGGTTCCGCAAGCTACGGAATTGGAAAAGTTGGAGAAGAAGTCGTTGGTTACGTTTATCTATGTAGGAAAGCCTACAGCCGAGTTCCGCAAGAAACTCGGTAATGAGAGTCGTATCCAGTTGAATGACAGCTATGCTGAGGTTTCTGAGATTCAAGATTACATCAATGGTGAACGTGCCAGTATGAAAGAATCTGATCAGCCTTTTATGACTGTTTCCTTGAAAGTTGACCAAGATACCAAAATGGGTATTGTGACCGATATCAAGGAGGCTCTTCGTAAAGCTTATGCATTGAAGATTAACTATTCTGCGCAGCTGCGTCAGTAATAGCTAACTAACGGATATAAAAAGGTGGTGTATCTTTGTTACACCACCTTTTTTTATTTTTTTCTCCTTTCTTTTCCTGTTTTAGGTTTAGAATTTGTGGAGTTCCTGACTTCTGTTTTTTTTCTAACTGGGAAAAAATATTTTGCCAGTTAGGCAAATATTTTTCCCTAACTGGCAAGAATCTGGGTATATAATCGCCTAAAGATTTGCGTGATATACCTCTCGATGAATCAGACTCCTGATTTCATCATAATCCTTTGCACAATCCAATTCTCCACGAACCATCAGATACATGGGGATAGGCGCACAGCCTGGCTTGTATGGCGGCTGGATATACTCTCTTTTCCAAAGCTGAAATCCTTGTCTTTTATAGAATTCAATCCGACGTTTAGCCATCTCTTCTTTCGGCTTTTCTACTTCCAGAACGACGGGTGATTGTAATGTTTCGCAAAGCTTGTTGAGTACTGTTTTGCCGTAGCCTCCGTTTCGTTGGGTCGGATCGATTGCAAAATGCTCTATGTAATAGAATCGTCCGAAGTCCCAATACGTAATGAAGCCTACGGGGGTGGTATCATTCAGTATAATGTTGTTGCAGAAGAGTGGATGCGTATCAGTAAATTGCCTTTCTTCTTCCAAATCGCGGTATTCGTCTGTGGGGAAAGCGATTGTCATCAGTTGTTCCATATAGTTGTAATAGTCGGAACTGGAGTCGGTGATACGTTGAAATGTGATCATACTGTATTTTTCTTAGTGAATATTATGGTATTGTTTTTGGTTTACGTGTGGTTGGGGGACGTCGCAGCTATTGCTTGTCCACACTCAGCAGGTTTACCATCTGGCTTATGATGTAGGGCTTCCATTGTTGCAAGACGGTCTGGAATGTTTCTTCTTCTTCCATCATTGTTTTGACGACTAATCCTCTGGAGATAAACGGAAATGTTAAGGCACTGTAAAAGGTAAAGAATACAATGCGTAGCGGGACTTTCCGTATGTTTCCGTTAGCCATTTCCTCCTGCAGGCATTGCTTCAGTTCTTCAAAGAAATGCTCGACATTGAGGTTGGAAAAAGTCTTTATCAGAAAGTCTGTATCGCGGTTTATCTCTCTTGCCAGAAACAACGGCAGATACGGATTCTCTTGTAGTAGCTGATAGTACATGTCTATAATCTGTTCGACCCGTTGTGCAATTGTCTGGTCGCTCATCTGCATGATATTCAGAAAGCGGGGAATAATAGAGTCGATGATCATGCTGAATACAGCGTTGAACAGCTTGTCTTTCGTCCGGAAATAATAGTGCAGACCGGGACGGTTGATGCCGACCCGTTCTGCTATTTCGCTCATGCTGGCGTCAGTGTAGCCCTTTTCCATGAATACGTTTTTGGCTACTACGATGATTCTTTCTTCCACGTTCGGATTATGGGTTTCTGCAGGCATGGTCTCTTTATTTTAAGTGGTCAATGAACAGCAGAAGTCGATTCGTAATGTTGACGTCGCTTACACCACTGTCAAAATCGAGAGACAGCAGGTTCAGTTCGGGGAAGAACGACTTGATTCGTTTCTCTATACCTTTGGAGACAATATGGTTGGCAATGCATCCAAATGGCTGTAAGCTGACAACGTTGTAGATGCCCTGACGCGCGTATGACATGATTTCGGCCGGCAGTAGCCAACTCTCGCCGAATTGTGCATTCAGCGAGATGACCTTTCCAGCTTCGCCTGCTTCTTCGAAAATGTCTTTGAAAGGCAGGAAGTAGCGGAATTCTGCTCCCACTTTGTTGAACTTCTCGATTTGTTTGCCTACGATCTTATAGGCAGCCTTGTAAACGATGTCAGGCAATACCTGTTGTTGAATGCAGGATTCTACTCTGACTTTCCGGTTTACAAAGTTCTGCATGAAGAAGTCACAAAGTACTGACGGAACCACTTCGATGCCTCTCTCTATCAGCCAGTCTATCACATGCTTATGGGCGAATGGGTTGAACTTCAGGAAGATTTCACCTACCACGCCTACTTGGGGACAATCGATGTCGCGGCATATGTTGTTGAATTCCTTGGCGGCTTGCGACAGGTATTCTGGCAGTTCCTTGGTCCGGTATTCACGTATCAGCCTTTCGCCTTCGTGCAGGTATTTGTCGCGCAAGTGTGCGGCCTGACCCGTTTTTTTCTCGCGTACGGCAGCAGCATAGTAGAACTTGGCGATGCAATCACTGTATAAGATAGTGCGCAAGGCTACCGGCAGCATTTTCAGCCAGTTCACTTTGAATCCTGGCTGCCTGCTGTCCAAGGAATTGCCGAATGTCAGTGAAATGACGGGTGTCGAAGGATAGCCTGCCTCTTCGAGCGCCTTCTTTATCAGGGGGATATAATTGCTGGCACGGCATTGTCCTCCGGTCTGTGTCATGGCAACAATGGTTTGCTCGGGAGCGTACTTGCCGCTTTTGAAGGCTTTGATTACGTCGCCCACAATCAGTGTGGCGGGGTAGCAAACTTCATTGTTGGCATACTTCAATCCCCATTCACAGGATTCTGTGTTGCTGAGCGGAAGGTTGTCCACATCGTATCCGGCCAAGTGCATGGCGGCCGGGATCAGAGGGGAGATAAATGGTGTGAAGTAGGGTACCAGGATCTTTTTGGTGCGCAGGTCATTGGAAGTAACTGTTGCCGGTGCAAAGTTCCTGGGAGTTGTTGGGTCGGAAGCGTTGTATTCATGGAACAGTTTCATGCTTTCGATCAGTGAGCGGACACGCAGTTTCATTGAACCGATGTTATTGATGTCATCCAGCTTGAGCAGGGTGAAGGTCTTTCCGTTGCGTATCAGTACGTCGCGCACTTCATCTACCAGAAAAGCATCGGGACCGCAACCGAACGAGGTCATTTCAACAAACTGCACATCGCTGCCCTGCGTCACACTCCATTGGGCCGCTTTTAGGATACGGTTCGGGTACGACCATTGCGGCAGGAAGTGGATATCGTTTTCGACCTGTGCGGTCTGTTCGCGGACAATGTCGTCTGTGATGACGTTGATGCCCATATCAGACAGTATTTCCGAGATTTTGTGCTGAATCAGGGTGTCTGTATGGTAAGGGCGTCCGGCCAATAGAATGGCCCAACGTTTCTCTTTTTTAGTTTGTTCCAGCAGCTGTTTGTTGTAGGTTGCCAGAGTATGTGCATATTCCTCTTGTGCCCTGATGGCTTTGTCCATGGCTTCTTTGATGGTGTTTTCACCGACTCCCAGTCCTTTCAGATACTTGATGCATTGCTTGTGCAGCAGTTTAGGATCTTTGAACGAGATGGCTGGTGAGTCGATGGGGATTCCCGAGTTCTGGACACTTTTTATCACTTCCGAATAGCCGGTTACGATGGGGCAGTTGTAGCTGTTCTGTTCATCGCCTTTTCGTTCGAAGATGACAAAAGGCAGGAAGATACGGTCAACTTTCCGGTCAATCAGGTTTTGTACATGAGCGTGTACCAACTTGGCCGGAAAGCAGATGTTGTCTGACATTACCATGCGTGCGTTGCGCTCGTATGCACGGAAATCCGACTCGTCGGACAGGCAAACCTGAATGCCGCATGCAGTGAACAATGCGTGCCAGAAGGGGAAGTTCTCGTACATGTTCAGGCTGCGGGGGATGCCGAGTGTCAGCAGCGGATGCTCCACTTGTTCTTGGGCGCGTCCGAAGAGCAGTCCGTTCTTGAAGCGGTAGGCATTCTCGCCCGGTTGTTCTTTGGAACCGTTGGTGAATACTTTCTCGCACCGGTTGCCCGAATAGTAATCCTTCCCGTTGGCAAAGCGGTAACGGAATACTTGGCATTGATTGTTGCAGCCTTTGCAGTGCAGTTCGTGCGTCGAGTAGTCGGCTTGCGACAGTATATTGTCCAACGTGACATCGGTATTGCTGTAATGTTGCGCGTAAAGGGCACAGCCGAAGGCACCCATCAGTTCGGGGATATCGCAACGGATGACCTCCGTCTCGGTCAGTCGTTCCAGAGCACGTACCACGGCATCGTTGCGCATGGTTCCGCCTTGCACAACGATGTGATGTCCCAGTTCCGAAACATCTTTCAGTTTCAGTACCTTATACAGGCAGTTTTTAACGACGGAATAGGCCAGTCCGGCAGCAATGTCGTCAACGGTTGCTCCTTCGCGCAGAACCTGTTTTACCTTGGAGTTCATAAACACCGTGCATCTGGAGCCCAAGTCGCTGGGTTGCGACGAATGGCAGGCGGCTAACGAGAAGTCGTGTGCCGTGTATCCCAATGTGTTGGCAAAGGTTTCGATGAAAGAACCGCATCCCGAAGAACAGGCTTCGTTAATTTCGATGCGGTTGATGATGCCGTTGTCAACGAATATAGCTTTCATGTCCTGACCGCCGATGTCGAGGATAAAGGAAACGTCTTTATCCAAATAGTGGGCGGCAACGTAGTGGGCGATGGTCTCTACAATGCCCGTATTAAGTTGGAACGCTGCTTTAATCAGGTCCTCACCGTAGCCGGTTGAACAGCTGCCCTTGATGTTCAGGATGGTGTGGTGCGCTGCACATTGCTCCTTAAGCTGATTCAGTCCTTCGGCCACAGTCTCTATAGCGTGTCCGCCATTGGGTTTATAGTAAGTGAACAGAATGTTGCGGTCGGTGTCGATAGCCACAATTTTGGTGGTCGTCGAACCGGAGTCGATACCTATAAACACATCCTGTTTTCCCGGCTTCAGCTCTGTCCTACCCAATTGGTGAGTGGATATTCGCTTTGTCCAGCTTGCATAGTCTGTACGGTCGGCAAAAATCGGTTTCAGTCGGCACGAATTGTAGTTCTGATTCGTTTCAGAAGCCAGCCGCTTTATCAATTCAGACAGGTTGTAGGTTTCATCCTTCTCGCTTCTGGACAGGGCTGCTCCTGTAGCAGGCAACAGCGTTCCTTCCTTGGGCAGAACCATTTCGTCATCGCGCAAGTGCATGTATTCGGCAAAGGCTTTGCGCAGGGCAGGTATGAAGGTCAGCGGACCGCCACAAAACAGAATGGGTGCCTTGATGTCCCATCCGTGGGCTAAGGTAATGATGGTCTGTACGGCCACGGCATGAAAGATGGAGGCTGCAATGTCTTCGCGACTGACATTTTTGGCTACCAGGTTCTGAATATCGGTTTTGCAGAAGACTCCGCAGCGTGAGGCTATCGGGTAAACACGTTTTGCTTTCAGTGCCAGCTGATTCAGTTGGTCCACATCCGTTCCCAGAATGACGGCCATCTGGTCGATGAAGGCGCCTGTACCTCCCGCACAGTTGCCGTTCATGCGCAGATCGGCCGCTTCGCCATGTTCGAAGAATACGATTTTGGCATCTTCACCACCGATGTCTATCATCGAGGTAACGTTGGGGTAGTCTTTTTGGATGGCTCGGGTAGCGGCAACCACTTCTTGAATGAATGGTAACGAATGGCGTTCGGACATTCCCATACCTACCGAACCGGTTATGCAAATGCTGACATCGGCATCACCTTTCTCCTGTAATAACTCATTGAGCGTATCTATTACGACTTCCCGGGCTTTTGCGTGATGTCTTTTATATCTTGAAAACAATTCATTCTCCTGCTCGTCCAATGCCACGATTTTGACGGTTGTCGAGCCTACATCAATACCTATTTTAAACATATTTCTGTGTTTTACACCTTTGTCAGACGCAAAAGTAAGGAACCTGTTTGATTAAGAATGAGAAGAGAATTAACAATTAACATTATTTATTTTAGTTTCGCGAATAGCGGATGCAAGGGAGGAAAAACAAATATTGAGGGGCGAAAACTCGAGAAGCTTTCGAAAGGGGAAGAAAGTATCAAAATGTCATCCAGATAGGACTATAGGATATGATAAAATTGTTATTGACTGTTCAAAAAGAAGGATCCTAACCCGATTGGAAGCAAACAGACTGTTAAATGCGGAATACGTTTCGTGTGAAGAATCGGATGGAAAAGGCCTCCTGACAGCAGCAGGCCGGACATCGGTGCAGGCTGCTGTCGGGAGGCCGTATTGTTAGGATTTATTTCGTATAGAAATCGATCATTCGTTTGATGGCCCGTTGACAGACAGGGCAGAAAGTCGGGTAGCTGTTGGTTCGCATACGGCAGTCGTCGGCCGGGCGGTAAACGCCTTTCGATGAATAGCCGCCTCCTTCGTACACTCCCACAGGATAATGTTTGCTTTTATCCGACGGAGTAGGGATCGGCGTGTTTGGTGCCAGCATGTCTTCCCATTTGGAGGCAAAATCAACGCGGGTGGTGAGGTTCTGTTCCCACGGCTCGATGTCCAGCGGATACATGCCCGACATGACGTCGTCATCGTAGAAGTATTCGTCGCCCAAGCCGGCAAAGCTATGGCCGAATTCGTGTACGACTACAGGGCGGAATTGCGGATGGTGGGCTGTAGTCAGTGTGTACGAGTTGTAGATGCCTCCGCCACCGTATTCTTCGGTATTGGCCAGGATGATGATGTGCTCGTAGGGAATGCCGGCCAGTGCGTCGTGAATGGATTTCACACGCGAGGTGGTCAGGTATCTGTCCGAATAGAATGTGCTGAAGTGAGAGCTGAATGCGGTGTGTTTCCATTCGCCTAAGCGGGGAATACTTACACCGCTGTCCTGTGACGGACTGGCAACGGCAACGATGTTGAAGCACGACTTCATGTTTTTAAAAGGTTCGTGGGCAAACAGGCTTTCGCAGGCGATGGCTGCGTCCTGATAAAAAGTTTCCATTTCGTCCGGAGTGTATCCTTCGGCCAGAATGGCTACGTCGATGCACTGTTCGGCACTGCCGCTTTGCAGCAGATATTTGTGGGGAGTGATGTGCGACAGTCCCTTCCGGTGGATCAGGATGTCGTCGGGGTTGATCACGTGCTTCAGGCTGGCCTGTACGTTCCGTTGCATGTCGAAAAGGGTGATTTCTACTTCGGCCGGTCGGAGCGGATAGGGAATCAGGAACGTATTTTCGAAACCTTTCACCGTTTGTTGCGCTTCGTCGGTTTCGAGCCATTCCTGAAAGAGGGATGAGAATGAGGTCTTGTAGATGATTTGTCCGCTCTGCAGGTCTTTCACTACCAGTTGTCCGTTGCCTTCTATCGGCAGTTCGGCCAAATGATGTTTCCGGCCAGCCCATGAGGGCAGGGAGCAGATTTCATCCACGCAAATTTCCTGTTTGGCGGCATTTCCGGTGAAAATATAGTCCAGCCTCAGTGTTTTGTCGGCAAAGTAATCGTTGAAGTTTTGTGCAAATGCGGTCATGGCCATGCACAGACTTATCAGAAGCAATCCTATTTTTCTCATATTCGTTCACTTTTATTGGTTGGCACAAAGATACGTGCTTTGTTTCGTATCTGCAATTTTATTCGTTTCTTTGTCATAAAAGTTATAAATCGGATGTTTATCGAGAAAAAAATGATTAACTTTGCAGAAAAGCCGTGTGTGAATACGGGAAGAATTTATTTATTAATTATTTTGAATTGAACATGGGACATCATCAATTGGATACTTTAGACGAGCAAATATTAAAGTTGATAGCCGACAATGCGCGCATTCCTTTTCTGGAAGTGGCACGCGCCTGTAATGTTTCGGGAGCTGCCATTCATCAGCGTATTCAGAAGTTGACTAATCTGGGCATATTGAAGGGCTCGGAGTTTGTAATCGATCCTGAAAAGATCGGGTATGAAACGTGTGCCTACATTGGCATATACCTGAAGGACCCCGCTTCGTTCGATGCCGTAACAAAGGCGTTGGAGGCCATTCCTGAGATTGTGGAGTGCCACTTTACGACAGGTAAGTACGACATGTTCATCAAGCTGTATGCCCGCAACAATCACCATTTGCTAAGCATCATTCACGACAAGCTGCAACCGTTGGGACTGGCTCGTACGGAAACGTTGATCTCGTTTCACGAGGCCATCAAGCGTCAGATGCCGATTGTGGTGGAAGACGAGGACGATGGTTTGGAGAGCTGAAGACGCTAAAATGAGGGTCGGCCAGATTACTTTCTCACGTAGTCGGCAAAGGCATAAGGGCAGGGATGCTTCTCATCGGCAGGATGAGGCTCCCTGCTTTTTTCTGTCCATACGGCAGGATCGATGGTAGGGAAATAGGCATCGGCTTGTGGTGCCTCGTCGTCTATTTCGGTCAGGCAGAGGCGGTCGGCCAGCGGAAGTGCCTGTCGATAGATGCTTTCGCCGCCGATGATGTAGATGTCTTCATCGCTGCCGCAATGTTCCAGCGCTTCCTGCAGGCCGGTGAACACTTCGGCACCGGGGCATACGGTGGCGGCATTGGACGACAGGACGATGTTCCGCCGGTTGGGCAACGCTCCTTTGGGCAGCGACTCAAATGTTTTGCGTCCCATGACGATGGTGTGTCCGGTGGTCAGGGCTTTGAAGCGTTTCAGGTCGTTGGGCAGCCAGAACAGCAGTTTGTTCTGGTAGCCGATGGCCATGCGGCGATCGACGGCGGCGATGATGCTGATCATATTCCGATGTTTGTTTCAGGGTTATACAGATACTTTTCCGGCAATGTGCGGATGCGGGTTGTAGTTCACTAATTCGAAGTCCTCGTACTGGAAGTCGAAGATGTTCTTGACATCCGGATTGATGTGCATCTGCGGCAGGGGACGCGGTTCGCGTGTCAGTTGCAGCTTCACCTGTTCCAGATGGTTCAGGTAGATGTGCGCATCGCCCAGTGTGTGGATAAAGTCGCCTGCTTTCAGCCCGGTTACCTGTGCCATCATCTGCAGCAGCAGGGCATACGAGGCGATGTTGAACGGTACCCCCAGGAAGGTGTCGGCACTGCGTTGATACAGTTGCAGGCTCAGCCGGCCGTTGGCCACGTAGAACTGGAAGAAAGCGTGGCAGGGAGGCAGGTTCATGTTGCCGAGGTCGCCTACGTTCCAGGCGCTTACGATGATGCGGCGCGAGTCGGGATTGTGCTTGATGGTCTCTACCGCTTCGCTGATCTGGTCGATGAAGCCGCCTTGATAGTCGGGCCACGAACGCCATTGATAGCCGTAGATGTGTCCCAGATCGCCGTCTGCATCGGCCCATTCGTTCCAGATGCGCACGCCGTGGTCTTGCAGGTACTTCACGTTGGTGTCGCCCCGCAGAAACCAGAGCAGTTCGTAGATGATGGATTTCAGGTGTAGTTTTTTGGTTGTCAGACAGGGGAAGCCGTCGTCCAGATTGAAACGCATCTGATGGCCGAACACGCTGATGGTACCTGTTCCGGTACGGTCGCTTTTCTCGACGCCTTCGGTCAATATGCGGTTAAGCAGGTCTAAGTATTGTTTCATTGCAAGAATATAGTTACTGATAGAGGGAGTACGGTCGTTTCTCTTAGACGCTTGTTGGTGATGGAAATAGTTGATTTTCTGCTGCTTCCATGCCGTTTCTGTTACGCCTTCGGAAATAAGACCGTTGCAAAGTTAATTCTTTTGGTGATAAATCGGCACTGCCGGCTTTTAAAAAACTTAGTGGGCTGTCAGAAAGGGCTTTGTGGGACACTTGCACGGCTCGTGAGCCACACTTGCAATCCATTTGTGGGACACTTGTGTCGCTCGCGAGCCGTGCAAGTGTCCCACAAACAGCGTGCAAACAGGTCAGAGGAACGGCGTAAACAGGTTGCCGAACCATCCCACGAACTTCTTCCATGCCGAACGTTCTTTCCACACTTCGGGAGTCAGCAACGTGCTGCGTCCTTTGTCATGTTCGAACATCTCGGTCAGTTCGGCTGTCGTTACGGGGTCGAAGATGAAAGCGTTGGTCTCATAGTCGTAGCGCAGGCTGCGACTGTTTAGGTTGGCCGTACCTACGGTGCAGAAGCTGTCGTCCACCATCATCACTTTGGAATGATGGAAGCCGCCGTTGAACAGATAGACTTTGGCCCCCTTCTTCATCAGCTTGTGCAGGATGTAGAAGGCTGCTTCGGGCGTAAACGGTACGTCGGATACCTTGGGTACCATAATCTCGACCTGCGTTCCTTTCTTCAGGGCGTATTTGAGGGCCTCGCGAATGGATTTGGTGGGTACAAAGTAGGGATTCACAATCCGGATCAGGCTGTCGGCTGCACGTATGGAGGTGGCGTAAGCACGGCTGATGGATCGCGGCGTTTCGCATGGCGTACGGTCAACAATCATGATCTCTTCGGCAATGCTGTCCGGCAGTTGGGGCGTGTCCGGAAAGTATTCAGGTCCGCCGATGTGTTGGCCGGTTTCGCGGTTCCACATGGTCAGGAAGATGCCTTGCAGGTAGCGGACGGCGTCGCCATCGATGCGCGCATGTATGTCGTGCCATTCGCCTATCTTGGGTCGGCCCTTGATGTAGTAGTCGGCTATGTTCATGCCTCCCGTGTAGCCGATCTTTCCGTCGATGACTACGATTTTCCGATGGTCGCGGTGGGCGGCATGGTTGAACCAGGGGAAGGTGATGGGGTCGAATTTTACGATTTCGATGCCCCGTTTGCGAATGGCTTCCAAATGTTTTTTCTTCAGCGGGCGGCTGTTCGACCAGTTGCCAAAGGCATCGAACAGGGCACGCACTTCCACGCCTTCGGCCGCTTTCTTGGCCAACAGGTCGAACAAGGCATTGGCGATGGAGTCGTTGCGGAAGTTGAAGTATTCCAGATGGATGTGATGCCGGGCACCACGGATGGCATCGAACAGGTCGATGAATTTGTCGTGCCCGTTCATCAGTAGCTTCACTTTGTTGTTGTAGGTTAATGGGGCACCCATTTGCTTCAGCTTGTTCATGACAATGCTGTCGCTGGTGCTTTGTGCATGCACATACCCTGCAAACAGAAGCAGGAACATAGTCAGGCTGACGGTGATATGTATTAAAACTTTCTTTGCCATTTTAGTTTTTTAAGTGGGCAAAGATATAACATATCATCGATAAAAATGTTTTTCCTTTACGAAAAAACGTTTATTCAAGCCAGCGAAGCTATTTTGCGGTACATCAGGAACAAAAGGACGCCCAAGGCTATCGCTATCGAACGTGGGTCGGCCTGTTCCATGCCGTTGGCTACGGTTGTGGTGAATGTTTCGCGCAAAGTGTCCCATACCAATTGCAGACCATCCATCAGGAAAAACAGTACGGCAGCCAGCGTAAATCCGCCAGCCGTCCACAGGCGTGCCAGACGGCTGTTCCGGTTGGGCAGGCGGTGCATCACCCGGCGGCTGAATCCGTTGTCGGCTATTTCCTGTCGGTTTTCGGCGAAGAAGCTTTCCAATAGTCTATCATTATTTTCCGTCATAACCATTTTGTTTTAAGTACTTAGCCATCTTTTCCTTGGCCCTCGAAAGGTGGCTTTTTACGGTTCCCGTGGGGCATCCGGTGATTCCTGCTATCTTTTCGATGCTCTGGTCCTCAAGGTAGAACAGGGTGATGCAGGTGCGTTCTATGTCTTTCAGTGTGGCGAGTGCGCGGTGCAGGTCCGTCTTCAGCCCTGTGTCCGGCTGTCGGGTGCTGCATTGGGCATCTACCTGCACGGTGTCCAGGTCGTCTGTCTCTTTCCGGCTGCGAAGATAGTCATAATATTGGTTGTAAGCAATACGGTAGAGCCAGGTAGAGAAGCTGGACAGGTTGCGGAACGATGCCAGATTGGTGTAGGCCCGTATGAAGGTTTCCTGCGCCAGGTCGTCACTTAATTCGCTGTCGCCGCAAGTCTGGTTCAGGAAGAATCGGCGGACAGCCGACTGGTATTTCCTGACCAACTGGTCGAAGGCTTTGTTGTTATGGAACACGACGACCTGCGCAATCAGCGATAAGTCGTTGAGTTGGTTCATCGTTGCGTTTCGTTTTGGGCGTCAGAATCATTTTCTTTCTGGGCATATCTTTCGTCGTGTTTCATACGGATGAAAGGAATGCCGTTGTTACGTTCGGGCTGGGTATAGTAGATGACCACCTGCCCGAAGCCTGTAAACATGATGAGCAAACCGATGCAGCCCAATCCGAATTCGCCGGTCAGTGCCCACAGGAAGATGAACAGTCCGATGCCGAGGAAGATGTTTTTGATGCCGCGGCTGCGCAAGTCACGGGTTTCAACCTCTTTGAAGAAACCGGGGGGCAGCTGTTGTCCGCTGGCCAGTGCCTGTTCGGCCAGGTGGTATTTGGCTTTCCGATTCTTGTAGCGGAAGTAGAAGATGATGAAAATGAGCAGTGCCGGCAGGCCGAACACGAAGATGATGGCAGTTATGGCAATGACGGTTTCGGGTGCTTTGTCGCCGAAGTTGAAGCCTACCCATTGCAGACCACTGCCACTGCTGTGATGGTAAGTTTCGTCGTCGTCGCTGGAAGTGCCGGAACCTTCGTAAGTAGTAATACTCAGCGTATCAATAGTCAACTGTCCATTGATAACGGTGTCCATTAGTTCGATGACGCGTTTTTTCCCGTTGACGCTATCGGTTACGGTGCGGTTTCCGGCTTGTATTCCCAAGCAAATGGCGGCCATCAGGCCCAGAAGTAAAAAGATGCGTTTCATATTCGTTTGTTTTTAGTTTCTTTGGTTTCTTTGTCTGTTTAGACGGAACGTCCCCCCGACAAGGTTGCAAAGAAACGATTTTTTTTAGGATTTTGTTTCTGGTTTTACGTAGCTGCGATGTAAAGGTACAAAAATAGGGAAGTTATGAAAGATCGAATGGAAGAGGAGAATATATAGAAGCTGTTTATAATACCTACATGTGGGTATCCCTGAAGCTTGCTTGCTAACGTAAATACCCTTACCTTTGCGCCTTCAAACTTTAAAACATCAATTTTCTTTGGAAAAGTTGCGGTGCATCATGAAGTTCGTTCTTCCCCTGTTGTTCCTGACGTATTGGGGAGGAATTTCGCTGTTCAACCACTCGCATGTGGTGAACGGGGTCATCATTGTGCACTCGCACCCCTTTAAAGCCAATCATCAGCATACGCCGGATCAGGTCGAGACGATATTTTTTCTCGGCCATTATGTCGCTTCTTCACTTCCGTCGTTGCTGACGGCCGTTTCCTGTTTCTTGGTTTTGCTGAACGTATGGACGGTGCCCCGTGTGGTACGGCTTTGTCTGTCGCGGCAGGAAGACGGCCTTCGTTTGCGCGCCCCTCCCGTTTGTGTCTTCTGACTGACATGATTTATATTTGTATGACCGGTAGATGTGTCATGAATTCACTGCGGATTAGTTGAAAGCATCTACCCTTTTCCTCATTATTTTATTTATGTTTCGTATGTAATACTTCCTTGGAAGTTAAGAAGTTATAGAAGTTATCACTTCGCTTTGCT
>OMCT01001277.1_pt1 | contig 15659 bp, 11 predicted proteins | sample 1674301 | NCBI WGS metagenome assembly OMCT01 (sample SAMEA103958158, study PRJEB25191) | human gut metagenome
ATAACTATAAGCAAAAGGACGAATGAAAAAACTCTCGTTTTTTCACACGCCCTTTAATAATAATTGTTATAAAGAGTTTATAAATAGATTCAAAATCTGTTCTAAAATCAAAATTTTGTAGTAAAAACGCAGAGAGAAAATATAATATACGATTGTTGAATACTGAAAGTAATGTTAAACTATTCATAGCAGTTAGCCATTTATAAGATTGGTAAGATAGGACTACTACATTTATTTGAATAAGGAAATGAGAAAAATGAAGGTTGGTATTCAGAAAAAGTTGATTTTAATGTATCTATTTTTTTATGGAGGCTATGTAGCATTTTTTCCATTTTTGTCAACATACGCAATAAAGCATGGATATGCATTGTCAGATATAGGAACTATGGGGATTTTTATTGCATTAATAAATTTCTCAAGTATGTTCACAACCCGTTACTTTTCAAAAAAAATAACATTACGAAAACAGATGATTCGATATTTGTTTTTTTCAATTATATTTACTGGCTTATTTTATTTTTGTGTTCAGAAATTAAGAATGGTTATTTTAGCAGTAGTACCAGTCACTTTTTTTGATTTTTCTATGTTTTCATTGCTTGACAGTTATGTGATAAAAGCATCATTAAGTGATTCAAAAATAAAATACTCTGATATGCGATTGGTAGCTTCGATTACAGGGATGCTTGGAACAGCATTATATGGTAGATGTTATTATAAATGTGGAATATCTACTATGATATATATCCATGCGATATTAATGATGGCAGCATTTCTATGTGCAATAAGACTTCCGGATGATGTGAATCAGAAGAAGGAAAAAATATTGACAGATATTGTGGAAGAAGGAAAAAAGGATTCTTTGAAGATGAAAAAAAAAATATTCGGCATTCTTTTTTCAGGAGCATGCATTTTTATTGGCTGGCGAGAAATATTAGGATTTCTTCCGGTAATGATATTGGATAAAGGCGGAAGTAGTCAGGATGTTGGTGTTTATAATAGTGTTATTTCAATGGCAACAATGGTAGCATTTGCAATTTATCCAATATTGAGAAGACGGTTTTCTATTTACCAGTTAATGATTTTTGGTGCAGTTACTATGGGGATACGACTTATATTAATATGCATAGTTTCATCTGTGCCGATGCTTATTACAATTCAGTCTTTAGAACTATTTTCCTATGGATTCTTACAACAATCTGTCATGGAATTAATACCAATAATTTCAGCAAAAAATCAGATTTTGTCTATAGTAACAATATGGACAGGGGTTCAGATGGCTTTATGTTCGTTATTAGCTAATTGGTTCACTACATTGATGTTAAAAAAAATAACATTAATAAATATATTTTTTATTATATTTGTGGTGGAAGTATTAGGAACTTTATTTTTGATTTATACGATGAATAAACTAAAAAAAGAGAAGGAGTATTATGGAGCTTTATAAGAAGATTAAATTGAGCGATGTGGCAAGAAGAGCAGGTGTTTCTAATGCTACAATATCCAGATATATAAATAATTCTGGTTACGTATCAGAAGAAAAAGCAAGATTAATAAAGAAAGCCATGAACGAGCTGGGGTATACAGTCTCAGAAGGAAAAGAGGAGAAAAGATGTAAGGTTTTTGCAATTGTGCTTCCACCCAGTGGAAAGACGTTAGTCGGATCAGCCTATCAGTCGAATTTCAGTGATTTAGCACAGGAATGTGGATATAAAGTTATGCCGGAAATATATGATCTTTGTGAAATGTCGCTTATTGATGTGTTAAAGATTATATCAAAGCAGAACATAAGAGGGATATTTATACCTTTTATGCCGATGTGTGAACTTGAGAATAATACAGTCAATTATATAAAAACAAGTAAAATACCTATTGTTATGATATCAGAGTTTCCTAATATTGTTTATCCAGAGATAACAAGTATCATTCCAGATTTACAGTTCGCGGGGAAAGCCGCTGTGAAAAAGTTGTATGAAAAAGGTTGTAGAAAATTGGCATTTATAAGTACAGACGCGAAAAAAAATAAATCATCGTATTTACATTTACTTGGATTTATGGATGCTGTTAGAGAACTTGGACTTTCAGATGAAAATTATGTAATAGCAGAAGCTGATATTTATAAGGAAAAAAGTTTTACAATTGCTGGATATAAAGCAGCTGAAAAGGCATTTGAACTCATGCCGGATATAGATGGGATTCTTGGATGGACAGGATCTTTTACAGCAGGAATTATGCAGTATATATATAAACTTGGATTAAGAATACCAGATCAGATAAAAATCATTGGAACAGATGATGATGTGGCAAACTTTTTAAGCCCACCGCTTACCACTGTGAATATTTCCATACATAGACGATGTTTAGAAGCATTAGAATTATTGCTCAGATTGCAGGATGAAGATGAATGGAAACATAAAAAACAAATTTATTTGTCACCGTCTTTTTATTATAGAGGAACTTTGTGTGATTGATAAGGTACTATTATGCAGATGAAAAAATGTGAAAATTTTCATCTGCATTTTTTATAAAAAAAATATGAAAATATCATGAAAAAGTACAATTGATGTGAAAATAATTTTTATTATAATTATAATTATATAAAAGAAAATGGAGGTATGATTATGGGAAAAAACAAAACACAAAAAAAATGGATTGTACTGACAGCTGCTATTTTGGTTTTTGCAGTGAGTATGTTTATCAATGCAGCTGTACAGACCAGTGGATTTAAGGTGGAAAAGAAAAATGTAAGTTTTGTCACAAATGAAGGGGTTACATTGACAGGAACTATATATATTCCATCGAATGCTACAGCAGAAACACCGGCTGCGGGTATCATGGTGGCACCAGGAGGTAATACACCGCATCTTTTTTATGCTAGTTATGAAATGGAACTGGCCAGAAGAGGCTATGTTGTTTTTGGTTATAATTATTACGGAACACTTGGATCAGATATGTCTGTGGAAGGAAATTCAGGAGCATTAGCAGCGATGGATTACCTGTCAGGACTGTCATTTGTAGACACAAAAAGAATAGGGGCAACTGGGCACTCAAATGGTGGAGCACAGGCTTTAGCTGGAATTTTAAATGCTCCGACAGATGCGGAACATCGAAGCGTAGTATTTATAGGATGTGGTATTCCTGGAGAAGATTTATCTGTTTATGATGATATAAATGTAATGACAATTTGGGGTAGACTGGATGAATGTGGACAGGGTGTTTTCTGGGATGTTGTACATCAGGATAAATTAAACTATGGAGCTTTTGCAGAACTTGTTGGAGCAGATAACAGTTCTGTGGAAACAGAAAAGTGGTATGGAGCAGCAGAGGATAATAATGCTAGATATTTATTTACACAAAATACCTTTCACAGCATGTCTAACCTTATTCCAGGCAGCGTCACAAAAATTATACAATTTTTCGATGGTACTTTGGACGGAAATGTGAGTGGTATACCGGCAGAATCTTTAATTTATATTTGGCAGGAAGTATTTACGCTAATTGCGGCAATCAGCTTATGTGTTATGGTATTCCCAATAGGAGATATTCTTTTGGAAACAAGCTTATTCTCGTCCCTTAAAAAAGAAGTCCCAGCGGCAACTTCTAAGGCAAATGCAAAATATTGGATATACATGCTTGCACCGGCTATTATTTCTGCATTAATTATTAAAACAACTATTATGCAGGGACAGACTATTATGGGAAAATTACCGCATCTTTTTAAAGTGCAGAGTACAAATGGGTTTATCTGGTGGTTCTTCCTGTCAGCAGTGATAACTGTATTTTTCCTTGTTATTCGCAGCTTTATTGACAAAGAATATGATTTAAAATCTAAAAAGACTGCTTTGAAAACAACCCCTATGGAATTGGCGAAAGCGATCCTTATTTCTTTATGCATAGTTGGAGTACCATATACGATTTCTCTTATTGCAGAAGAAATGACAGGCAGCTATTCAAGAATTTTTCAAACATATCTGGCACCTATCAGTATGAATAGATTAAGTATGTTTTTTGTATACTACGTGCTTTTTGGAATTTTATTTACAGTATATGCATGGGTACAGTGTGATTCATTACGGATTGCAGGTGCATCAGAACGAACAAATTATCTGGTTGTATTAATTGCCAATGCACTTCCGGCAATTATTTTCCTTGGTAATCTTTATGGAAGATTAATTGCTACAAATGTTACACTCATTAATGGCCGGGAAATGTCAAGAGCACAGGGAGCTATGATGGGTATGTTATTGCTTTACTTTGTAATTGCCAAAGTAGTAACTTATTTTTATAAAAAAACAGGAAATATTTATGTAGTAGCAATGACAAATGCAGCATTTATTACATGGCTATCAGTAAATACACCTCAATTGATGGTATAAAGTATATTAAAAATGACTGACATATTTGATATAAAATTTGTTTTAGGGTTCTTTTTAGTGGACGGAGCAGTTGTATAATAGAGACTGCAAAATATACGGTAAAAAGAAGAATGCTTAGAATAGCCATTATCTGTTCGAAGCTTGTCACAAAGTTTGCAAATCAGGATAGGAAGATTATGCATATGATAATTTTAAATCTTGTCAGCTTTTCATCAGTATGGAATGAGGATACATTGTATGCAGAAGATGGGACTTATCGGCTAAGAAATTTTTAACACTATCGAAGTAAGGAAGATTTAGATACTATAGTTTCCACATACAAATGAAATATCGATACCGATACGATAGAGTTTGAAAGCACAGTAGTTGGTGTCACATCAATAGTAACTTCACACAAATATGCAGATAGCATAAAATATAATTTGTAATTATGAAAAGCCTATGATATTCTAGTAATGTTTATAAACTATAGAATAGGTGGAAGTTATGAAAGATCAGAATAACAAAAGAAGTTCATTTTCAGGTAAAATAGGTTTTGTATTATCAGCAGCCGGAGCATCGGTAGGTCTGGGAAATATATGGAGATTTCCATATCTTGCAGCCAAGTATGGCGGAGGTATTTTCCTGCTTATCTACATTATCCTTGCACTGACCTTCGGGTATACGATGATCGTTGCGGAGACGTCACTCGGACGTATGACGAAAAAAAGTCCGGTAGGGGCATTTGCATCCTTTGGTTCATCTAAGTGGTCAGCTTTAGGCGGATGGATCAATGCGATCATTCCGGTTCTTATCGTACCATATTACTCAGTAATTGGTGGATGGGTACTAAAATATCTCGTTGAATATGTGAAGGGAAATGCACAGACGGTAGCAGAAGATGGATATTTTTCAGCATATATTTCAAACGGAGTTTCTGTAGAAATCTGTTTTGTAGTATTTTGTCTGATCACTCTGGCAATCATATATGCAGGAGTGCGGAATGGTATCGAGAGAGTTTCAAGAATTATGATGCCGATCCTTGTTGTTTTGTCCGTGATCATTGCGGTTTATTCCGTGACAAGACCTGGTGCAATGGCAGGAGTAAAGTATTTCCTTGTTCCAAACATTAATAATTTTTCATGGATGACTGTAGTTTCTGCAATGGGTCAGATGTTCTATTCCCTGTCAATTGCTATGGGAATTCTGATCACATTTGGTTCTTATATGAAGAAAGAGACTTCAATTGAAGATTCTACAAAAAATGTTGAGATTTTTGATACTGCAATTGCAATTATGGCATGACTTATGATCATCCCTGCAGTTTTTGCTTTCTCTGGCGGAGATCCGGAAACACTCCAGGCAGGTCCGGCATTGATGTTTATCACGATCCCGAAAGTTTTTGCTAGTATGGGATTAGGAACCTTTGCAGGTGTCATGTTCTTCGTATTAGTTCTTTTTGCAGCACTTACCAGTTCGATCGCATTAACAGAAAGTGCGGTATCGACCTTTGAAGACGAACTTGGATGGAGCCGTAAGAGATCAACAGTTCTTTGCGGTGTGATCATGATCGCACTGGGAAGCTTATCTTCACTTGGTTATGGACCTCTTGCAAATGTAAAAATCATTGGAATGCAGTTCCTGGATTTCTTTGATTTTATGACGAATTCAGTTATGATGCCGCTGGCAGCGCTGGCTACATGTTTCCTTGTGACCAAAGTGGTTGGCTTTGACAGGATTGCGAAGGAAATCGAACAGTCATCCAAGTTTGGCAGAAAGAAATTGTATAATTTCTTCCTGAAATATCTGGCACCGATTTGTCTGATTGTTATCCTGCTCAGCTCTATTGCCAACGTTTTAGGCATTATCAGCATGTAGAAAAAACTGAATGCTCATCCGGAGATGGAGTTTTATTGTGTTATCCTTGCAAATACAGTGTGATAACGCTATAATAGAGTGTGACAGCGGGGAGTCTGCAGGAGCAGGCTGAGAACAGGCTGAGCCGCCTGGACCCATAACCTGATTTGGATCATGCCAACGTAGGGATATGTATGCACACCGTCGCATAAAGCGAATGAGAATTTTGATGCGGATATGTCTTTCGAGGCATATCCGCTATTTGTTTTCCGGATATTCAGGTAGAAAACTTGTGAATAATTTCGGAAAAAGAAGCAAAGATTAAAAGGAGCGTAAGAAAATGCTTGGAAATTGTATTGAGAATGTGAGAAAGAATGTTCCGCTTGTTCATAATATCACGAATTATGTAACAGTCAATGATGTAGCTAATATACTGCTGGCCTGCGGCGGCAGCCCGATCATGTCCGATGAGCCGGAGGATGTGGAGGACATCACTTCCATTTGCGGCGGGCTGAACATCAACATCGGCACCCTGAACAGCCGCACCATTGAATCCATGCTCAAGGCGGGCAAAAAGGCCAATGCACTGGGCCACCCCGTGGTGCTGGACCCCGTGGGCGCGGGCGCTTCCGCCCTGCGCACCGAGACGGCCTACCGCCTGCTGGACGAGGTGCGGTTCACGGTCATCCGGGGCAACATCTCCGAGGTAAAGACGCTGGCTTCCGGCGCGGGCACCACCAAGGGTGTGGATGCCGATGTGGCCGACAGGGTCACCGAGGAAAATCTGGACGGCGCGGTGGCCTTTGCCAAGGCATTTGCCGCAAAGACCGGTGCCGTTGTGGCCATCACCGGTGCCATTGACATCGTGGCCGATGGGGCAAAAGCCTACTGCATCCGCAACGGCCACCCGATGATGAGTGCCATCACCGGCACGGGCTGCCAGCTCTCTGCTCTGACGGCAGCCTTTATCACCGCCAACCCCAGCCAGCCGCTGGAGGCTGCGGCTGCCGCCGTCTGCGCCATGGGCCTTGCGGGCGAGATCGCCCATGCACGGCTGACCCCGCTGGACGGCAACGCTACCTACCGCAATTACATCATTGATGCCATTTATCATATGACTCCGGCTCAGCTGGAAGAGGGTGCCAAGTATGAAGTGCGCTGAAGAATATATGCGGCTCTACGCCGTCACCGACCGTGCCTGGGTGGGCGGTCAGACCCTCTATCAGCAGGTGGAGAGTGCCCTGAAGGGCGGCGTGACCTGTGTTCAGCTGCGGGAAAAGGAGCTGGACGAGGAAGCCTTCCTGAAGGAGGCGTTTGAGCTCCACGACCTGTGCAAAAAATACAATGTGCCCTTTTTCATCAACGATAACGTGGACATTGCCATCCGCTGCCACGCCGAGGGCATCCATGTGGGGCAGGAGGATATGGCCGCTGCTCAGGTGCGCCAGCGCGTGGGCGATGAGATGATGATCGGCGTATCCGTCCACAGCGTGGAGGAGGCTCTGGAGGCCGTCCGGCACGGTGCCGACTGTCTGGGCGTGGGTGCAGCCTTCTCTACCCACACCAAGGCGGACGTGGACGTTCTGCCCGAGGGCATGATGAAAGCCATCTGCGATGCCGTGGACATCCCCGTTGTGGCCATCGGCGGCATCCACAAGGAGAACCTGCTCCGGCTCAAGGGCACCGGCGTGAACGGTGTGGCCCTTGTCAGTGCGATCTTCGGCGCGGAGGACATCGAGGCCGAGTGCAGGGAGCTGAAGGCACTGGCGGAGCAGCTGTAAAGCGGCTCGCCCTCTCAGTCATCGCTGGCGCGATGCCAGCTCCCCCAAAGGGGGAGCCAATTGCGCACAGAGGAAAGGCTGCGCAAAAACCTATTTCCGGTACGTTCAGCGCGCAAAGCGCTGTTCAAGATAAAAGAAACATTTGGAGGAAAGTACCATGCAGAACTACACCACACAGATGGACGCTGCCCGCAAGGGCATCGTCACGCCGGAAATGGAGATCGTGGCCAAAAAGGAATACCGCACCACGGAGGAGATCCGTCAGCTGGTGGCTGAGGGCAAGGTGGCCATTCCCGCCAACAAGCACCACACCTGCCTGAACCCCGAGGGCATCGGCTCCATGCTGCGCACCAAGATCAACGTGAACCTGGGCGTTTCCCGCGACTGCAAGGATTACAACGTGGAGATGGAAAAGGTGATGAGCGCCGTCAATATGGGCGCGGAAGCCATCATGGACCTGTCCAGCCACGGCAACACCCAGCCCTTCCGCCAGAAGCTGACCCACGAGTGCCCGGTGATGATCGGCACCGTGCCGGTGTACGATTCGGTCATCCACTACCAGCGCGATCTGGCAGAGCTGACTGCACAGGACTTCATCGATGTGGTGCGTCTGCACGCAGAGGACGGCGTGGACTTTGTCACCCTGCACTGCGGCATCACCCGCAAGACCATCGAGCAGATCCGCAAGCACAAGCGCAAGATGAACATTGTCAGCCGCGGCGGCTCTCTGGTGTTTGCATGGATGAGCATGACCGGCAACGAGAACCCCTTCTACGAGCACTTTGACGAGATCTGCGAGATCTGCGCCGAGCACGATGTGACCATCTCTCTGGGCGATGCCTGCCGTCCCGGCTGTCTGGCTGACGCCACCGACGTGTGCCAGATTGAAGAACTGGTGCGTCTGGGCGAGCTGACCAAGCGCGCATGGGCACACAACGTGCAGGTGATGGTGGAAGGCCCCGGCCATGTGCCCCTGAATCAGGTCGCTGCCAACATGGAGGTGCAGAAGAGCATCTGCATGGGCGCCCCCTTCTATGTGCTGGGACCTCTGGTCACCGATATCGCCCCCGGCTACGACCACATCACCGCTGCCATTGGCGGCGCAGTGGCAGCCGCCAGCGGTGCAGCCTTCCTGTGCTATGTGACCCCCGCCGAGCATCTGGCTCTGCCCAACGTAGATGACGTAAAGCAGGGCATCGTGGCCTCCAAGATCGCCGCTCACGCCGCCGACATCGCCAAGGGCATCCCCCACGCCCGGGACATTGACGACAAGATGGGCGATGCCCGCCGCGTACTGGACTGGGATGCACAGTTCGCCTGCGCGCTGGACCCCGAGACCGCCAAGGCCATCCGCGACGCCCGCCTGCCCGAGGACGACCACAGCGACACCTGCAGCATGTGCGGCAAGTTCTGCGCCGTGCGCAGCATGAACAAGGCGCTGGCCGGTGAATACATCGATATCCTGTAAGCTTTCCCCGCGCTGAAAGGCGCTTCTTCCTCCGGGACTGCTGCACAAACCGTGCGGCAGTCCTTTTTTTGTGGGACGATTTAAAATGCCCTCCGCTGCCGAGCTGCGGCATATTCAGTGGAATTATTATTTTGCATTTGCTGCACTGCGTTCAGTTTGGTCAATCTATTCTATCAATTTTTTAGATTTTACAATTCTTCTGTGCTGTACTATAATGAAGTAGCAACTTTATTACTCAAAAGTACAGGAGGCTGTTTTCTTGATAGTTGATCTGATTGAAGCGTTTTACCGCCTGCTGTGGGGCGATTTATTCACCCTGCCGGTGGCGGGCGGCATTGGCATCTCCTTTATGGTAGTGCTGTTGTTTGCAGCCGGTATCGGCTTTACCCTGCGCACCCGACTGCTGCCGGTACGCCTGTTCCGGGATATGATCGGCGCAGTGTGCGAAAAAAAGCAGGCTGCGGGCGGGCTTTCCTCCTTCCAGACGCTGGTCATCTCCACCGCCACCCGGGTGGGCATGGGCAATCTTGTGGGCGTGGTGGCCGCTGTTTCAGCGGGCGGCGCAGGCGCGGTGTTCTGGATGTGGGTCACTGCGCTGCTGGGTGCTTCCACCTCCTTTGTGGAGTCCACTCTGGCGCAGAAATACCGCGTGCCGGACCCGCTGTACGGCGGCTGGCGCGGCGGCCCGGCCTACTATCTCCATGTGCTGGCCGAGCGCAAACGGGGCAAAAAGCTCAAGCGCTCTGTGTGTGCAGCGCTGTTTGCAGTGTCCGGTCTGATCTGCTGGTGCGGTATCAGCCAAGTCATCTCCAACTCGGTCAGCTCTGCCTTTGAAAACGCCTTTCAGGTCCCGCCGCTGGCCACCACCGTGGTGCTTACCCTGCTGGCAGCGTTGATCGTGCTGCGCAAGAATGCCACCGTGAAAAGCCTTGACTTCATCGTGCCGGTCATGGCGGTGTGCTACTTTGTCATCACGGTGGGCATCGTGGTGCTGAATCTCCGGCAGCTGCCCGCCGTGCTGGCACGCATCTTTGCCGAGGCCTTCGGCCTGCGTCAGGTGGCCGCAGGCGGCTTTGGCGCGGTGCTGATGAACGGTGTCAAGCGCGGGCTGTTCTCCAACGAGGCGGGCAGCGGCTCTGCCCCCTGCGCCGCTGCCGCTGCGGAGTGCGACGACCCGGTAAAGATGGGTCTTGTACAGGCGCTGGGCGTATTGATCGATACCGTGGTCATCTGCAGCTGCACTGCTTTTCTGATGCTGCTGGTGCCGCAGGAGATCACCGCCGGGCTGACCGGCATGAACCTTTTACAGACCGCCATGCAGTACCATCTGGGCAGCTTTGGCATCGTGTTCATTGCGGTGATCTTAGCACTGTTCAGCTTTTCCACCTTTTTGGGGGTGCTGTACTACGCCCGGGGCAATGTGGCCTACCTGTGCGGCGACAACTGGTGGAGCCAGACCGCCTACAAGCTGCTGGCGCTGGCCATGCTGCTGGTGGGCGGTACACAGGCCTACACCGTGGTGTGGGATCTGGGCGATGTGGGCATCGGGCTGATGACCATCTTCAATATGCTGGCGCTCGTTCCCCTTTCCGGCGAAGCGCTGACCGCTCTGAACGACTACGAAAAGCGCAAGAAAATAAAATAAGATCACAAAAACGGGCTGCTGCACAAAGTTCTGTGCAACAGCCCGTTTTGTAATATGCGAAAGCTTTCAGCTATGCTGCTTCAGGGCGCAGACGGCGATGCTCAGGGCGCTCCATGCGGCCTGATACATTAGCACTGTGGCGATGGAAAGCTGCCAGATGCTGCCCGCATAGGTCAGCAGCACCGCAATGAACACCGAGAAGCACACCGACACCAGCTGCACCGTAGTAGCGCTGGTCTCGGCATTCTGTGCCTGATCTGCGGCCTGCAAGCCGCCGGTCAAGCTGGCAAAGCCCCGGTGGTGGTACAGGCAGCAGTCGGGCTTTTCCGGGGCAGCCTCGGCGGCTTCAATGGCCTGACACTGGTCGCCGTCCAGCACGGTGACCATGCCCTCCGGCAGATGGTAGGCCTCGGTGATGTGCCGTGCCGTCAGGCTGGGATCCTTGCTGGTGACCAGCAGACGGATGTTCTCCCTTTGCAGGGAGGCAAGGCTGCGTGCCACATTGCGGCCGCCCACATAGCGCAGCACGAACATGGCGTGCAGGTTGCCGGACACTGCCAGATACAAAATTTGCAGCTCACCGTTTTTGGAGTGGCCGTCCTCGTAATCCTGCTCCGGCAGGGTCACACCCTCCTGCTCCATGTAGCGGCGGGTGCCGATGAGGATGCGGTTATTGTCGCACCATGCCGAGAAGCCCAGCCCGGTGTGCTGCTCCAGATCCTTGACCGGGAACAGGATATCGGTGCGGTCCTCGATGATCTGGCTGAACAGCCCGCGCAGGGTGTCGCAGCTCTCGTTCAGCACACTGGCCGCATACAGGATAGCGCGGTCGATGCGGCCGCCCTTGAAGATGCGGATATCCTCCAGCGTCACGCTGTCGGCGGTAAACAGGTCGTCGGCGTCCAGCTCAATGGTGTCGATGCCGCCCAGCTCCTCAATTGCCGCCCAGCCGGGCACCACAGCGCCCACAGCGGCAGCAGCTCTTTGCAGACGCAGCGCCGCCAGACCGGGCACCAGCACCGAGGAAAGGGGTGCGCCCATGCACAGCACGGCAGCCGCCGCAGCCACGGCGCAGTTGATCCCGCCGCCGAACAGCAGGAAGGCTACGCAGCTGAGCACTGCCGCCGCCAGCAGGATACAGGCCACCTTCCGGGCGCGGCGCTCGCTGGCGCGCTCGCTGAGGCTCTGCTCCACAAAGTCATTGCTGGCGGTCTGTACCGGGCGGCTCAGCAGCACCCACGGGTCCTTCTGCTCCAGATCCCGGGCGAGGGCGCGGATCAGGTCTTTATCGCGGGTGCGGTAAGCGCCCCGCAGTTCGCCGCTCTCTGCTGCCAGCGCATAGCCGCCCTGCACGGCAGCCAGCATCACCCGACTGCCCACCAGCGCCAGAAACAGCCCCAGCGCAGCCATACCGGTCAGCAGACCGATGCCCTCAGTGCTACGGTAGGCGTTGGCATTCAGCATGGCCACCACCGCCTGCAGCAGCGCTGCCACAGCAGCCAGCGCGGGCATGGTGTCCGCACTGGGACGGCCGCGCAAACCGGTCAGACCGTCCCGCAGCACCGGGTAGCCCACAAACAGGCTGGCGGCAAACAGCAGCAGATTTGCGGCATAGAACGCCGCCGGAGCAGCGTCCGGGTCCAGCACCGAAAGCGGCGGCAGCAGACGCTCTGCCGTCAGCCCAAGGTGCAGCAGCACCACGGCCAGAATGCCCGCCAGCACACACCGCAGAGTCAGTTCTGCAGCCATGTGGTGCAGCTTGTCGGCGGTGGATTCCGGCACAGTTTCCTCGGCAGGAGCAGCCGCTTGCGCTGCCGGTGCGGTCTCCGGCTGTGCCGGAGCCGCAGGGGCGGCAGCTGTCGGTGCGGATACAGAGGCAGCAGTCTCCGCTGCGGGGGTGCCGTCCTGCTCCAGCGGGAGCAGGGGCAGGCTCATAGTATCCTCTTTTTCCGGCTTGCGGGCAGCGGGCTTTTCGTCCTCTGCCGTGCCGAACATCTGGAAAATAGACTTTTTCTCCGGCTTTTTTGGCAGCGTTTCCGGGTCTGCCGGCGCGCTGGCAAACACCACCGGCGGCAACTCCTCGGCGGCGTTCTGTGCAGCCTTTGCCGGGGCTTTCTCCGGCTCTGCCGCAGGCTGTGCAAGCGCGGGCTGCACCTTGGGCTGCGGCGCTACCTGTACGGGCTTTGCGGGCTGCGGGGCAGGCTTTGCCTTGCCGCTCATGCCGTTGAGCATATCCTTCAGCTGCTGCATCTCCCGCTGCTCCAGTTCCTCCTGCGGCAGCAGCGTCTCCGGGGCGTTCTTCGCCTTAGGCTGCTTTTGGGGGGCTGCAACAGGCTGCGGCACCGGCTGGGGCGCGGGCTTTTCCGGCTCCGGCTGCACGGCAGCAGCCGCCTTGGGTGCAGGCACCGGCTCTGCCGGAACTGCCTTGGCAGGCTCTGGGCTGGCGGGCTGCATCGGCATTGCCGGAACAGGGTCTGCGGTACGCAGTTCCAGCGCCATGTCCTCCTGCTCCGGCTGCACCGGCTTTGCATCTGCCCCCAGCAGGATCTCACCGGTGGGGATCTCCAGCACCGGCTGTGCGGGGGCGGGAGCCTGTTCTTTATCGTGGCTGAACAGCTTGCCCAGCAACCCGGCCTTGGGCTTTTCCTCCACCGGGGCAGGCTCGTCCCGGCGGGTCATCTCCTCGGGCAGATCGATCACACTGGTGCTGAAAAAGTTGCGGAACCGCTCTTCTGCCGAGAGCTCCCCCGCCTGCTTGCCCTTGCGTTCATTTGTATTGTTCGGCATCCTTGTCCCTCCCACTGTTCTGGATGGAGTTTACCGCTTGTTTTATTCTTCTACGGCGCGCTGCGACTGGATCTCGTACAGGATGATGCCAGCTGCCACCGAAACGTTATAGCTGTCCACGCCGGTGCCGGGGGCAGCCATGTCCAGCCGCACCACGCCGTCACACAGCTTCTTGACCAGCTGGGATACCCCGCTGCCCTCGCTGCCCAGTACCAGTGCGATGGGGCCGGTCAGGTTATTCTTGCGCAGGGACACACCGTCCATGTCGGCGCAGTAGACAAACACGCCCTGCTCCTTCAGACGGCGGATGGTCTCACCGATGTTAGCCACCCGCGCCACCGGCAGGCGCTCGGCAGCGCCTGCGCTGGACTTGATGACGGTAGGGGTGACGGATGCGCCGCCCCTCTTGGGAATGACGATGCCGTGGGCACCGCACAGCAGTGCGCTGCGCATGACTGCGCCCAGATTGTGGGGGTCCTCAATGCCATCGCTCAGCACCAGAAAGGGCGGCTCGCCCTTGGCCTTGGCTGCGGCCAGCAGATCCTCCACGGTCGCGTACTCGATCTCGCTGGCAAAGGCCGCCACGCCCTGATGGCTCTCGGTGCCGGTCATCAGGCGCAGCTTGTTAGGGTGCACCCGCTTGACCGTTGCACCGGCCTCCTTGGCCAGTGCCGTATAGTATGCCGCCACTGCCGGGGCCATCCCCTCGGCAATAAGCACGGTGTCCACACCGGAGCCGCTCTTGAGCAGCTCGGTCACCGGGTTTTTGCCGTAGATCAGGCTCTCACTTTTCTGCTGCGGCTGCTCTGCATCGCGGCGCGGACGGCGCGGCTGGTTACGTTCTTCCATCTTTTTATGCTCCTTCCGTTCCGGGCGGGCTGCGCCGCACCGGAACGTTTTATTTTGTTTATGATAATCCAAGATAAAGTATACCATATCTCGCCCGGCTTCGCCACAAATTGCTGGGATTTTATTTTCTGACGCCTAAAATTTTTTCAGTAAAACGCAGCTTCCCCGCCGGACAGGGCAGCTGTAAAAATGTTTTGCCCGCTGCCCAGGCAGCACGGCGCATTTCCGCTGTTTTGCCAAAGCAAAAAGTTTTCCACAAAATGTGTCTATACATTCCGTAAACAGCCTGTGATTTTTCCACAAGTTGAAAACTCAGTGGAAAGTGTGTAAAAGTCCAGCCGCAGCGCCTGTTTTCCGGGTGGAATTAAACAATTTCCACCGGGTTTTCAACAGCAGGTTCCCCCATATCCTGGCAAAAGCCTTACAATTTGTAAAATTCAAGTTGGAATTATGACAATTTTTTGAACCAGAAATTGTCCGCTTTTGCAATTTCCTCCAACATCATTTTGACGAATGTTAAAATATGTTGAAAACCCGTGCCGCTTCCGCACAAGGCGGATGTTGCATTGTATATGGATTTTTGTCGCCAAGCGCAGAGTATTTCTGCCGCAGCTGCATCAGCCGCTTTGTGCCGTGCCCGTTCCGCAGCAGCTCTGCGCAAGAAAAAGCGCCTGTTCGGATTGATTTTAGGCGCAGTTTGGGGTATACTAACCATGTGGGCTCGTTAAACCATGCACAATGCGGTGTGTGGCAGAGCCGGAACCCCGATAATTTTTGGAGGTAATGAATAATGTTGGTAAATGCAACCGAAATGCTGCTCAAGGCACGCGATGGCCACTACGGTGTGCCGCAGTTCAACATCAATAATCTGGAGTGGACCAAGGCAGTCCTGACCGCCTGCGAGGAAATGAAGAGCCCCG
>OMCT01001278.1_pt1 | contig 15627 bp, 5 predicted proteins | sample 1674301 | NCBI WGS metagenome assembly OMCT01 (sample SAMEA103958158, study PRJEB25191) | human gut metagenome
TATCAACTGGACTTATTTCTCCGTATTGGATGGGCTTGCCCATCCGTTATATTCAGTTAGCCTCTGCATTATGTGGTGCTGCAGCTGTTGTACCAGTTATGGCAGATGAAGTAGAACAAGATCCAGTAGATGTACAAGATCAAGTTTTAGACACTTCAAATGATGGCAATGCAATCACAAATGATTCAGAGGTTGTAGAAAATACAGAAGCATCAGAGGATGTTACAGAGAATTTGGGTAGTGATTCTGTAGTGAATGAGGGAAGTGATTTTAGCAAAACAGAAACAACTACAGTAGTATCACAAGATGAGTCTCAAAAAGATGGTTGGACAGATAGTAATCAAAGATACTATGAGAATGGTGAATTAGTCACAAATCAGTTTAGAGACATAGATGGTAATACATATTATTTTAATGAATATGGTTATAAACAAACCGGTTCTTTATATCATGGAAATGATTGCTATTATTTTGATAGTAATGGAGTTATGCAAAAAAATTATTTCTATGGAAATCAATATTTCGGCGATAAAGGAAAAGCAATAAAAAATGATTGGCAATATGTAGATGGATATGGTTGGATGTATTTTGATGATTATGGATATAATTATCGGGCTTGGGAAGATGGAAGCTATAATTCATATTATATAGATGAAGAATATTATTTGTTTGATAATCAAGGCATAATGCAAACAAATAAAGAGTTTGGTAATCTTTATTATGGTAAGGATGGAAAAGCTGTTAGAAACACATGGGTTCAATTCTCTAGAGAATATAGATATTATGGTCCATATGGGAATTACTATTGTGGATGGACGGATTCAGATGGTACAGAATATCCAGATTTTGAAGAAATCGATGGCAAATACTATGCCTTTGATTCGAATGGTTATATGAAGACTGGTTGGGTACAACAAGGGGATACTTGGTACTATTTTAATGCAGATGGATCTAGAGCTAGTAATCAATGGATTGATGATACATATTATGTGGATGCAAATGGATATATGTTAACAAATAGATGGATCGATGATTCTAATTATGTAGGTTCTGATGGTATAAAGACAACAAATACTTGGGAATCTGTTTCTAATGGATGGAAGTATAAGTTAGGTGATTCTGGTTATGCTTCACAAAGAATGTGTTTCATTGATGATCAATACTATGCGTTTGACTACAATGGTTTTATGGCACAAAATGAAATGATTTATGTAACAAATGATTCATATAATAGTGAGTATAAATCTGGATATGTTTATGCGGATGCAAACGGTCATTTAATAAAGGGATGGTACAAAACAGATTATGATCAATGGTACTATTTTGGTGATGATTATCTATCATTCCATAATGGTTTCATTACAATCGATGGCTATACGTATTATTTTAGTGGGGATGCGATGCAAGCATCAATGGACTTTTTAAAGGATGATAAAGTTTATCATGCGGATCAAGCTGGCCATGTGACATTGGTTGACACTTCAACGAAAACAGGATGGGCTGAATACGAATATTCAACTTATTATTTTATGAATGGTCAGATTGTGAAAAATCAGATTATTAGTGTGGATGGTAATAAATATTATTTCGATGCAGATGGAAAAAAATACAATGGTTCATTTACTTTTGAAGGTAAAAACTATATTACAGATCAAAACGGAATCGTTATTGAACAAGCAGATGGTTGGTACCAATCATTAGATACTGATTCATGGTATTACTTCAAAAATGGTAGTGCTATTTTCGATGAATTTTTGACTTTAAATAATAATACATATTACTTTAGTACGAATGGTGAAATGCAGACAGGTGTATTTAGCAAAATTATTACTGAAGATTATAATTCATACTCTAAATATTACTTGGCTGATAATAATGGAACTATTATTTATGATAAAGGATGGATTCAAAATAATTTTAATTGGTACTATATTGATGATGATGGTTTATTAAAGTCTGATACATGGTATGAAGAAAATGGAAAGAAATATTATTTCAATTATAATGCTGCATTAGTATATGGTTTGAATGATATACAAGGTGATATCTATTACTTTGATACAAATGGTGTATTGGTGGATAATCTAGGAAAATTTACAGGATGGAAGAATTTCCATAATGTATGGTATTATTCAGATGGTATTTCTCAGCGTTATACAGGTAAAGTAGGAAATTACTATGTAGAGTATGGTGTAATGAAGACGAACTGTATGGTTGATGATAAATATTATGTGGATTACAATGGTGAAATAAGAAAAGGCTGGATTGGTGATGGAAATTCTACATATACTAATTGGTATTATGCGGATCCAACTACTGGTTTGCTTGCATATAATGAATGGAAGCTCATTAATAATCAATGGTATTATTTCCACAATCAATTTATGAGTCAAGGTTATTGTACAGTTGATGGAACTTTGAATAAATTCGATAATAACGGTGTTTGGCTAGGAACATTAGCACCTAACACATGGGAATATTATGAGGATGGATTGTTTGGCGGATCATGGTATTACATTAATGAAAAGGGAGAATTTAATTTAAAAAACAAGCTTACAATTAATGGACAAACATACTATTTTGGACGCATGATGAAAGGTGGAATACCTGGTTTGGCATCTAATTCATTGTGGTATGATTCAGAAACAAAAGAATGCCATTGGATCAATAAAGATGGAACCGGATTTGAAGATTATGATGGATGGCATAGATCGGACCAAGGATGGTATGCTTATTTTGAAAATGGAAAAGCTGTTCAAGGATATAAAACAATTAATGGTAAGTTGTATCTATTCCCAGGTGGTTATATGTATACAGGTGTTCTAAATTATAATGGAAAAGCATATGTATATGATTTAGAAGGAAATAGTGTTTCTTACAATGAAGGTTGGAATTCATATAATGGTCAATGGTATTATATCCAAAATGGAAAAGCATTAAAGAATGTCATGATAGATGGATATTATTTAGATGGTTTTTACACATCAAATGGACTTACATGGGTTAATGGTTCACAAGGCAATGTTTTATTGAATAATGGTAAATTAGCTCAAAATGAATGGATCGAATATTATGGTGTTTGGTATTATGCTGACAATAATGGTCATGTTGTAAAGAATCAATGGGTTGGAGATTATTACTTGAATAATGAAGGCGTAATGGTTACAAATGACTGGATTGGAAATTATCATGTAGGTGCTGATGGAAAATGGGATGCCACTAGATAGTAAGCAGGTATTAAAGTAAAGTTTATATGTAAATTTTGGCTTAGGCAGGGTATATTGCTTAAGCCTTTTGTTGTTATATGACCCAATGATGATTATATATCTATTTTTTGGGATGTTTTAACGTTTTAAATAGTGTAAAATATAACTATACGGGTGAGGTTTATATGAAAACATTAACAACAAAAAAGACAGCTATGATTATCGTAGCGGCAGCCATGAGTATGCAATCTCTTGGCTTAAAAGCTTTCGCAAATGAAATTTGTGAATCTTATGAGGCTGAGGAAAGTACTTCTGTAACACAAGATAAGACGCAAGAACAAATTTTAAGTGATGCAGTGTTTGAAGCACATCAAGCACTAATGACAAAAAAAGCTTTGTTAGACCAGGCTTTAGCTGAATTAGATGCTGTAAAGCCTGATTATGAATCAAAAGAATTGGCTTATAATGAATCACAAAATAATGCTTCAAATAAAGAAGAGACTGTTAGTGACGAATTGTTAGATACGATGAAATCAAATCTTCTTGAAATTCAAAGCACAAAAAAAGATTTAGATAAAGCTTGGGAAGAAAAAGATAAGGCTTATGAGGAGTCTAATAAAGCAGAAGCTGCATATAAGAATGCGCAAGAAGAGCTAGAAAAAGCAAAAAAAGCATATGGTGATGCTGTAGCAAAAGCAGAAAGTGCAGATCAGGGCGAATTAGAAATCGCTAAGAAAGCGGTTGAAGACGCAGAAAAATCTGTTGAAACAGCTAAGGCTGATTATGATTCAGCTGTGGCTAAAAAAGCTGAGTTAGAACAAGCTGTATTAGAAAATACGGAATTGTTACAAACAGCAAAAGAAGAATTGACTGCTGTTGAGCAGAAAAAGGCTTTTGCAGATGAGGAAATGGGACAACTTAGTTTTACTTTGAAACAATTGCAGGATTCAATCGCTAACGACACTACAGATGAGCAAGTTGCAGAGAAGCAAACTTTAATTGATAAGTATCAGGATGAATTTGATGGTTTAATGGAAACTGTTAATAATTATGCGATGGAAATCGATAAATTACAGGAAGACATTACAAATATTGAATCTGACCAGGCACAAAAAGAAGATGAGTTAAGTACAATTGAAGGTAAGATTCATGAAGCAAAAGCAACATTGGATGCTAAGACAGTAGAAAAATCTAAGGCTGATGAAGCCTATAAAAAAGCTGAAAAAGCAGTTGAGGACAACAAGGCTGAAAGTGAAGAACTTCAAATTGTTGTTGACGAAGCTAAGAAAAATTTAGATGCAGCACAAGAGGCTCATGATAAAGCTTTAGAAGCTCTTGGAACATTAAAAGCTGACGTTGTCAATGCTCAAGCTAAGCTTGACAGTATGAGTAGTACTTATGATGATGCTGTTAAAAAATGGAACCAAGGCGCTTATGGATACTATAAGTCTTTAGATTATAGTAATGGAGAATTTCAAGAAGCTATTTATGAATTTGAATCGGAAGTTACAGAAAGCACTTCAAATAGATTCTTTGTTAAGCTTGGCGAGAAAACAGACCCTTCTGGTATCAATAATATGATTGAAGCAATTGATTATTTAAAGGCTTGTAATGAATTGAGACGTGAAAATGGATTAGCAGATTTAAAGATTGATATGGGATTGATGTCGTATGCGCAATTAAATAGTTCAAATAATATTGACCAGCTTGAAAAAAACTTTCCATACGAACACACAGGATTATTCAACTGTGGAGAAAACATTGCGTATGGTCCAGGAGCTTGGAATCCATATGATGGATGGTATGGAGAAGAATATGAGTCATTCCAAAAAGCCGTTGAATCTGGAAAATATCCTGGTTTAGAAAATATGACTAGTGCTCAGGTATATCGAAAATATCCTAGCTTATGGCATAAATTAGGACATTATTATAATATTGTTGACTCTACATATAAATATACTGGATATGGATTAGGTCAGTTGGTAACTGATGATATTCGTGATGGATGGTATCATCATTCTCAAACCTTCGGAAAGAAGGGTACTGGCGATATTGTCATGACTGTAGAAGAATATGAACAGTCTATCAAAGTCTACGCAAATGGATTGCAACAAATTTTTGATGACTATAAAGCAGCTACTGAAGAGTTAGCTAATGCACAAAAAGTATTGGATGAGGCTTCAAAACAAACAGAAACATATGAGCCTTTAGAGAATGCCAAAAAGGCATATAACACTGCAGAACAAAATTTATCTGTTTCTTTAGAAAAAGCAAACGTGTTAGAACAAGAAAAAACAGATAAACAAAATGCATATACTGCAGCAGTTGAAAATGAAAGTAAGTCGAAAGTAGCATATGAAGCTCAAGTTTCAGCTAAAACAGCTTTAGAAACAGAAATTGAAGGTTTGAAAAAACAAATTTCTCAGTTAGATGCTCAAGTTCTTGAAAAGACTGAATTAAAGGACGCAGCTTTTGAAAAGACTGGTGAATTATCAGTACAAATTGCAGATGAAAATCAAACAATTAATGATTTAAAAGCTAAAAAAGCTGAGTTGCTAAAAGCTGAAGAAGATGCTCGTATAAATGTAGAAAACAAGCAGGTAGTTATAAATCAATTAAATGATTCTAGAAATAAAATTGTACAAAAGGTAAATGATACTAGTACTACAATTGAAACTTTAAAGAAGGAATTAGTGGAACAGTCTAAGATTGTGGATAGAAAGAAAAATAGCTTAGATTTAGCTCAAGATAATTTAACGAATGCAACTAAAACCTATAATGATTTGTTGTCTTTAAATGAGGATGTTACAAAAGCAGCTGCTGAGTTAGAAGTGGCAAAAACCAATTATAGTATAGCTGCATCAAATTACGATAAGGCATTGGATAATCATCATGACTGTTATCAAAAATTAAATGCGATTCAGACTAAATTTATTGGCTTGAATGAAGATAAAATCGAATTAGAAAAGCTTCAAGATGTTTTAGATCATTTAAAAAATAATGAATTGGATACAGAAATTCCTAAATCTACATATGTAGAAATCACAAGTGATTTAAATGCATATAAACAGTCTTTGGTTGATTTAGAATCAAGTAAAGAGGCTTATAATGCTGCGCTTACTATCTATACAGAAAAACAAGAATCTTATAATAGAGCACAATTGGCATATGATGAAGCAGCTGAAAAGGAAAAAGCAGCATTCGATGCGTATAATGCATATCTACAAGAACAAGAAAATAGAAAGAATGGATTCTGGATTCAATCTGGAAATAGATGGTGGTATAGCCATCAGGATGGAAGCTATACAATCAATGATTTTGAAGTAATCAATGACCAAACATATTACTTTGATGGTAATGGATATATGGTAACTGGTTGGCAGAAGATCAATGATAAAGATTATTACTTTAATGAATCAGGTGCTATGGTTACAGATGCATGGGTAGGAAACTATTATCTACAAGAAGATGGAAGTATGGCTATAAATACATGGATTGGTAATTACTATGTTGATTCAAACGGCTTATGGACACCAGATCAATGGATTATATCGAATGGTAAATATTGGTACAGACATCAAGATGGTAGTTATACAATCAATGATTTTGAAGTAATCAATGGCCAAACATATTATTTTGATGCTAATGGATATATGGTAACTGGTTGGCAGAAGATCAATGACAAGGATTACTATTTCAATGAATCAGGTGCTATGGTTACAGATGCATGGGTAGGAAACTATTATCTACAACAAGATGGAAGTATGGCTACAAATACATGGATTGGTAATTACTATGTCGATTCAAATGGTTTATGGACACCAGACCAATGGATTGTATCGAATGGTAAATATTGGTACAGACATCAAGATGGAAGTTATACAATCAATGATTTTGAAGTAATCAATGGCCAAACATATTACTTTGATGGTAATGGGTATATGGTAACTGGTTGGCAGAAGATCAATGATAAGGATTACTATTTCAATGAATCCGGAGCTATGGTTACAGATGCATGGGTAGGAAACTATTATCTACAAGAAGATGGAAGTATGGCTACAAATACATGGATTGGTAACTATCATGTAGGTGCGGATGGAAAATGGGATAAGACAAGATAAGGGATTGTGTATGATCCCTTTTCTTATATGCAATTTATGGTGTAGAATATAACTATAGTTTTTAAAATTTATCGGAGGTATCTTATTTTGTATATGAATATTTCTTTAATTTTATAACAAATACAATACTTAATAAAAGGAAATGATTTCTGTATCTTTCAATATGTGACAAAAATGGATATTTGATCCATTCGAGAAAGGATATTTATGATTAAGAAAACGGTAATGATTTTGGCTGCTGCAAGTATGGCAGCACAGTCTATGGGATTAACGGTATTAGCTCAAGAAATTCAGAATTCTAATGTGAGTTTGGTTGAAGTTGAAAAAACACAGAAAGAGATTTTAGAAGAGCAGATTTTGGCAGCGCAAAAAGAAGTGGACAAGGCGCAATTGGAATTTGATTCTCAACAAAAGTCTTTGGATGAGGCAAGTAAGGATTTAGATGCAAAGAAAAAGAATCTAGAAAATGTGAATGTTTCTTTCAATACGACATCTAATACTACAAATGTATATCTTACAAATGCATTCGTACAAAACCAGAATGAGATAGATGCGGCAAAAAAAGAATTGGAAGCTTTAGAAGCAGAAAAAAAGCGTTTGGAAAAAGAGTCGAGTGATGCGAAAGCGCAAAGTTCACAATTGAAAGAGGATTATAAAAAAGCCGAATCGGAATATAATAATTTACTTTCACAAGGAACGATTGAAGAATTAACGAACAAACTAAATAGTCAACAAAAGATTTATGATGAGGTACGTACAAACTACGACATGGCTAAAGCAGACTATGTAGAGGTAGAGGCTAAATATAATGAAGAAGTATCCAAGGTGAATGCGTATAGTAAAAAAATTGCGGATGCACAAACTCAATTGAGTCAATTCGAAACTTTAAAAGCGAATTATTTAGAAAGTATGAATACAGCGAATGATTCCATGAATCAGCTTCAGCTGGCATATGATGCGGCAACGGATGAAAAGGTAAAGGCAGAACTGAGTGCTCGTCTAGAAACAGAAAAGGCAAGTCTAGAAGCTTATCGTCAAGAATGGCTACAGGTCAGTGATGATATTGTAGAAATCAATGGGCAGATTGATTCGGATCGTTATTATGTTGAAAATAGTAAGTCTTCTTTAGCTGAATTAGAAGAAGATTATAATGCGGCTAAAGCCATTCTAGATGGATATGAAAAGCAGTTAAAAGAAGCTGAAAATACAATAGCGAATCAAAAACAATTGATTGATGATGCCAGTGCTGAAGTCTTGGCTGCCAAACAAAATTTGGATGAAAAGAAAAAGCAGTTAGAATTGTATGCTTCAAAAGAATCGGATTTAGCACAACTTGTTGAATTTACAAGAGATACGTATGAAGCGATAAAGGAACAGGTCAATAAAGGTAGTTTAGGTTTTTATAAAAGTATTGGGGATACACAAGCTGTAGATGTTATTAAAGAAGGGATTGCCTTAGGTACAACAACGCTTGGCGATATGGGCGATGCCACTTTCTTATATAATATGAAAGTTTGTATGCCACTACTTCAAGAATGCAATCGTTTGCGCGTATTAAATGGGTTGCCCGAATTAAAGACGAGTGGTTTGATGATGGCCATTGCTCAAGTCAGCAATAACCAATCGTACTTTACGCGAGGCGATTCATTTCCAGAAATAGCTAATGTTTATCATCTGTCAGAATCTTTATGTGGTGGATTTAGCTGGGATATTGGTTCTCAAGACTTTACAGAAGATGTTGGACGTGGACCTTTTGAGGCGTGGTATAACTTAGATAAAGAATATATGGATGCATTTTATGAGGAACATCCGGAAGAAAAAGATAAAGAGATCAGTGATACGTTGACGCGTTATCCGGAAATCTATAAGAATGTAAGTAATTATGCAGCTCTTTTAAATCCAGATTATAAAAATACATCGATTTCTTTTGTTCCTTTAAAAAAATGTGAATTGGATTTCCCACTTGGTCAGTTTGTTTGGGATAATTGTAGAAATACGGATTATTTTGATTTTGGATTCGGTATTTCATCGGCAACGCAAGAAGGTAAAGTGTATGATAATCGTATTGGACAAATGAGCGTTAGTGAATTTGTGGCATTATTCAATGAATATTATGACAATATCTATAAAGAATTAGAAGCTACAAAAAAGGCATATGAATCTGCATTAGAACAAGCATTACAATATGAAGATCCTTCTGTATCCGATATATATTTGGCTTATCAAAAGACTTTACAAACGCTTCAAGAAAAAGAACAGGCAAAAGATGCATTGTTGGATAAAATTGTTCAGTCTTATTTAGATACATATCATGTTCCAGATGATATTCTCCACGCACAATTTGATGTGGAATCTGCACAAGAACTGCTTTCGGAAATGACCGCATCTGTGGAACATGTGAAAGATAGAATAGAAACACAAGAAAAGAAACTTGTTCAAAAAAAACAGGAATATAATGAATATAAAGAGACGTATGAAAAAAGAAAAAAAGATGTGGATGCTTTAGAAAAGAGTTTGAAGTTATCTTCTCTTTCTGTAGCTGGATTAAAGAAGCGTTTAGAAGAACAAAATAGGTTGTATACATATTATAAAAATGAATATGATACAACATGTGCTTCCATTGACAATACAAGTAAACAACTCGGTACTTTTCAGTTAGAAAAGACAAAAAGTGAAGAAAAGGTAAAAGAATATTCGGCTCAGCTGCCTTCTTTAAAAGAAAAGATGGATCAGACAAAAGCTTTGTATGATGTAGAAAAGGATAAGTATCAGTCTTTAAAAACAAAAAGAGATCGTATTGTATCTGTAAAAAATACTTTAGATGAAAATAAACAACAACAAGTTATAATAACCAATACAATTCGTACAAATGCCAATCTTTTAGTTGAAAATCAAACAAAAACAGAAGAGATTCAAATAAATCAGCCGATTCTAGAAAAAGAATCTTTACGACTTGAAACAGTTTCTAGCTTGTATCTAGCAATCTTACAAGATAAAGAAGAAAATAATACAGTTTCTTTAAGCCAAGAAGAGATGCAGTTGTTTGATGCACTTCGAAAGGCTAAAAAGGCAGTAAAAGAAGCCAATCAATCATTACAACAAGCACAATCTTTCTATAATACAAAGAAAGATGCGTATAATGCTTCTAATAAAAAATTAGAGGATGCCAAATCTGCATTGGCTATAGCACAGCTTGAATTGAATAAATATCTTATAACACAAAAGGGACCAGGATGGCATAGAATAGATAATGACTGGTATTATGTTAATGCATCCAATGAAATTGTAAAAGATCAATGGGTGAATAATTACTATTTTGAAGATGATGGCAAGATGGCTTCTAGTAAATGGATTGGCAACTATTATGTAGATAGTAATGGTCGTTATACACCGGATCAATGGGTTTTGAACAATGGTAAATATTGGTATCGTCATCAGGATGGTTCTTATACAAAGAATGATTTTGAAGTGATTCAAGGACAAACTTACTATTTTGATTCAAATGGCTATATGGTCAATGGCTGGAATCAAGTAGGCACTGACTGGTATTACTTTAATAAAGCGGGTCATATGATTAAGAATCAATGGATTGACAACTATTATTTTGAAGCAGATGGCAAGATGGCAACCAATAAATGGATTGGCAACTATTATGTAGATAGTAATGGTTTATATACTCCAGACAAATGGGTTTTGACCAATGGCAAGTACTGGTATCGCCATCAGGATGGAAGTTATACTAAGAATGATTTTGAAGTGATTCAAGGACAAACTTACTACTTTGATTCAAATGGCTATATGGTAACGGGCGTGATGAAAATCAATGGTTCGACGTATTGTTTTAAAAATTCAGGTGTCATGGCAAAAAATGAATGGGTGAATGATCACTATTATGAAGCCGATGGTAAGATGGCTACCAATAAATGGATTGGACAACATTATGTAGATGAAGAAGGTCAATGGGTTTTAAGTGCAGGACAAGATTTATAGTAAAGTAGAAGTGGAATGCATAAAATAGACATCGGGGCAAAGATTGGCAACGATCATGTCAATGCGTATGGAAAGATGGATACCTATAGAATATTTTCTATAGGTATTTTTTTGTTGCATTCTAGGTTTGATTCGCCTATAATGTTCACATAACAGAAAAGAGACGATTATATGAACGTTATAGATAAACGAGTTTTAAAGAAAATAAATCAGTATGGAAAGATCAGTCAAAGACAATTGTCGGATGTTTGTGGCTTTTCATTGGGCAAAGTAAATCAATCGATTCAGTTTCTTCAGAAAGAAGAATATATTGATGAAGAATGGAATTTAACAGAGAAGAGTACAAAATTAATTGATTTGTATAAACCTAAAAAGGCAATCATATTAGCTGCTGGTTTAGGAATGCGAATGGTTCCTATTAATACGGAGGTGCCAAAGGCTTTATTAACAGTAAAAGGTGAGACATTAATTGAACGATTGATTCATCAGCTTCATGAAGTCAATGTGTATGATATTACGGTTGTAGTTGGATTTATGAAAGAAGAATTTGAATTCTTGATTGATGAATATAATGTGAAATTGGTTTGTAACATGGATTATGCGAAAAAGAATAATTTGCATTCTTTGGCAAAAGTTGGGTCGGATTTAATTAATACTTATATTATTCCTTGTGATATTTGGTGTGAAACCAATCCTTTTAACGCATGTGAATTATATTCTTGGTATATGGTTAAGAATCAGGAAACGGATAATACTTCAGTTCGTTTAAATAAAAAGTATGAATTAGTTAAGACAAAGCTAAATGAAGTAGGGGATACAATGATTGGTATTTCTTACATATCTTTAGATGACGCTGGTTTTGTAGCCAAACGAATCTATAGTATGTCTTCACAAAGAGAGTATGAACATTGTTTCTGGGAAGATGTTTTATATGTAAAGGATAAGATGATTGTTTCTCCATATGTATTTAATGATGCGTATGAAATTAATACGTATGAACAGTTAAGAGATTTGGATGAGGATAATGAAATTTTAAATTCAGATCTAATGAATATTATTAAAGATACAATTGGTTGTGAGATTTCAAAAATTATGAATATTCAACCATTAAAAAAAGGAATGACAAACCGATCTTTTAGTTTTGAAGTGAATTCAAAACGATATATTATGCGTGTTCCTGGTGAGGGAACAGAGAAGTTGATCAATCGTAAACATGAATATGATGTGTATCAAGCTATTAAAGATGAAAATATTTGTGATCCTGTAATCTATATGAATCCAGAAAATGGATATAAGATTACGGAATATATTCATGATGCGCATGCATGTGATTCAACCGATTTTAGTGATGTATCAAAGTGTATGAAAAAACTTCGTAATTTCCACAATAAGAAACTTGTTGTAAATCATACGTTTGAAGTATTTGATGAATTAGAGAAGTATGAGTCATATTGGCAAGGTACGCCAAGTATTTATCGGGATTATAAAGCTACAAAAGCTCATATTTATGAATTAAAAGAATTTGTGGATGCACAACCAAAAGAATGGGGTTTATCTCATATTGATTCAGTTCCTGACAATTTCTTGTTCTCTGATGATGAACTGTATTTAATTGATTGGGAATATGCCGGTATGCAAGATCAGCATATTGATATTGCGATGTTTGCGATTTATTCACTATATGATAGAGAAGATGTAGAAAAATTAATTGATGCATATTTTGATGGTCAATGTAAGGATTTAGTTCGTATTAAAATTTATGCTTATATTGCCATCTGCGGCTTATTGTGGAGCAACTGGTGTGAATATAAGCGTAATCTAGGGGTTGAATTTGGAGAATATTCATTAAAACAATATCGTTATGCCAAAGAATACTATCGCATTGTAAAAGAAGCGTTAGAAGAAAGAGGAATGAAGTTATGTACAAAGTAGAAAGAGCGATTATTATGGCGGCTGGATTTGGTTCTAGAATGAGTCCATTGACTTTAGAAACGCCAAAGCCATTAGTCAAAGTAAATGGTACGCGAATGATTGATACCGTGATTCGTGGTTTACATGAGAATGGCATTTATGAAATCTATGTGGTTGTAGGATATTTAAAAGAACAGTTTTATGATTTGGAAGAGGAATATGAAGGCTTAAAAGTTATTGAAAATCCATATTATGATACATGCAATAACATTTCTTCTTTGTATGTTGCAAGAGAACATTTGAATAACACAATTATTTTAGATGGAGATCAAATGATTTTTAATACCGATATTTTGAAACCAGAGTTTGAGCGTTCGGGATATAATAGTGTTTATGTTGAAAATGGTACGGATGAATGGCTTCAACAAGTAGAAAATGGGATTGTGACTTCTTGTAGCCGTACGGGAGGTCAAAAAGGTTGGCAACTGTATAGTATTTCTAGATGGAATACGGAAGATGGACAACAATTAAAAAAGGATTTGGAAGAAGAATTTGATGTGAAACAAAATCGACAAATCTATTGGGATGATGTAGCAATGTTCTGTCATCCAGATCACTACCAATTGGGTGTTATGCCCATGAAGGCGAGTGATGTTGTAGAAATTGATGGATTGGATGAATTAGTTCAGATGGATCCTTCATATAGTAAGTATTTGAAAGGAGTTCAAAATGAAAAATAAAATTGATTGGATGATTACATTATTACCATTAAGTATTATTGTTACATTGTGTGTTGTATTCTTTATTGCTCCAGAACAATCGAATGTTGTATTAAGTCAAATTCGATTCTTCTTTGGAGATACATTTGGAAGTTACTATTTAGTTATTGGATTGGGTATTTTTATTCTTTCCATCTATATTGCCTTTTCTAAATATGGAGATATTGTTTTAGGAAATAAAGGCGAAAAGCCAAAATATTCATTCTTTGCCTGGGGATCTATGATGTTTACTTGTGGATTGGCAGCAGACATTCTTTTCTATTCATTTTCTGAATGGGTGATGTATGCATCGGATCCACATATTAAAGAAATGGGTTCAATTCAAGAATGGGCTGGGGTATACCCATTATTTCACTGGAGTTTGATTCCATGGAGTTTTTATTTAGTATTAGCCGTAGCCTTTGGATTTATGCTTCATGTTCGTAAAAGAAATCGCCAAAAGTATTCTGAGGCATGTCGACCAATTCTTGGAAAATATACAGACAAATGGCCAGGAAGAATCATTGACTTATTAGCCGTATTTGCACTTCTTGCAGGAACTGCCACAACATTTAGTGTTGCGACACCATTAATGGCTACAATTATTCAAGATCTATTTCATTTAACAATTAGTCGTACAGCTATCAATATTGTGATTTTAATCATTACTTGTATTGTGTATACATACTCATTATTACATGGGTTTAAAGGAATTAGTCGTTTGGCAAACCTATGTATCTATCTTTTCTTTGGACTATTAGCCTTTGTCTTATTATTTGGTGGACAGACTCGTTATATTATTGAATCTGGATTGACTTCTTTGGGTACAATGGTTGAAAACTTTATTGGTTTATGTACATTTACAGATCCATTACGCTCAACAAACTTCCCACAAAACTGGACAATTTATTATTGGGCATATTGGATGGTATGGTGTGTTGCGGCTCCATTCTTTATTGGAAGTATTTCTAGAGGAAGAACCGTAAGACAAACGATTCTAGGTGGTTATGTATTTGGTGTTGGCTCTACATTGATTAGTTTTATTGTATTAGGTAACTATTCTATGGGACTACAAATGCATGGTATGGCCGATTTTATGGCGCAATATGCACAAAATGGTGACTTATACCAAATGATTGTCAATATTATTAAAACACTACCTTGTGCGCCAGTTGTCATGGGTGTAGTTTTACTTACAATGATTGCCTTCTATGCGACTTCATTTGATTCTATCGCATTAACTGCTTCTTGCTATTGCTATCACGAATTAGAAGAAGATACACAACCAAATTGGATCATTCAATTAATGTGGTGTATCTTATTAATTCTACTTCCAATCGCATTGTTGTTTGCACAAAGTTCTATGAACAATCTTCAAAGTGTAAGTATTATTGCAGCATTCCCAATTGGTATTGTTATTGTAATGATTGCACTTAGCTTCTTAAAGGATGCAAAACCAAAAGAATAATCTATTTGACCGTTGATTTAATTTCAATGGTCTTTTTATATATGCGTAAATAGTTAAAAAACAAGCATCTCGCGTATAATTCTATATATGATGCTTTTTTTAGTGATTTGTTTAATGCCGCGTCAATCTAAGTGATATTTATATGTTTTAAATTATGTATCAAATTTTACATT
>OMCT01001281.1_pt1 | contig 15606 bp, 11 predicted proteins | sample 1674301 | NCBI WGS metagenome assembly OMCT01 (sample SAMEA103958158, study PRJEB25191) | human gut metagenome
TGCAATTTACTCAAAAAATCTTCATTTTAACCTTGACTTTTAATAGTTAGACTTTTTTATTGATTTAATGGTTGGTTGTTTGGCCAAACCCAGCCGATCCATCCCGTATGACCTTGACAAGTTGCTGTTTGCCAAGAACACCATTGATCTAATGTTTCAACTGAAAATGTACCTATATTGTTTGCAACTTTCCCATTGCCGATGTAAATGCCAACATGTCCGTAAATAGACCCCATATACCCCGATCCGCTTCCGCACACGACAGCACCTAAAGGAATATTGTCCTTACTTGTTGAGCCAGAACTTTTCCACTTGTTCCAGAAATCGATGGCGTTTCCGGTTGGGTAGGGTAAACCTGCCGCTTGATAAACACCAGAAACCCATGCAGCACACATGTCTGGTGTGCATGGAATTGTTCCCTGATTGTTTTTTGCTATTTCACAGATTCTCAACTGAATCTCTGTTGCTTCACCAGGATCTGAATGAGAGTTTTGATATTCCTCGTAATCTTCCACTGTCATTGTGTCAAGTCGATAAAGATTGAAATTATCCATGTGATTAATTAATTTTTCCGCGTAACGGATGTCCGTAGCCCAGCGGCTTCCCATTTGTTGAGCAAATTCTTTTGCGTCTGTAACTCCGGCAATAAGATCACTGTATACGTCTGTCAAAAGGACAGCTCGATCATTGATACATTCCGTGTAGTTGTGGTAAACGCGGAATCCGGCAGTGATAGTAAAATCATCACCGTTAGATGTTTGTTCTCCGGTTACCATATTGACACTGCCTGCCGGACCAGTTCCTTTAATCCCAAAGAGATTTTTGTATTCGTAGGCAAGTTGGGATAAACCTTGACCGGATTCGCCACCAGGACCATATCGACCAAATCCGGATTCGCCGATGACTTGTGCAATACAAACGGAGGCGGGATATCCATATTGTGCCTGCGTATTTAAAGCTCCGATGATCATTTCGTCGGTAATAAATGACGGAATTCCGGATAACGCGGTTGAGACATCTGCATGTTGTTCTTCTTCAGCTTTCTTTTTTAAAACAAAAACTTTACTTTCTTGAAATGAGGCTATGGAGGCAATAATAAGTGCTGCCAATAACAGGATTGGAAAAAGAGACAAAAATCCAACCTTTTTTAAAATTTTCATCAGTCGCCTCCTGCGAATAAACGCTGTTCCTCATCTGTAACATGTACATGAAATTCGTAATTTTTATCACCAGAAATATGCAGAATGCAATCACCTAATTCTAGTCTAGGAATTTTGTTAATCTGTCTTTCAGTTAATGAATTTTTGAAAACATTGTTTATTAAATCTATAACATTAGTGTCTTGATTAAAAATAAATTTATATTGTGTCAATTCAAAGACTGTTTTAATCTTATCTATTGCTACACCAGTCCCACCTTCAGGGACGAAATCTCTGATTGACTGACTTGCAAGAGTAATCCCACCATTATATTTTCGTGCTTCTCGAAGGTATTTCGTGACTAGATCAAGAGCATGTTCTTTTTTGGTGTTTACCCAATGATGAGCTTCATCTATTAGGATTAATGTTTTCACTTTATCCCATTTTTCAATTTTTCCTTCGTATTCCATCTGGTTCATGCGGATTCCGTTTGCAACACAATTATCCCAGCACAGAGAAATTACGTTAAAAATTACCACATCAAAAATTTCTGCTTTCATTTGTTTTAAATCTGAAATATCATAACAAATAATTTGCTCGTCCAAAATATTTTCAATGGTGGTGTATCCATCTAAAATTGATCCAAACGTATAAATAACGTGTTCAATGGTGTTTTTAATATTATCAAGTGTAATAAGGTTTCGGCGAGCAACTTCTATGTTTATTTCGTTATAATTTCCGTTGGATATTTCGGTTATCTTACGATTTAATAAATTAAGATAATCTGTATAGGTAGGATATTTTTCAGGTAGTAATCCGGTAATTTGATTCTCTTTTCCGTCAACATCAGAATATAAATTAAATTCCTGATAAAGTTCACGAGCAATGTTAGAAAACATGATCACTTCTTGTTCGGTTGCTGTTGGAACTAAATATTTATAATTTGCCGAAAGTTTTGACATGTGTAACTGAAAATTAATGGTTTCGTTGTCGCCGGCACGCAAAATTTCAAACGGGTTAAGCATAGTGTTTGATGATCCAAATTTAATGATCTTCCCGCCATAATATTTAGTAAGTCGCGAAAATTCGCCTGTAATGTCGAAAACTCTTACGAAATCGCCACGAGAAGCTCGATCTTTAAAACGCTTTTTTAAAAATGTGCTTTTTCCAGATCCCATTCCTCCGATCACAAGCGAGTTGTAGTATAAACGCGTTTTTGTTTTAGTAAATTCATCGAATAAGACATTTCCGCCGCATTTGGTATATCCTAAATAAGATCCATAAGGATCTTCCAATGATGAAAAATGGAATGGATTTCCATGTGCAAGAGTTTCGCCTTGAATAGATTGACCAAAAATGGAATAGGGATTTTTTTGTTGTTCTGTGTAAGTTTGATACATAGAAACCCATTCGTTTTTTGCTTCATTCAAGAAGATTGCAGATCGATACTTATTGGATTCTAAAATTTTAGATAATTTAGAAATTTTTTCTTCTAATTTTTCTTTTTCCCGATCGGAAATAAAAATCCGGATATCAATGATTTTTACAACCTCTTTTAATTTTGATATTTCGTGAAAAAGTTGGATCATGTCATTTGCTTTTTTTTCTGCGTTATAAGCTTCTTCCCAATTTGTAGCACTTCCGCGTCGGCTCGCTTGTTCTTGTATGGATCGATTGATGTTCTTTTTTATCTCATAAATATCATGAGATGAAATATCAATCGTAACAACGGTGTCTTTGATATCTGTTAGTTCTTTGAGCCAATTATCGTTTACCTTTTCAGGAAGTTCATAGATATGTAAACAACATTCGTATGAATTGCCTGTCTGAATATAGCGTTCATCATTAAAGGTAATTCCTCCTTGTGGCTGGATTTGTTCGATCAAATAATAATCGGCTGCAATTTTTTCATTTTCTGTATTTTTTTGTTTCTCGAAAAGCAAAATTGTCACCTCGTTTCTGTCGTAAAAATTTGCGAACATTTATTTGCAATTTTAAAAAGAATGCTGTGTTTTTTTGTTGGACTTAATATTTCTAACAGTCCATCTCGACCTGTTCCCATAATCGCCAATATATCAGATGACGCTTTTTTAAGCGCGTCTTTATCCGCTGCGTAATAACACAAATAAAACTCTCGTTTTGTACTATTTCTTTGCAGCCATTCTAGCTGAAAGAGTTTTTCTTCCTGTTGTTTTTTCAAGAAAGGATTAGTTGTAAGTTCGATCTTATGTTTCCAATATTCCTGTTGTTTCCTGGTGTTTGTTGGAAAATTTAGAGTAATAAATTTTAAGTCATCAGGGTATGTGCGATAAAGCTTTGTAAATGTTAAATCATACAATATACGTTCGTTTTCAGAGAGACTATAGATATCTTTTGTGTTTATCTTAAAAAAATCCATATACTCTCCGTTTTTCATTTTGTAGGCATCTACTGAAGTGTCGTAGTAAGCGATTGGAATTACATCTAATACACTTTTATTAATAGCGTGTTCTTTTTCGTTTGTTGTCCTGCTTTTTTTAATCATAAAAAAGAATACAAGCAGAATCGGTGAACATAGTAAGAAAAAGACGATTCCTGATAATATTTTCATATCCATAGTTAAGTCTCCCTACTTATATTTTTAATTGGTCGGTACAATGCTGCAGAACGTTGTAAATAAATAATTATTGACTGGTAGTTCCTTCTCAAAGGATTCAATCCGCTTGACGATGTTAGAAAAATAGCTATTGAGGCAGAAAATATACTATATGGTATTAATAAATGTTTGTTGACTAAACTTTTAAAAAAAAATGTTCCAATCGCGTATAACACAAGAAAAATAAAATCGTAAGCGTAAATGTTTCCAACTACTCTTGTTTGTGATTTAATTTCATTAGCAATAGAATATTCCATTTTTATTTTCCTTTCTTTGAAAATTCTTTCCAGTTTGGAATCGAATTCATAGAGGTTGTATTTGCTGCGCCGATTCCGCTGATACCGTTTGTGTTCTGTAGTCCATTCGTTTGGCTGTTTTTGTATGCGGTATCCATTTCTTTGTAAGTTTCGTAATTGCTTTTCTGTTTTCCAGCTGATAAATCAAGACTTCCAAAAGTACGTTCTATTGCACTGGCATTTTTATTTTCATCTGGATACAATGAATTTTTGTTTTTTTCTGGTACAGAAAAATCAGATGATTGTTGAGCGTTTTCGTTTTGCACATCACTTTGTATGTTAGAAGTTGGAGGTATCGTTGCATTTGTATCGTCTATATCAGGTGGAATATCTGCATTTTCCTGATCAACAAATCCGTTTGCATCCAACTCTTCCGAACCATATGTTCCTTCCGAAGAGAATGTTTCTGATTCGGAAGGTGGAGTTTGAACAGTTTCCTTTGTATCATCGAATGAACCGGAAGGATTAGGAGTTGATGATGAATTTGAACCTTCCGCCGAATTTGATTGAGTCCCTTTTTGAGACATATCATTTTCTTCTGAATTATGCATCGAAGGAGGTGCTTGAATATCAGATCCTAAACCATTATCTGCAGAAGCGCTCTTTGCACTTGAAATTTTATCGGAAATCATTTGCTTAATAGAACCAATTCCTTTTCCGGCACTACCGATAACGGAAGAAGCGCCTTTTACTCCTGAGGCAGCCAAATTAGCACCTTGCGAAAGAGCGAATAGTGTTCCCAACCCATCGGAGATTCCGGCATCTATTCCAATTATCTTTTGAATGATATTTGGTCCTTGAATAACTGCAATCGCCACAAAAATTAGTAAAAATCCATATGCTAACCCTGATAATTCGAGTTCATAGATGATAGTTTCGCTGATTACAAACATACGGATAAGGACACCTGTTAAAAGCAAGACAATAAAACAATTCAAAATTTCCTTGAAAATTTGTAAAACTTTTTGAGGTCCATTTAGGTTAGCGGAATAATAAATTCCTATAATATTTCCCATTACAATTTCAAAAACAATTTTGATTACCTTTGCCGCCATAAATAAATAAACGATGATAATAGCTAATAAAGAGATAATAATTTCAATACTATCTATTTTGTATCTATAATAAAATTCGTTAAAAAAATCGGCATCATCTTCTGAGTTCCATCCAAAACCATTGTCTACATCTACTAATTCTCGATTTTCCACCTCATTTTTATCGTAGTAAATTTCTAATTTTTTACCAAGAATTCCATCTTGTCCCTTTGCTCCTTCAGATAGTCGATTGCTTTTATAATTGAGAACTTCATTTACATCGATGTTATTGATTTGTTTGTCAGTTAGGTTTATTGTTAGCGAAGCAATATCAATATTTCCAGAGGCTAGATCGATCAATCCATTAGGAAGTTTTTGGTCAATATAAAGTAGATCGTGAATATGTGAATTTACAATCCGGTCTACTATGGAATTTGTCATCGACAGTTCTCGGATCGCTGCCTGCGTTGGTGCAATCATAGGATTTAAGATTACAGTTTGAAGCGATAACGCCATGACCATCAAGAAAAGAGAAAGTAAAAGATCTGGTTTCTTTTTTGGATGGACGATTAACATTACTCCCATTGCTAAAAGACTTATTGCAAGGATTGCCGTAAATAATTCATGCGCATAAGGAACAAATTTATTTATATTTTCCGAAATCAATGTTAAGAGACCTAATGAATATTCATATAAAGTTACGCAAAAATTTGCAATAACTCGAAGCAATGTAATGAGTAGCCATGAAATCCATCTTATTACATCAAAAATAATATTATTCTGTTTAAAATAATCAGGATAATTATTCAGAACACTAATAATCACATCATCGGGGGCGTCTGCCATCACTTCACAAGAACAAATAATAAATCCCAAAAGACATGCTGAACAAGCAAAAAATTTCTTTTTTTTATTCATTCACTTTCCCCCTTTCTAGAGTTAATAATAGTAAGTCAATAACAGTTTGTTTCACAAAAGAATCAATTCCCAAATAGGATTGAATCCATATTAATATCTTGTACAAAGGAACATCATCTAAAAACATGTCTTTATCAAAATCAGTTCCCAGTGCATCTTTTACAAGAGTAATGATTTGTCTTTGATGTGATTTTGGTAAATGCTTAAAAAGTAATTCGGGTTCTTGACGTTTTTTAAAGTACGAATCAAAGGATAAGTTACTATCCCATATAAGTTTTTGAGGATCTACATCCGCGCACGAAAAAGGATTAACGCTATCTAATGGAACAGTGTCCGGATTGGGAAATGTATCAGTTAGATACTGATAACGGTATTTAAAATTTGTACCCGTTTCTATGCTATTGAAAATAGGTTCTTCTCTGATATCATTTCCGTTTAGATCTTTTCTGTGCATTGTAGGAATAACAATGCATTCGCCTTCGTGAAGTTTACGTAATGTTTCAGGATAAATTAAAGGCTCTTGTTCTAAATTTTCGATGAAATGCTTATTTAAACTTAATTTCTGACCAGATCTTTGCATGATCTTACGCGTGCGATGACCGACTAAATCTGATATTTTTTCAGAGGTTTCCTTGCTGCTTGATAAAATATAAATAATATTTCCGCAGTTACCTTCTATTGTTTCTTGCACTTTGTCTCCGTACTTTTCTGCGAGCTGTGCAAATGCCTGAATATACATGTCAAACGTGATATTTCGCGCTCGACAAACGGTAATGATGCCGCTCATATCGTCAATAGGAGGCTGGTTTCCAAATTCGTTGCAAATAAATTTTACTGGAGTTTTACATTTACCGTTGATGCGTGCACATTTTTGTGCCAGGTAATAATAAGCTTGTTTAATAAATATGGTTGCTAAAAACCATTTGCTCCGGTCGTAATCCGGCACGCCTAAGAAAATAGCAACAGGTCGATCGCCAAATCCGATATCATCAAAATTTAGTGTGCTTGATGATGTCATTTTTGCGATTGCCTTGTTTGTAAAAACATTTAATCCATTAATTAACGTAGACAAAATGCTTCCTTTTGTTCTGTCCCCGGCAACCATCGCACTCGCATAGCGGATTTTTCCGGGATCGAGAGGTGGACGTTCTTTGAAATAAATGTCAAGCATCGTATCTTCGGAGTCTAGTACATGCATATTTGATAATTCGATAATCAAATTTAAGATAGAATACATGTTGATACATTTTTCATATTTATGAACCATATTCACATCTGAAATAAGGAAATTATCCGGAATATATCGAATATCTTCGTTATCAATCGCTTCATCAATGGATGTGATATTTAATTTTACTTCTGCTTTTTGTGCCTCTGAAAGATTAGAATAAGCTTTTTGTTTTTTTTGAAATGTTATAAATCTCTGCTCGTTAATATGTGCATCTGCTTCTAGGCAATCTTTGATATGAGCTAACACTAATCCTGATAAAATACTTGCGGCTGATTGATTAAAAAATTTTTCATTCCCGGATAACTTAGAGTCATCTGGAGAATAAATGCTATAAGCGAATGAATCAGCAAGCATTTCTGCATCATCATATTGTTCTTTTTTGTAGTATTCTGTGATCAATGTCAGCGGGTTATATTTCATGGATTTAATTGGTTGATCTAAATTCAGGAAATAAACATCATATCCCCGTTTTCTTAAGGTTGCTGCAGAACTACGGTAGTCTTCTGTTTTTGGATCAAAAACAACCATACTTGTTTGTTCTTCCGCTCTCGAATAAATATCGATGCTTGAAAAAACATAAAATTCATCCTTTCCTGATCCAGTCATACCAATGATCAAATTATTCATTGGTATTGGATCAATATAAAGTTTATCTTTATATCTTGAAATAACTGTTCCGCCTCTACCGGGAAAAGATTTATCCTTATCCGGAATTTCTTTGTAAACTTGTTGAATTTCTTCTATTGTGCGAAATTTGCTATCGCCTTTTTGCCCTTGATTAAAATAATCATCAGATAATGAGGTTTTCATTCCATAAATAAAGAAACCATCTAAAATGATCAACAAAACTGTGAAGAATAAATAAATGTAAGTAGCTGTATCTGATTTTGTTATAAATTCCCAATTGGGGAATATATTTTTCCAAACAAGAATATCCGCATATTCCACTGCTTCGGTGGAAAATGCACGAAATAAAGTAACAAAGCTGTTAATCAAATAATTAAATAGAAAAAAAAGTAATAAATCAATTAGAATGATCAAAATAGGAAGCACATAATTATTAGACAAGACCATTCCGAGTCGATTTGTATTTTTTTTATCCTGAACTGGACGGATCAAAGAATCCTTAATTTTTGTCCAAATTTTCTTCGTCCTCATATATTACTCGCTTTCCTTAATGAGAGGCACTAAAAAGTGCCTCTCTATTTAATGCCATTGCTAGTTCTAGCAGCTTAAAAAACAAATCTTGAACTGATTTCTCTTGCAAATGTTAATGCGCCTAAAACAATACCACATCCAATCACTACCCATCCAACATGTGATTTTGCCATTTCTTTTGCTTTTTGAGATGGAACGATAAACATTACCCCAATAATAATGAGTGATACTGCTACTAATAAATAAACAAATGGACTAAACGTGTTACAAATGTCATAGAGTCCTTGCATAAATTGTTGCATAAAAATCCTCCTTTAATGGGTACTATTTGTTGCACCCTTCTTTTTTTTCTTTTTTGAAATTACAAATATAATCATAACAATCAGAACTAAAAGTAAAAATATTCCTGTACCAGCTAATATGTAAGGGGTATTATTTGACTGCAAGGAATACGCTGCAGTTGCTGTTACTATGTACTCTTTCGATCCATCCACATCATCGGTTACGTAAACTGCTTTATAAACTGTCTCTTTTGGGATCTGAATCACACCGCTATATTCTGCCCGGTACATTTGTACCGGCTGCTGTACGTTTGCGATCGCATCGCGGCACAAGACATTATTTACAAAATAAGAGTCTCCATGCCAGTTATATCCTGTTATGACACTTCCGGCGGCTGCGCCCACATTTTCCAAAAGCTGCGCTTCATATCCGGCAAGCGGAGGAGTCTTATCATTTCTTGGAATGTAATTCCCATTCCATTCATAGTAAGCCGCGTCATAATTTGTAAACGTAACTGTCATTGTATTATTTGCCATTACCGTTCCCGCCGAATGAATTCCGGTAAAATTGCAGATCACTTCTTCCGGCTCTCCGGTAATCCGGTTCGTTTCCGTCACCGTTTTCGTTGCCGGAACATCACTTTCTGCGATAGCATAATCATAATCGTCATACGCCGTTACTGTTTGCACATCTCCCTCTGCGATCGATTTCTCGACCTTTTCCGTTTTTTTCAAGGTATAAACTGTTTTTCCTTCTGTAAAGGTTTGTTCTGGTTCGCTTTTCAATTCCATCTCTTTTTCTTTTTTATCGAGATATTTGGTTTCTACGAGCTTGTAGGTAATCTCCGATCGTTCATAGGTTTTACCGCCTTCTTTCCATGTTTCCGGAAATTCTTTCTCGGCAAGTTCCCGACTGTCGGCTTCATTTTTCACGGTCAAGGTAATCTCTTTAGTGAGATCAGATCCCGCTGCAAAAACCTGCAGCGGAAACGTTATCAATAAAAAAGAAAAAGCAATCGCTACCATTTTTTTCTTTTTCATCCGTTCCATGTTCTCCTTCCTTTGTTTTAAGTTGTTTCTTTTTGTTCCCAACAGTAGAAATAATCCAGAACCCCCATAATCCACGTTAATTTCCACATTTTTAGTCCTCCACATTGTACTTTTGGGGAAATCACACGATGGATTGCCAGTTGCAGTTCTCTTAGATTGACCATTTCTCCTTCAATTTCAAAGAGGTAATTTCTGATAAATAAAATCCATTTTCTAACGAATAATTTTCGGAATGGACAAAAGAACGGTATCATTATCTCCTGTAATTCCAACATCGTTAAAAATTGTTCAATCTCTCTTTTGGATTTCATACAATTTCCCCCTTTTACACATATATCTACTTTGGCCGCGTACCGAATTTCGGTACGCGCCATAATGCCTCGTGTATTTATTCCTCACGTTTTTTCTTTTTGTATACTACTATTGACAGGATAATTGCTCCTGTTCCGATCAGCGCGATCGCAAAAGGCGTGATGTCTGAAAAATCTCCTGTTTTCAGAGCAGACAAAAGTCCTCCCCCTTTATTTGGAGGCAAAATCGGCTTCAGGCTACCTACTTTAAAGGTTATGGTCTGATCCTCATCGGTAATATCTTCGTGAGATGCAATCAGTTGTCCGTTATGATATAAGTATTCGTATACTACGATGGATCGGTTATTTAGTTCAGAAGCATCTAAAGTAAAGTCTATAGGCACTGTTCCATCTGCTGTCTCGATCTGCACGCTTTTTTCTGCCGTGATCTGCTTTCCATTGATTACAAGAGGCTTTCCTGTTGTTTGATCCATCAGAATACCTTTCAGGACATATTCCTGTCCTGCGATCAATCCAAAATGATCTACATTATCACGGATTGTAACGTCTTTTTTTGCGATTGCCTCATGTGTGCCACTGATTAGATCGATCGCAGTTGTATTAAGCTTTAATTTATCTTTAACATAGAGCTGTTGTTTTTTATCATTCGGATCTTCATGTTTGCTGATTTCCACGCCATCTTGATACAGATATTCGTAGACTACAATAGTACGTCCTGCAAATGGAGATGCATCAAATTCAATCTGCATATCCACGTCCATTTTTGAAGTGTCTGCTGTAAACGTCTTTTCGGTTGTCAGCAGATCGCCTGAAGGCTGATCTTTCACCTTCAGCGGTTCTCCCGTTTTTGCATCCGCAAGAATAAGCTGCAGTTTATATTCCCGATTCGGCATCAGATTTACCATTGACACCGTATCAATCACAGTCAAATCTACCGCATAAGCATCCTGCGTTCCGGTGCTGACATTAATTGCATTTGTTTCTGTGATTTCGGTACGATCGTTTCCAACCGGAATCGTATGGCTTACTTCTCCATCAACTCTTCCGTCTTCTGTGATTGTAAACTCGTAAATTATCTTGTCGTCCCACGCATATCCCGGAATGCTCTCTACCTCTGCCACTGCATAATTTCCCGGTTCTAAATATAATAGTCTGATTTTTCCGTTTGCATCTGTAGTGTAGATCTCTTTATGCTGCATTCCCGGATCGATTGGATCTTCTTTGTCTTTATTCCAGATAACAAATTTGACGCCTTCCAGCGGCTTGTCCGTTCCGGTTTCTTTTTTGTCGATGATAATTTCCGTCGGCTGATTCTTGATTGTAAGGTTCTCTTTTACAAGTTCGGTTTTCTGATCTGCATATTTCAGTTCCACATCCCATGTCTGGTTCGGACGAATAAATCCGATCGGCTGTTTTGTCTCTTTTACTATATATTTTCCAAGATACAGTTCCTTCGATTTGGCAATTCCGGTTGTATCTGTGACGATCGTATCAACCACTGTTCCTTTTTCAGCTCTCAGCGTTCCGTCCGGCGTTGTGATATCTTCCGCTGCTGTCACGGTAAATTCTGCGCCAGATAACAGATTTCCTGTTTCCTCATCTTTTTTCAAAATTTCGATTTGTCCTTTTGCCAACTCATCCGGCACGGTAACATCTCCGTATACGATTTCTGTTTCCTGATCGGCATAAATCAGTTCTACCGGATATTTCTGTGTATTTAACAGATATCCTTCCGGCGCTTTTGTTTCCTGAACTTCGTATTTTCCAAGATACAATTCTTTCGTTTCGGCTGTTCCCTTATCACTTGTTTTGATCGTATCAACCACTGTTCCGGCTTTCACTTTTACTGTTCCGTCTGGCGTTATAATATCTTCTTTTGCCCGGATTTCAAATTCTGCGCCGGATAAACCGTTTCCGGTTTCTGCATCTGTTTTCTTCACCCGAATTTTCCCTTTTGCAAGTTCATCTGGTACAGTTACGTTTCCGTATACGATTTCTGTTTCCTGATCCTCATATTCTAAGGTCACTGCAAACTCTTTCGGATTTAAAAGATATCCGTTCGGAGCTTTTGTCTCTTTTATCGTATATTTTCCAAGATACAATGCTTCTGTTTCCGCTTTTCCTTTTTCATCTGTCGTAAGTGTTGCGACAACAGTTCCTTTTTCCGTGCGGATCGTTCCATCCGGTGTTGTGATATCTTCCGCTGCTGTAACGGTAAATTCTGCGCCTTCAGGAATCGGTTTATCTGTCTCTTTATCTGTTTTTGTTATCCGGATTTTTCCCTTTGCAGGAGCATCAGGATAAGTAATTGATAACGGATTTTCCCAGTCAAATTCCTGATCCACAACAAATGGGATATCTGCCAGTCCTAATAAATAACCTTCCGGTGCTTTTACCTCATGCAGATAATAAGAACCATATTCCAGTTTTTCCGGCAGAGTGAATGATCCATTTGCATCTGTTTCAAAAGTATCAAGTTCCATTGGCGTTGGATAAGATACTTTCATCGTGATCGGTTTCTTATTTTCATCGAGGATCTGGAACTGTGCGCCCGCGATCGGGATCACCTTTCCAGTCTCTTTGTCCACCTTTTGGACAGCGAGCGGCGCATCCACCGTATCGTTTCGTAAAATGTAAGAGTACGTTCTTCCTTCCTCATCTACAGTTACTTCAAACGGAGCGATAATGTCATATTCTGGGTATGGACTCTCTTCTGTCACCGTATAAGTATCAAACGGTAAGTTTCCCCGATCAGAATTTCCGAACTGTTTTGTTGAGGCAAATCCATTTTCGTCTGTGATGATCGTGTAAACATCTCCGTTCGTCTTCGATGTCAAATGGAACTTGATATCTTTTAACGGTTTCTTGATGTCTGCGCCGGAGTCTCCCGGTTCATCGTTGTTCTCACCATACTTTACAAGCTGGATATCGCCGCGAATGACTTCTTCTTCGATCGTCGGCATGTTGTAGGTTTCTACTCCTTCTGTTGTTCCCTTCGATGTAATCTGACGGACAAACACTTTCTCATTTAATAAATATCCTTTTGGTGCTTTCGTCTCTTGAATTGTGATTGTTCCGAGTGGTAACGTATTATATCCTTGAGAAGTTTTAAAAAACTCATCTCCTGATACTTTTAAACTATCTACCATGGCTGTTTTTCCATCTTTATTTGTTTTCAAAACCCATGTACGGACTGGTTTTTTTCCTGATTCCGCCGGATCTTTGTCGGAATGTACTGCATAATATTTGATTGTAAATTCTGCGCCCTCAAGGGATGCGCTTCCCTGAGGCATGTTTTGAGTCGTATCTTTATCTACTTTCCCAAGTAAAATAGATACCGGATCACTCTGCGGATAATCCTTCACATCCACTCTCGTTGTCTGACTGGAATTAATTGTTACAGGATAGATATTTTTGTCCAGCGCGTACCCTTTCGGCGGTGTGATCTCCTGCAAGTTATAATTTCCTGCACTTAAATTATTAAATCGTGCATATCCGTTTGCATCTGTCGTCTGCCGCGCGATTTCTATACCATTTTGATATAACCCATAAACAGCTCCTTTTAAGGAATAACATTCATTTCCTGATGTAATTTGCAGATACGCCGATGCTTTATAAACGTCCAAACTTCCTTTTTGCTCATCGAATGGTAAAGTTAATACCATACCGACTCTCTGATAGCCAAGTACGCTCCCCGGCTTACATGCATTTGGCGGAGTCAGAACAAAACTCCATGTTGCAAGATTCCCGCTGACTGCCGTACACGTTGCTTCCCATGTACAAGTTGTCCATCCATTCTCTCCCGGATTTGCTGCTCCATGATTCAGGCAATACGCCGTCATTGTTGTCGTGCCAGCCAAATCTCCATCATTGATATAAACTTGGAAATTTCCATTCGTTCCAGGTGTACCTAAAAAGTGTACGGTTGCATTGATTCCGGTTAAAACTTGTCCAACGTAAGGATTCTGTACACTACGAAAAGAAACACCTTGCATCTTTGCTTCTGTGAATCCTGCCGGATATAATGTCGTTCCCACATGCTCTTCCAAACAGTTTGGATCTTCACAAAGCAAAGAGCTCTTCACTGTGATTCCCCTGCTGTTTGTTACATATGTATCGGCTTCTTCTTGAGATTCTGCTATATTTTCCGACTGATCTGCATGATTTGACTCACTTTGAATTACAGTCTCCTCTCCCTCTTCGTGTAAACGGTTTCCTATGTCTAAGCTTTGATCTCCTTCGTTTACATTTGTTGATTCTTCAGTAAATGCCGTTAGCTCTTCAGAATCGCTGACATCCACTGTGTTTTGTGTGTCTGACCGCGTTTCTGTCTCTGCCGCATATACTGTTACGTTAGATAACAGCATAAGACACGATAAGACAAGAGCAATCAAACGTTTTCCTTTTTCTCTCATTTTTTAAACTCCTTTCGTGATTTGCTTGCGTACCGAATTTCGGTACAATTTTTATCAACAAAAAAACTACCAACCTTTCGATTCGTAGTTTCTTGTTTTCCGTATTCTGTTTTTTCTTTATTGAACTGCTCCACAACTACATTGATATCCAGTCACAACCGATTCATAATGCCCTTGTTCTGGATGAGGAACTGTATACGTATTTGTTCCTGTTTGCTTCTGAATCCATTCAGAATGCCAGCCTGTATCACCATTCATATTATTCAATAAATATTCATTAGGATCACCTACTATTTCTAGTCCACTTTGATTACCAACTGCAATCTCTACCATTTTACACACTGGCTCACTGACCGTTTCTGTCCAAGCTTCCTGATCGACTACCCATTGCTCTGTATAGAGCGGTATATTGTAATTATGGATATGCGTCGGAGCTGCATTTTGATTTTCGCTGCTTCCTGAATTACCTGCATTCGATCCGCCCGTTGTTTGGGATGCATTATTTTTCTGTGCAGGAGCGGAAGTATCCGGCTGAGATGCTTTCTGTTCTTCTTCCGTTTTTACCTCTGTTGTTTCCTTCGCAGTGTCCTTTATCTCTAGCTCTTTTTTCTTAGAATCATCTTTTGATGTCTTTTCTTCCTTCAGATCCGTTTTCTTCGTCTGCTTCTCATCAACTTTCTTTTCTTGATTCGCTTTTGCAATGACCGCTTTCTGATTCTCCTTTTGCATCCCTGCAAGACCGATCCCCAACGCGCCAAGCGCAAGCAGGATCACCGCCATGCAAGCAGCTACTTTCTTTTTATGGGTCTTCATCCATAATCTTAATTGTTCCATGTTTTTCTTCATTGTTTCTCACCCCATTCTTTTTTGTACCGAAATTCGGTACGCGGACCTGCTCCGAAAAACACCACATATTTATCATACCTGTTTTACAAGTATTTGTATACTCATATTTTGGATATGTATTTTTAATTGTAGAGAAACTTTCTTTATATCGGAATTTTGTAACCGCACACCGTAGCGCCGCAACAAGTGCCTTAACTACTAATCTACTACAATGTTGATATCGCTGTGCCATTGTACCAGCGGAGCGTTTCCAAGAAACGAATTCTATATTTATTTTTATGTGCCGAAATTC
>OMCT01001290.1_pt1 | contig 15508 bp, 10 predicted proteins | sample 1674301 | NCBI WGS metagenome assembly OMCT01 (sample SAMEA103958158, study PRJEB25191) | human gut metagenome
GCAAGGCTTGCAAGGTTCCCTTCCAGCCCCGTGAGGACCGTCCGGTCTACTGCTCCGACTGCTTCGCTCGTATGAAGCAGAACTAAGCGCTGATTTTAAAATCTGAAGCTTGGCCCCCGCTGTCGCAAGATGGTGGGGGCTTTTTGTGTGGAAGTTGCTCACCCTCTCAGTCAAAGCCGAAGCAATGACGGAGAGGGTGAGGTCGCTAAAAATTGTGTCAACTACTTGCAAAAATACCTAGTAATAGGGTATAGTATATACGAATGGTCTGTTTGACCACGAAAACACCCACAACAGAAAGGAATCCCATCATGTTTGATATTTTTAATATGCTCAAGAAGAACGAGGAGAACAAGACGATGCAGGTGACCCGCGAGACCATCATTGGCGATATTCTGGATATGGATCAGACCACCGCTCCCTATTTTATGGAGATCGGTATGCACTGCCTGGGCTGCCCCGCTTCCCGCGGCGAGACCATTGCCGAGGCCTGTGAGGTCCACGGTGTGGACTGCGACGAGCTGCTGGAGAAGCTGAACGCCCATCTGGCTTCCAAGAAGGCCTGAGTGCTCCCCACACTGGATGCGCGTCTGACCGCCGCCGCCGAGCTGGTGCTGCCGGGCAAGCCGGTGGCTGATATCGGCTGTGACCACGGCAAGCTGACAGCGGTGCTGGCGGCCTCGGGGAAATACCCCCGGGTCATCGGGGCCGATCTGCGCCCCGGCCCGCTGGCAAAGGCAGAACAGACGCTGGAACATGCAGGATGCAAAGACCGCGTTGAGCTTCGGCTCGGCGACGGTCTTTCTGTGTTGTCTGCGGGCGAGGTGGGGACCATTGTGCTGGCGGGCGTTTCGGCGCAGACCACCTGGGAGATCATCGAACAAGCCCCGTGGGTGTCGCAGGTCGGCGGGCCCCGGCTGGTGATGGTACCGGCCACCCGCCACAGCGAGCTGCGCCGCTGGCTGTGGGAACACGGCTTTGCGCTGGCGGCAGACCGCCCCGTGCAGGCGGCGGGCCGCTGGTACGCCGTGATGGCTGCCGAGTACACCGGCGAGGTGCGCACCCCCACCTTTACCGAGTGCCTGTTCGGCAGAACAGCCGAATGGCCCGAGGGTGCAGGATATGCCGCCTGGCAGAAGGCCAAGCTCCCCCGTTTCCGGCTGGGCGTGCCGGATGGGACGGAGCTGGCGGAGGAGATCGATAAATTGTTAGATGGCTCGCCCTCTCAGACTCGCTGACGCTCGCCAGCTCCCCCCAAAGGGGGAGCCCTTGGCAAAACCGGAAACTTTGTGGGGATTGTCAAAACCTCGCCCTTCGGGAGAGGTGGCATTGCGCAGCAATGACGGAGAGGGTGAGGCTGCTGAAATCGGAGGTACAGCTTTATGGCTACAACCAATGATATTTACGCTGAGATGCAGCGCTATGCGCCGCTGGAACTGGCAGAGAGCTGGGATAACCCCGGCCTGCTGGTGGACTGCGGCCGTGAGGTGTCCCGGGTGCTGGTAACGCTGGACATCACCCCCGAGGTGGTGGAGGAAGCTGCGGCCGGGGGCTGCGAGCTTATCGTGTCCCACCACCCGGTCATCTTCAGCCCGCTGAAAAAGCTGATCCCCCGAGATGTATCGTTCCAGCTGGTGCAAAAGGGCATCTCTGCCATCTGTATGCACACCAATCTGGATGCCGCCGAGGGCGGCGTGAACGAGGTGCTGGCGGGCATCTTCGGGATGCGGGACTGGGAAGTGTTTGCCGATGGCTGCGGCCGAGTGGGCGAGGTTGAGCCCATCACGGTGCCGGAGCTTGCCCGCAAGGCGCAGGCTGTGCTGGGCGGGCGGTGCAACCGGCCCCGGAGCGGCCCTGCGGTGCAGGTCAAGTTTGCGGATACCGGCAGGACCGTAAAGCGGCTGGCGGTCATCAGCGGCGCGGGCGGAAGCATGTTCGAGGATGCCCTTGCCGTGGGGGCGGACTGTCTGCTGACCGGCGAGGCCAACCACCACGCGGCCATAGATGCCGTGCGTCTGGGGCTGTCGCTGGTGGCGGCGGGGCACTACGCCACCGAGTTCCCGGTGTGTGCCGCCATCGCTGACCGCCTGCGCGCTGCGTTCCCGGAGCTGGAGGTGCGGGTGAGCGGAGAGAACAGAGATCCGTTTACTTATATATAATAAGGAATTAAACCTCTCAGGCGCTTTGCGCCAGCATACGGGTTGCGGCTCCCAGCATCCACTTCGTGCTGTAAACAGCACTCGTATCTTGCTGGCCGCGGCCCCAACAGCAACGCCCTTCATCCGCCACTGGCGGCGGTTGTTGCTGTTGCTCCTAGTAGGGGAGCCCTTGGCATAGCGAGAAACAGCTGCGCAAAACCTGAGAATGATAGAAATAAAGGGAAGATAATACTTTATGAAAAAATATCTGATCACCGGCTGCGCCGGTTTTATCGGCTCCAACTTTGTCCACTATATGCTCAAGAAGTACCCCGAGATCCTGCTGGTCAACCTGGATAAGCTGACCTACGCCGGCAACCTCGAGAACCTGAAGGACGTGGAGGGCGACCCCCGCCATGTCTTTGTGCAGGGTGATATCTGCGATAAGGAGCTGGTGGAGAGCCTGTTCGCAAAGTATGATTTCGATTACGTCATCAACTTTGCCGCCGAGAGCCATGTGGACCGCTCCATCAAGAACCCCGAGATCTTTGTCCAGAGCAATGTCATGGGCACCGTGAACCTGCTGCAGCGTGCAAAAGAGGCATGGTACGATGCTGACGCCAAGACCTGGAAAGAGGGCAAGAAGTACGTTCAGGTCTCTACCGACGAGGTCTACGGCGCTCTGGGTGCCGAGGGCTTCTTCATGGAGACCACCCCGCTGTGCCCCCACAGCCCCTACTCCGCTTCCAAGGCCAGCGCGGATATGTTCGTTAAGGCATTCCACGATACCTACGGTATGCCCATCAACATCACCCGCTGCTCCAACAACTACGGCCCCTACCAGTTCCCCGAGAAGCTCATCCCGCTGATGATCAACAACGTCAAGCACCACAAGCAGCTGCCCGTCTATGGTGACGGTATGCAGATCCGCGACTGGCTGTACGTTGAGGACCACTGCAAGGCCATTGATATGGTCTGCAACGGCGGCAAGGTGGGCGAGGTCTACAATGTCGGCGGCCACAACGAGCGCCCCAACATCTTCATCGTCAAGACCATCATCGAGCAGCTGCACGACCGCCTGAAGGACGACGGCATCAGCGAAGACCTCATCAAGCACGTCGCTGACCGTCTGGGCCATGACCGCCGCTATGGCATCGACCCCACCAAGATCAAGAACGACCTTGGCTGGTATCCCGAGACTCCCTTCGAGAAGGGTATCGTCCTGACCATCGACTGGTACCTCGACCACGAGGAGTGGATGGAGCACATCACCAGCGGCAACTATCAGAAATACTACGAGGAAATGTACAAGAATAAGTAACTTCTTGTAAATAGCCTGAAAGTGAAAAAGAGCAGGGCGTGCGGCTATATGGCTGCACGCCCTGCTCTTTTTTGCCGGAGTTAAAGCTTGTCCTCTTTCATGCAGCGGATGAGCAGGGGCAGCTCATAGACCAGCATGGACAGCCAGCCGATGCCGTAGCTCACGGGCATGATTTGAAGGTCTACCTTGAGTACCAGCACCAGCACAGCGGCGGCGGCCACGCGGAAGCCCATGTTGAGCATACTGCTGTTCAGGGTGATCTTCAAATCGCCGAGGCCGCGGAAGCCGCCCTGAATGCCGTTGGTCACGCCGGGCATCAGGTAGAAGAGGGAGGCGCACCGCAGGAACTTGACGCCCAGGTCGATGACGGCGGGGTCATCCACGAAGAGGGAGATGATGGGGCGGGCGAAGAGCAGGCAGACGGCCATCAGGCAGAAGCCGTAGATGAGCTCGATGCGCAGGCCGCAGAAAAAGCCCTGACGCACCCGCTCCTTTTTGCCGGCACCGTGGTTCTGAGCCATCAGGGTGGTCATAGCGTGGGCGATATTCTGCTGGGGCATATAGGTGAAGTCGTCCACCCGGCTGGCGGCGGTGAAAGCGGCCATTGCGTTGATGCCCAGAGTGTTGACGATGGCCTGCACGGCGATCTTGCCCAGCTGGACGGTGGCCTGCTGCATGGCGCTGGTCCAGCCGTACTGGACGGTGCTGCGCAGCAGAGAGCCGTCAAAGACGAGCCAGCGCCGCCCCAGCTGAAGGACGGGGACTTTGAGCTGGATGTAGACGACGCAGAGCACACAGCAGAGTGCCTCGCTGAGGACGGTGGAGAGGGCGCAGCCTTCGCTGCCCCAGTCCAGCACCTCAACGAAGAAGAGGTCGCCGCCGATGTTCAGCACCGAGCTTATCATCAAAAAGTAAAGGGCGCTCTTGCTGTCGCCCAGCGCCCGCATGGTGGCGGCGAGAAAGTTGTAAAAGAAGGTGAAGATGAGGCCCGCAAAGACGATGCGGAGGTACTGCACCGCGATGGGCAGGATCTCTTCCGGAACCTGCATCAGCCGGAGCAGCGGCGTCGCCAGCAGGACGCAGAGGGCCGAAAAGACCAGCGAGAACACCGTGCCTGCGATGGCAGTGGTGGAGACCTGACGCTCCACGCGCTGGGTATCTCCGGCACCATAGGCCGTGCTGACAAGGATGCCGGCACCGAGGCAGAGACCGTTGATGAAGAGGATGGCCAGCGTCATCAGCGGGTTGGAGGTGCCGACGGCGGCAAGGGCGTCTTCGCCGACAAATTTGCCCACGATGATGCTGTCGGCGGCGTTATAAGTGAGCTGAAACAGGTTGCCCAGCACCAGCGGGATGGTGAATTTGACCAGAAGGGGCGTGATGGCTCCGGTCGTCATGTCTTTTGTCATGGATTCCTTCTCGTTTCCTTTTTATAGTATGTTCTGGCGTGCGCTGAACACGGCCAGTGCCGAACGGCTTTTGCCGTTTGCGATAAGCTGAGCCGCTGCGTGAAGGGCGGCACCTGCGCTGGGGGAGGCCGGGATGGCATCGGTGCGCAGGACCCGCTGCGCCGCCCGGACGGCATCGGCGGTGGTGACGGCAGCGATGTTGTCCACTACATAGGAATTGTAGTTGCCGGGAACGAGGCCGAAGCCGATGTCCGGGATGCCATGGGAGCCGGTGAGGCCGCTGCTCAGGGCCTGACTCTCGTAAGGCTCCACGGCAACGATGCGGATGTCATTCGTCCACGCCTTGACCGTTTCGCCCACGCCGGTGATGGTGCCGCCGCTTTCTCCCTCGGGGCTGGCGTAATAGTTGTGCCAGTTGTAGGTGGCTTTGGTGCCATTGTAGCCGTTTACAACGGTCCATCCTTCGCCGGCTGCCACCGGAGTGAGGGCGCTACCCGTGTTGCCGGTCTCGAATCCCTCGTCGAGCAGTGTCTGGGCGAAGGCTCCGGAAGCTACCGACAGCAGAAGGGCGGTTGTCAATAAGTACTTCTTCATTTGATTTGTTATTACTACTGTTGTTTTATAGGTAGGTTGTTTTGGCCTAATGTAGAGATGACATTGGGTGGCAGACCGTGGGGTCTGCCTCCCGTTGTCGTTTAGTTGGAATATGATGTTATCTGATCATAAAATGTTATGAATCTTTAATCATCATGTGGGGTTATTTGATCACCACCTTTTTGCCGTTGACGATGTAGATAGCGCCCTTGGCGGGGTGGCTTACGCGGATACCCTGCAGGTTATATATCAGGTCGTCGTCGGTGAAGGTGTCAGCGCCTACGCTGTCAATGCCGGTGTCGATGTCCTGCGAGTTGTCGAAGGTCAGAGTCGTGGCAGTGGGGTCTTTCAATGTGACGTAAGCGCGGAAGCTCTTGAGCTGCTGCTCGCCTGCTGCGGGAGCTTTGAGGATGCTGCCGGCAGCGTTGCTGATCTCGACGGGGGTGTCGCCGTTGGTCACATAGTTGTCGAGTGTCAGCAGGAACTTATCCCCGGTCAATGCAGTGGCAGATGTGGTGGGTGTGAACACGAGGTGATCGGTCTCCACGTTCTGCATCTGAGTGGTGATGGCTTTGTTCTTGAACATTACCGGCGTGGTGGGATGTGTCACGAATACCAGGTAAGGCTTGCCGGCTTCCATGCCGGTGGTCACTGTGGTGAAGTGAGCTCTTACCTCGGTGCCTTCGACGCTCGAGCCGGTGAGCTCCATCACTACGGTGTCCTCGCCGAAGATTTCCACAGCTTCGTCGGCTGTGATAGCGAAGGGAAGTGCTACGGCGTTGAAGCCTGCCTCAAGGGTGGTGTTCATGTAAACCACTGCTGCGTTGTTGCCATCGGTGAGGGTGGTGTAGTCCTCGATGGTGACTACGTCGAGGAGGGTGACGGTCTGCTCGAATGAAGCATCGGCTACGCTGACGCCATCCATGTAGAGCTCGCCGGAAGCGCTCTTGATCTTCACGTCGTAGGTGCGGCTGCTCTGGATTACATTGATAGCAGCCTTGCCATCCTCGCCGGTGGTGCCTTCATACTGCACATTGTCGCCGTCGTTGCTGATCAGCGTCACTGTAGCTCCGGCTACCGCGTTGCCCTTACTGTCGACTACTGTCGGCGAGAATGTGCGGGCCTCAACTGCCAGTGCGATGTGAAGCACAGGATTCTTCTTCGAATCCGAATCCCAGGATAACAGATCGCCATCCGAATGGTGGTGATAAGCACGTCTGATGTTGCTTGATATTTCAAAATTAAATCCGCTCTTCCAAGCCTCGGCAGCCGAATGGAAATACAGTCGGAGCGATTTGCCTGCTTTATAAACGATGGGGTCATCGAATGTGATGGTAATCATATCGACAGGGCTTGCCGAAGAACCCGTGTTATTCCAAACGTGGCCGGGCTCATTGAGACACTGTATCATCGATGATGAATCATACAGTCCGCCTCTTGGAATAGTCTGTGTATTCTCGTCGGTCCACTCATAGAAGACAGTCAGATCAGTAGAATGGGCATTGGAGCCGTATCCGCGTATTACAATACTGCTGATTTTATCACCATCGGAAAGTCCGAGATCAGCGGCAGTGTAAAGTGCGACTGTCTCACTGTTATTGTATGTGAGGTTGAAGGGAACATTATTGTCAAATCCGGAGGGTGTACCTACGGTGACTTCGCTTACGAGGGTCTCCTCGGCGAATGTTACATATACGGTCTCGGTGGTGAGCTTGTAGCCGTTGCCGAAGTCGACTTCGAGGTATACAGGGAAGGTGCCGACCTTGGGCGAGCGGAACTCTACTTCCATCTCTACGCCGGCATCGGAGGTCGAGAACACTACGGGCAGCTCGGTGCCGTCAACCTCGCTGCACTGAACGCCGTTGACGTAGGAGGCTACGGTGTAGGTAGCGTCCTCCTCTGCCTTAAGACCGAAGTTCTGGAGGGTGATCTTGGCGATTGCGGGCTTATTCTGCACGCCGTCGGCAGGAATGCTGCTCGATGCAAGCACTACATCATGCTCTACGGGCACAAGGCTGAGGCCGTAGATGTTGTCTACATATACTCGGGATACAATGGTGAATCCGAGGTAGTATTCGCCGGCCTCGTCGAAGGTGACGCTTACGGTGCGGAACTCAGGTGTGAGGGTATGCTCTGCATCGACACCCTCGCCGCTCCATTTGCCGAGGGAGATGCGTGTGGCGGCATCCTCAAGGCCTTCGCGTGTGGTGGCTGCGAACAGCTCAACTGCGCCTTCGGGCCAGTTGGAAGAATATGTACGGGCGTCGAACTGAAGTGTCTCACCTGCCTTTGCTTTCAGCTTGGGCGTGATGAACATGTTGTTGGTGGAGCTGGTGCTGTAAAGCGAATAGTCGTTGGCGGGCTTGCCGGAGGGCAACTGTAGCTCCATTTTGCTCTGGTGGCGCGAACCTGCGGGCCAAGCGTTGTTGCTGCCGTCGAAGGGAGCGTACCACTTGGAGGGATCGAGCAGCGTGCCGCTGACGGGAAGCTCGAAGGTGGCGTCGGTGCCGTCGGCTGCGGTGTAGACGATGACGAGGTTGCCCTCATAAGTGCCGGCTGTCTCGGCGGAGAATGTGATGTCTATAGCCTGACGGGTCTTGGGCGCTACAGTAGCCTTGTCGATGCTTGCGGTGAAGCCTTCGGGCACTTTGATCGACTTGACTGTCAGAGGTGCGGTACCCCAGTTGTAGATTTCGAAGTTCTGCACCAGTCCGAGCTGATTGCCCATGCCGAAGGAGATGGCAGTCTTGCGGCTGTCGGGCTGCCATTTATCGGAAGCAGAGGTGCCCTTGTCGAAGAATACGAATACCGGGTCGTTGGTCACGGTCAGCTTCTTCACCGGAGAGGTGAACACGGTGCCGTCGGTGAACTCAAACTTGAAGTAGGTGTCGTAGACGCTTGTGGTCTCGGCTGTTACAGCAAACTTCTCGGCACGGAGATCAGTTGAGCTCTTGGCGCTGCACTTCAGCTCCTTCGAAGCTATGGTAGCGGCCTCTTTGCCGTTGACGAAGTATTTCAGGGTGTAATCCTCGGCAGCGATATCCTTGAGGGGCGAGATAACGGTGATCGACGGGGCGATCTCGTCGCCCGACTGAATGGTCTCTTTCTGATTTACCTCTTTGATATAGAGATCGTGAGCCACTTCTACCTGCTTGAGGCCGATGATGTTGTCGAGCTTTAAGCGGTAGAGCGCGAAGCCTATATAATAATTGCCGGCTTCGGGGATGGTGAAGGTGTGGGTGGTGAAAGTGGTTGATGTCACATCGTCGGAGGTGAGCGATACAAGCGGATCGCCCCAGTTCTGACGGTCGGTGGAGATGTACACTTTCAGCAGCGAGGAGGAGTTGCTGTCGCTGTTGCGGCCTACCTCGAAGCTCATCATGTCTCCGGCTTCGGCCTGAAGAAGCGGGGTGATGAACATGTTGTCGGCTGTAGCATAGTCGTTGGAGGTGTACGATTTCAGATAGTAGTTGTACGAGCCGTTGGAATTGATGTAGTCGGAGTTGATGCCGCTCTGAGCTACCGATCCTACGGGATAGGTGAGACTCGAATTGCCGTGGTTGAAGTCGGTCCACCAGGTGTTTTCGCCGAGCATGGTGCCCTTGAGAGTGACGGTGTAGGTCTTGTCGTTGCCGCTGTTGTCCTTGTAGACGATAGTCAGGTTGCCGGCGAATGTGCCGTTGGAGGTAGCGGGGAGAGTGATGTTGACATCAGTCTGTCCGTGTGCGGGCACCTCGAAGCTCTCGCTGGGGAAGTTGGATGTGAATCCTTCGGGGAGAGTGACGCTGACAATCTGCAGCGGAGCGGCTCCGTCGTTCTTGAGCTTGAAGCTCTTGGTGGTCGCCTCGGAAACCATGCCGAAGTCAATGACCGACGAAATGCTATACGATCCGTTGTAGTCGGAGGTATTGAAGAGGAACTTCGACTCATAGACATTGTACATCGAGTTGGCACGCTTCAGAGTGCTTCCCTGCAGATTCTCGCGCAGGTAGATGGGTACCTGTTTAGAGGAATATGACCATACGCTTGAAATCTGATCTTTGGGTATATTGACAGTGACGGTGAAGGGGTCGGAAGTCTTACCGATGGCGAGGTCCTGAGGCACGGGGGTGGCAGCTCCGAGTGCGGAGCCTGTGTCGTTGTTGATCAGCGAGATGGTGAAGTTCTTAGTGCCCTGTGTGAGGTCTAATTCGCCGTTGTTCTCGACGGTGACGTTGGTAAACTCCACTGTTACCGAGCCGTCGGCCTGCTGGTCCCACCTTAATACACCTGTTGTCTCAGAGGGATCGGCGGTGAGGATACGGATGCTCGCTTCCTTCTCCAGCTGTGCGTCGGCTGCGGTGAAGTCGTCAAGATATACTTCGTTGGCGAGGATGCCGATGCGCTGAGAGCCTTCGACGGTGATGGTGACGGTGACGAATTCGTCGCGCGTAAGGCCGTTGCCGTCGGAGAATTTCTGAATCAGCTCACCGGCGGCTTTGCCGGTTTCGTCGAGATAGTAAAATGATACATAACTGCTGTAGCTGCTGGACTTCACCTGCATGGTGATCTTTCCCGACACCACGGGGGTGACGAGGTAGTCCGACGGTGTGGCGCCGGTGTAACCATATGAGTCAGTCATCTGGCGTCCGGCATAAAGTGTGCCGCTGCTCCCGACGCCGGCGGTGGTGTAGTAGCTGTAGGGCATATACGATATGTCGCCGGCACTGGCAGTGGTGGCCTGACTGACGTACCAGCCGCCGTCGCCCCAGCCGCCGTCGCCCCAGTCGCCGTCGCCGGAACCGTCGTCGACATATTTATGCACGATGTGCTCCCAGTTGGAAGCCACCTTGAAGTTTGGATTGGACGTGTCAATCTTTTTGTCGAAATTGCAGAGGTATGACTCCGCCTTCGATACCAAAGGACTGAACAATGTCGCCAAAAATGTCAGAAGTAGAATTTTAACATGTTTCATAACATTGATGATGATTGATTGTTTGACAGGCTAAGCTCCTTGTGAAGCGAAAGCCAATCGGTTTATTTGAGAAATTGTACGTTCTGAATGGGGAAATTCGGCGGCTGTTTGCCGAAAATTTATATAGCGGGGTAATGATGTTGCAAAAATACAAATAAATTCGCTAAACTGTGTTATATAATTTGCGTAAGCGACGGTTGTTTTAAATATTGCCATATGTCTATCGGCGCTGTGGGCGCTGTAGGGGCATTAGGGGTAAGATAAGAGTGGGGTGGATTAACGTTTTTTAACATGCTGAACACGTCCCTGCACGCGCATAAAGGTGTTTTATTGATACATTCAACCGTATATTTATGAGAAGCAGCGATGCGATAGGAGAGATTGGCACCCGGCATGCCTACAGCACTCCGGCGCAGGCGCGGCGCGCGCGTCCGGTGATAGCCGCGGCCCACATTGTGGTGCTGACCCTGTCGAGCCTGATTCTGAGGCATACCGATATGTTAAATTTGCTTAATATATCATTGTTAAAAGTTAAAAATGCGGGTAGCGGCCTGCAAAATGCCGCCTCGTCAGTGGCGGACGTTGGTGATTCGAAAAAAAATACGTAACTTTGTGTGCAAGTTATCGGAGGAGGCTGAAAGGCTTCCTCCATTTGTTATGTGCATGTGTATGCCGCCGGGCGAGCCGGGCGGCGTGCTGCAACGATGATTCAGGATATGATAGACAAAGAGCTGTTAAGACAATCGGTAGAGCGGGCCATTGAGGGCACCGATATATTTATAGTGGATATACGGGTGTCGGCCGACAATAATATTGTGGTGGAGCTTGACTCGCCCGAGAGCCTCGACATCGACACCTGTGCAGCCGTGAGCCGCGCCATAGAGAAGGACTTCGACCGCGACGCCGAGGACTACGAACTCGAAGTAGGGTCGGCGGGCCTCACCGCCCCCTTCCGCGTGCGGGGTCAGTATCTCAAAAATGTGGGCAACGACATAGAGGTGCTCACCCGCGACGGGCGCAAGCTGCAGGGGGTGCTCACCGCCGTGGGCGACGACGACACATTCACCTTCGAGTATCCCGTGAAGGTGAAGGAGCCCGGAGCCAAGCGCCCCGTCACCCGTATGCAGAGCGAGACCATGCCGATGGCCGACGCCAAGCTGGTGCGCTACCTCATCTCCTTCAAGTAAGAAGGAGCCGGCATCAGCGCCTATCGGGCCTGTTGGCCCTATGATACCAACCGAAGAAAAAAATAAAAAAACAATATATCCCCTTACACAAAAAATGGCTAAGAAAGAGGAAACCCCCAATCTGGTGGACCAGTTCGCTGCGTTTAAGGAACTGAAAAATATCGACAAAACCACCATGATAAGCGTGCTTGAGGAGTCGTTCCGCAAGGTGCTTTCAAATATGTTCGGTACCGACGAGAATCTCGACGTGATCATGAACCCCGACAAGGGCGACGTGCAGATTTTCCAGAATCTCGAAGTGGTGCCCGACGGCGAGGTGGAGAATCCCAACCTGCAGATCTCGCTCTCCGACGCCCGCGCCGACAACGACCCCGAGGTGGAGATCGGCGAGGAGCACACCAAGGAGATTATCTTTGCCAACTTCGGCCGCCGCGCCATCCTCACACTGCGCCAGACACTGCAGACCAAGATCAGCGACCTGCAGAAAGAGGCCGTCTACGCCAAGTTTAAGGACCTCGAAGGGGAGCTGGTGACCGGCGAGGTGTATCAGACATGGTCGCGCGAGACTCTGCTGCTCGACGACGACAAAAACGAGCTGCTGCTGCCCAAGAATCAGAGCATCCCGGGCGACTTCTTCCGCAAGGGTGAGACCGTGCGCGCCGTCATCGCCAATGTCGACAACACCAACAACAATCCCAAGATCACCGTATCGCGCACCAATGAGAACTTCCTCCGCCGCCTCTTCGAGATAGAGGTGCCGGAGATCAACGAGGGCCTCATCCGCATCTGCGCCGTGGCCCGCATCCCGGGCGAGCGCGCCAAGATCGCCGTGGAGAGCTACGACGACCGCATCGACCCCGTAGGCGCCTGTGTAGGCGTGAAGGGAAGCCGCATCCACGGCATCGTGCGCGAGCTGCGCAACGAGAATATCGACGTGATCAACTTCACCAACAATCCTACGCTCTTCATACAGCGCGCCCTGTCGCCCGCCCGCATCTCTTCGATCCGCATCGACGAGGAGGAGAAGAAGGCTGAGGTGTTCCTCAAGCCCGACCAGGTGTCGCTCGCTATCGGTAAGGGTGGCCTCAACATCAAGCTGGCCTCAATGCTTACCGGCTATGTGATTGACGTCTACCGCGAGACCGACGAGGTGTACGACGAGGATATCTACCTCGACGAGTTCAAGGACGAGATCGACGAGTGGATCATCGACGCCCTCAAGGATATGGGCTGCGTCACCGCCAAGAGCGTGCTCAATACACCCCGCGAGGACCTCATCAACAAGGCCGACCTCGAGGAGCAGACCGTCGACGACGTGCTGGCCATCCTCCGTGCCGAGTTTGAGGACGACGAGGCTCCCGCAGCCGACAACGCAGCGCCCGCCGAGGCTCCCGCAGCCGAAGAGCCTGCAGCCGATGCCGACGTCGCTCCGGCTGAATAAGCCCGGCCGAGCCGCTCACCGCCTCCCCCTCTCTTTCTATCAGAATACGTTAACACTCTAAAACCGTTTCATGGCGAGAATCAAAATAAGTAAAGTTGCAAGAGACCTCAATGTGGCGCTCCCCACAGTGGTGGAATTCCTGCGCGGCAAAAACATTACCGTCGAGGAGGACAATCCCAATGCCCGCATCGATGAGGAAGTTGCCGACCTTTTGATCAAGGAATTTGAAAGCGACAAAAATCAGAAAAACAAGTCGCAGGAGCTTACTAACACCCGTGTGAAGCCCAAAGCAGCTCCGGCTCCCAAGCCTGCACCCGCACCCGCTCCCTCGGGAGAGATCAAGGTGGAGTCGCAGATCAACCGCCCCAAGATACTGGGCAAGATAGAGCTTGACCGCCACGGCAACCCCGTGCGTCCCAAGCCCGAAGTGCCCGAAGCTCCCAAGGCTCCGGCCGCTCCCGCCATGACCGCTGCGTCCGAGGCTCCCAAGGCTCCGGCACCCGCTCCGGAAGTGAAGGAGGCCCCCAAGGCCGCTCCGGCTGCTCCCAAGGCGCCCGAAAAGGCACCTGAGAAGGCTCCCAAGGCTCCGGCTCCCAAGGCTCCGGCTCCCAAGCCCGCAGCACCCGCTCCTGCCGCCGAGGCACCGTCTAAGGCTCCGCAGGCGCCCGCAGCCCCCAAGGCTGAGGCTCCCAAGCCTGCCGAGCCCGCCAAACCGGCCGACCCGGAGGTGTTCTCGCTGGGTCTGCCCCAGGATCGCCCCACAATCAACGTGGTGGGCAAGATCGACCTCTCGGCCATCAATCAGAGCACGCGCCCCAAGAAAAAGAGCAAGGAGGAGCGTCGCAACGAGCGCATTGCCAAAGCCAACGGCGGCAACGGCGGCAACGACGGCGACCGCAAGAAGCGCAAACGCATCGGCGGCAAGGAGAAGATCGATGTGGAAAAGACTGCCAACCAGCAGGGAGGCAACGGTGGCGGCGGACGTCGCGGCGAAGGCAAAGGCCAGGGTGGCGGCAAGGACCGCAACCGCCGCGGTGGCGCTCCGGTGCATACCGAGGTCAACGAAGAGGATGTACAGAAGCAGGTAAAAGAGGTGCTCGCTCGCCTCACCGCCAAGGACAAGGGCCAGAAGCGCGGCATCAAGTGGCGTAAGGAGAAACGCGAGGCCAACGCCGAGCGCGAACGCGAGCAGGCCGAACTCGAAGCAGCAGAGAGCAAGACGCTGAAGCTCACCGAGTTCGTCACCGCCAACGACCTCGCCTCGATGATGGATGTGCCTATCAACAAGGTGATCGGTACCTGCATGAATATCGGCGTGATGGTGTCGATCAACCAGCGCCTCGACGCCGAGACCATCAACATCGTGGCCGAGGAGTTCGGCTTCAAGACCGAGTTCGTATCGGCCGAAGTGGTGGAGGCCATCCACCAGGAGGAGGACGACGAGCAGGATCTTGTGGCCCGTCCGCCTATCGTCACCGTCATGGGACATGTGGACCACGGTAAGACCTCGCTCCTCGACTATATCCGCAAAGCCAACGTGATAGCCGGCGAGGCCGGAGGTATCACCCAGCATATCGGTGCCTACAATGTGAAGCTCTCCGACGGGCGCCACATCACATTCCTCGACACCCCCGGCCACGAGGCGTTCACCGCCATGCGTGCCCGCGGTGCCAAGGTCACCGACCTTTGTATCATCATCGTGGCTGCCGACGACGACGTGATGCCCCAGACTGTGGAGGCTATCAACCACGCCAGCGCCGCCGGTGTGCCCATCGTCTTCGCCATCAACAAGATAGACAAGCCCGCCGCCAACCCCGACAAGATCAAGGAGGAACTGGCCGGCATGAACTACCTCGTGGAGGACTGGGGCGGCAAATACCAGAGCCAGGATATCTCGGCCAAGAAGGGTATCGGAGTGGAGGAGCTCCTCGAGAAGGTGCTGCTCGAAGCCGAGATGCTCGACCTCAAGGCCAACCCCAACCGCAACGCCACCGGCTCGATCATCGAGTCGTCGCTCGACAAGGGACGCGGTTATGTGGCCACGGTGCTCGTGCAGAACGGCACCCTGCACCAGGGCGACATCATCCTTGCCGGTACCCACTACGGCAAGATCAAGGCGATGTTCAACGAGCGCAACCAGCGCATCAAGGAGGCGGGCCCCGCCGAGCCGGCGCTGATCCTCGGCCTTGACGGCGCCCCAACGGCCGGCGACACATTCAATGTGCTCGACTCGGAGCAGGAGGCACGCGAGATTGCCAACAAGCGTATGCAGCTGCAGCGCGAGCTGGGCATGCGCACCACCAAGCGTCTGACACTCGACGATATCGCCCGCCGTCAGGCCCTCGGCTCGTTCCAGGAGCTCAATGTCATCGTCAAGGGCGACGTCGACGGCTCCATCGAGGCGCTCTCCGACTCGCTCATCAAGCTCTCCACCCCCGAGGTGCAGGTCAATGTGCTCCACAAG
>OMCT01001299.1_pt1 | contig 15455 bp, 12 predicted proteins | sample 1674301 | NCBI WGS metagenome assembly OMCT01 (sample SAMEA103958158, study PRJEB25191) | human gut metagenome
CCGCCCGCCATCGAGCAGAGTTTTACACCTAATTGGGGATAAAACAGCTGATGGCCGGTGGCGGGGTGGCTTTGATTGGCATTACCCTCGTGCCGCTGCTGTCCGGTCTGTTCGGCTAATCGGCAGCTCGTTTGCTTCCCATAAATCCACGGAGGGTGCCGCTTTCGGGCGGCATCCTCCCGAAAGGAGGGCAACCCTATGGATTTCTTATGGGATAAGATCACGGAATGGCTGAAAGAAATGCTCGTTGGCGGTATCGTGAGTAATCTGTCCGGGATGTTCGATGCGACCAATCAAAAGGTTGCCGAGATCTCCGGTCAGGTGGGCTTATCGCCGCAGGCATGGAACGGCAGCATTTTCAGCATGATACAAAACCTGTCGGAAACCGTGATCGTCCCCATCGCAGGCGCAATTCTCGCCTTTGTGATGACGCTGGAGCTGATCCAGCTCATTACCGACAAAAATAACCTCAACGACATGGACACATGGATATTCTTCAAGTGGGCGTTCAAGTCCGCTGCCGCTGTCCTGATCGTAACAAACACATGGGCGATTGTGATGGGCGTGTTCGACGCTGCCCAAAGCGTCGTTGCCAGCGCCTCCGGGCTGATTATCGGCGACACCAGCATCGACATTTCAAGCGTCATGGTGGGTATCGAGGATCGGCTGATGGAAATGGAGCTGGGGCCGCTGTTCGGCCTGTGGTTCCAATCGCTGTTCGTGGGCATTACCATGTGGGCGCTGACCATCTGCATTTTCATTATCACATTCGGAAGAATGATTGAAATATATCTCGTCACCTCTGTTGCCCCCATCCCAATGGCGACCATGATGGGCAAGGAATGGGGCGGCATGGGGCAAAACTACATCCGCTCCCTGCTGGCGCTGGGCTTCCAAGCGTTCTTGATTATCGTCTGCGTTGCCATCTACGCCGTTCTGGTGCAGAACATCGCGCTTGTGGATGACATCATCTACGCCATCTGGACTTGCATGGGCTACACGGTGCTGCTGTGCTTCTGCCTGTTCAAAACGAGCAGCCTTGCCAAGTCCGTGTTCAATGCACATTAACGGGGGTGATACCATGCTGACGCTCACGCCCGTTACCCTTGCAGCAGCGAACACATTTGTCAATGCGCATCACCGGCACCATAAGGCAACTGCGGGGCATAAGTTTTCCATCGGCTGTGCCAAGGATGGAGAGCTTGTCGGTGTTGCAATCGTAGGCCGTCCGGTAAGCCGGTATCTGGATGATGGCTGGACATTGGAGGTCAATCGCCTTTGCACCACTGGTGAGAAGAACGCTTGCAGCATCCTTTATGCCGCATCCGCGCGGGCGGCAAAGGCGATGGGATACCGCAAAATCATCACCTATACGCTGGATAGCGAGAGCGGCAGCAGTCTCCGCGCCGCTGGTTGGAGCTGCGCAGGCATGGCAGGCGGCAAATGCTGGACAGGCAGCCGTAAGCCCGCCTCCGCTTTGTATCCGGCGCAGATGAAACTTCGATATGAAAAGCTCTTGTAAAGGGGGGATTTCTATGGCCTATGTCAATGTCCCAAAGGACTTAACCAAAGTAAAGACCAAGGTGCTGTTCAATCTCACGAAACGGCAGCTCATTTGCTTCGGAAGCGGCGCGCTCATCGGCGTACCGCTTTTCTTCTTGCTCAAGGGAAGCATCGGCACCAGCCCCGCCGCCATGGTGATGATGGTGGTGATGATCCCGGCCATGCTGTTCGCCATGTATGAAAAGAACGGTCAGCCGCTGGAGGTCGTCATCCGCAACATCTACCGTGTGTGCTTCCAGCGGCCGAAGCAGCGCCCGTATAAGACCAACAATTTTTATGCCGTTCTGGAGCGGCAAAACCAGTTAGACCGGGAGGTGTATCAAATTGTCCGAAAAGAAAAAGCTGACCCACGCCGAACGAAAACAGATCGAAGCCGCCATCGCAAGAGCGAACCGAACGGATAAGAAAGAAAAATCGGCGCAGGACAGCATCCCGTATCAGCGTATGTGGCCGGACGGCATTTGCCGTGTGACCGACACGCGCTACACCAAAACGATCCAGTATCAGGACATCAACTACCAGCTCTCGCAGAATGAGGACAAGACCGCCATCTTTGAAGCGTGGTGCGATTTTCTGAACTACTTTGACAGCTCCGTGCAATTCCAGCTTTCCTTTGTGAACCTCTCGGCTTCGCAGGAAACCTTTGCACGGAGCATTTCCATTCCGCCCTGCGGGGACGAGTTTGACGGCATCCGCGCCGAGTACGCCGGTATGCTGCAAAACCAGCTTGCCCGCGGCAACAACGGCCTGATTAAGACCAAGTATCTCACGTTCGGCGTTGAGGCCGACAACCTCCGCGCCGCCAAGCCCCGTTTGGAGCGCATCGAAACCGACCTTTTGAACAACTTCAAGCGGTTGGGCGTTGTGGCTGCGCCGCTGAACGGCTTCGAGCGCCTGCACGTTATGCACGACATCCTGCGGATGGACGAGCAGGAACCGTTCCGCTTCTCGTGGGACTGGCTGGCTCCCTCCGGGCTGTCCACCAAGGACTTTATCGCGCCCAGCTCCTTTGAGTTCAAGACCGGCAGGATGTTCCGCATGGGCAAAAAGCTGGGTGCGATCAGCTTCGTGCAGATTCTGGCACCGGAGCTGAACGACCGGATGCTTGCGGACTTTTTGGATATGGAAAGCAGCGTCCTCGTCAATCTCCATGTGCAGTCCGTGGATCAGGTCAACGCCATCAAGACCGTCAAGCGCAAGATCACCGATCTCGACAAGTCCAAAATCGAGGAACAGAAGAAGGCCGTCCGCGCCGGGTACGATATGGACATTATCCCATCCGACCTTGCCACCTACGGCGCAGAAGCCAAAAAGCTGTTGCAGGATTTGCAGTCCCGCAACGAGCGAATGTTTCTGCTGACCTTCCTCATTCTCAACACGGCGGACACACCCCGGCAGCTTGACAACAACATCTTCCAGACCTCCAGCATCGCGCAGAAGTATAACTGTGCGCTGACCCGGCTGGACTTTCAACAGGAAGAAGGACTGATGAGCAGTCTCCCGCTGGGGCTGAATCAGATCGAGATTCAGCGAGGCTTGACCACCTCCAGTGTGGCAATTTTTGTGCCTTTCACCACTCAGGAATTGTTTCAGACAGGCTCCGAGGCGCTGTACTACGGCATCAACGCTCTTTCCAACAACCTTATCATGGTAGACAGGAAGCTGCTGAAAAATCCCAACGGTCTGATTTTAGGCACTCCCGGCAGCGGCAAGTCGTTTTCGGCAAAACGCGAGATCACCAATGCGTTTCTCATCTGCCCCAAGGATGACATCATCATCTGTGACCCGGAGGGCGAATATACGCCGCTGGTGGAGCGCCTGCACGGACAGGTCATTAAGCTGTCGCCCACCGGCAAGGGCTACGACGGTTCGCCCTGCTATATCAATCCGATGGACTTGAATCTGGATTACAGCGACGATGATAACCCGCTGAGCCTGAAATCCGACTTCATTTTGTCGCTGTGCGAGCTGATCGTCGGCGGCAAGGACGGGCTTGCCCCTGTGGAAAAGACCATCATCGACCGCTGCGTGCGCATCGTCTACCGGGATTACCTCAACGACCCGAAGCCGGAGAATATGCCGTTGCTGGAGGACTTGTATAACGCCCTCCGTGCGCAGGATGAAAAGGAAGCGCAGTACATCGCCACTGCTTTGGAAATCTACGTCACCGGTTCTCTGAATGTGTTCAACCATCACACGAATGTGGATGTGAATAGCCGCATCGTCTGCTACGACATCAAGGAGCTGGGCAAGCAGCTCAAGAAAATCGGGATGCTGGTGGTGCAGGATCAGGTCTGGAACCGTGTGACCATCAACCGCGCTGCCCACAAAACGACCCGCTACTATCTTGACGAGTTCCATCTTCTCTTGAAAGAGGAACAGACGGCTTCGTACAGTGTCGAAATCTGGAAGCGCTATCGCAAATGGGGCGGCATCCCCACCGGGATCACGCAAAATGTCAAAGACCTGTTGTCCAGCCGGGAGGTTGAGAACATCTTTGAGAACAGCGATTTCATCTATATGCTCAATCAGGCCGCTGGCGACCGGCAGATTCTCGCAAAGCAGCTCAACATTTCGCCGCATCAGCTTTCTTATGTGACCCACTCCGGTGAGGGCGAGGGGCTGCTGTTCTACGGCAACACGATCCTGCCCTTCATTGACCACTTCCCCAAGGACACCGAGCTGTACCGCGTCATGACCACCAAACCGCAAGAGGTGGCGTCGGCATGAAAAGAGAACCGCGTTTGCAGTTTTCCGACGCCGATCTTGCCGAGCCGAAGCTGGAAAAGCCCATCAAGCGGGTAAAAAAAGCGGAGGCCAAGGCGGATAAGGCGCAGGCGAAAATCCCCAAGAAAACCGTGGTCAAAAAGGAACGCGGCTTTGATCCTGCCACCGGCAAGGTCAAAACGCAGCTCCGTTTTGAGGAAGTGGATAAGAAAAAGCCGCCCTCAAAGCTGACCCATGCCGTGCAGGATGCCCCCGCCAACTTTGTTCTCTCTCAGGTTCACCGGGAGGTGCGGCAGAGCGAGGATGACAATGTAGGCGTAGAGGCCGCGCACAAGGTAGAGCAAGCCGTGGAGAGCGGCGGGCGGCTGGTGCAGTCTGCCCACCGTGCCCATCAGCTCAAGCCTTATCGTGCTGCCATCCGTGCAGAGAAAAAGCTGGAACGAGCCAATCTTGACGCGCTCCAGAAGAAAGCAGAGATCGACAGCCCCACCAGCAATCCCGTTTCCAAATGGCAGCAGAAGCAGGCCATTAAGAAGCAGTATGCCGCTGCCAAGCACAATCAGGCGGCGCAGACTACGGCAAAGGCGGCAGAGAATACCGCCAAGGCCGCGAAAAAAGCCGCTGAAAAGGCTGAGAAAGCTGGCAAATATGTGTGGGAGCACCGGCGCGGCTTTGCCATTGCCGCCGCGATTCTGCTGATGCTGGCGTTTCTGCTCAACGGCCTGTCCTCCTGCTCGGTGATAATGGATGGTGTCGGCTCCGGGATCGCGGCCAGTACCTATCCGTCGCAGGACGCCGATATGCTGGGCGCGGAAGCGCAGTATTGCGAAATGGGAGCAGAGCTTCAGCGCTACCTCGACACCTATGAAAGCACCCATGACTACGATGAGTACCACTTTGATCTGGACACCATCGAGCATGACCCCTATGTACTCATTTCCATAATTACGGCGCTGCATCAAGGGGAATGGACGCTGGATGAGGTGCAGGGTACGCTCCAGATGCTCTTTGACCGCCAGTACATTTTGACCGAGGATGTGGTGGTGGAAACCCGCTACCGCACAGAAACCGACACATGGACGGACGCGGACGGCAACACCCATACGGACACCTATCAGGTGCCGTATGACTACTACATCTGCACGGTCACGCTGGAAAACTTCAATCTCTCCCATGTTCCCGTTTACATTATGAGCGAAGAACAGCTCGGAATGTACGCCACCTATATGGCCACCCTCGGCAACCGTCCCGACCTGTTCCCCGGTTCAGGCTACATCGGCAAGTATGTGGAGGGCAGCTATACCGACTACGACATTCCCCCGGAGGCGCTGGACGATGAGGTATTCGCCGCCATTATCAAGGAAGCGGAAAAATATCTCGGCTACCCCTACGTTTGGGGCGGCAGCAGTCCCTCCACCTCATTTGACTGTTCGGGCTTCGTCAGTTGGGTCATCAATCATTCCGGTTGGGATGTGGGCAGGCTGGGAGCGCAAGGGCTATGCAATATCTGTACGCCCGTACCCTCTGCCAATGTCAAACCGGGCGATCTGGTGTTTTTCACCGGAACATATGATACCCCCGGTGTCAGCCATGTGGGTATCTACGTCGGCAACAATATGATGATCCACTGCGGAGATCCGATCTCTTATGCAAACTTAAATTCAAACTATTGGCAGTCCCATTTCTACCGTTATGGGCGCTTGCCGTAAAGGAGAGTGAACGATATGAACCCGAAAATTATGAAGCTCCGTGGAGAGCTGGAGAAGAACAAAGGCAAAATTTCCGATCTGCAAGGCCGCAACCGCGAGCTGGAAAAGCAGATTCGTGAGCTGGAGGACACCGACATCATCGGCATGGTGCGTGAGAACGGCATGACGATGGAGCAGTTTGCCGAGCTGTTCCGCCGTATGCAGGCCGCGCCTGCACCGGCCACTTCGGAAAAGGAGGCGTTGAACCATGACTAAAAACACACCGCGCATTTTTATCAGCCTGCTGCTGATGCTCCTGTGCATCGGGATTCTCCCTGTTTCCGCCTTTGCCAGCGGCGGTGATTATCCTGATAATGCGCTGCCCACCGCCGAAAGCAGCGCCGCAGACGCACAGGAAACAAAACAGATCGGCACGGTCACGACCAACGGCGGCAACCTGAACGTCCGCACCGGCGCGGGACTGGACAATACCGCGTTTACGCAGCTCCCCAACGGCACGGTGGTCGATGTGATTGGCAGGGACGGCGATTGGGTAAAAATCCTGCTACCTGCCCGTGTGGGCTATGTGTACGGCAGCTATCTGACCGTCACCGACGCCGCCGACAGTACCGTGAGCATCGGCGGCATTACGCTTCCGCTTGATGAAAAAGAGCTGACCGACCTCTGGCAGCTCCTTGTTGGCAGCATGACGGGCGGCAGCGACGCGCTGACACCGGACGGCAATCTGACGCTGATCGACGATATTGGCTCCAGCACCAAGGCAGGAAAACAGTTCATTACGTTGGAAAGCAAGAACGGCAATACATTTTACCTGATTATTGACCGTGACGATGAGGGCGAAGAAACCGTCCACTTCTTGAATCAGGTGGATGAGGCCGACCTGATGGCGCTGACTGGCGAGGAAGAAACGCCCGCCACTTGCTCCTGCACCACAAAATGCGTGGCCGGTACGGTCAATACATCCTGCCCCGTCTGCGCGGTCAACATGACCGAGTGCGTGGGCAAGGAGGCAAAGCCCGAAGCCCCCACAGAGCCGACAGAACCCGCCGCCGAGGAACCGGAGAAAAAGAGCGGCGTGGGCGGCATCCTTGTCGTTCTGCTGATCGTCGCGCTGGGCGGCGGTGCAGCGTTCTACATCTTCAAGCAGAAAAAGGCCAAGCCGCAGACCAAGGGCAGCGCCGATCTGGACGATTATGACTACGGCGAGGACGAGGACGAATACGAGTTTGAGCCGTATGAGGGCGAACCGGAACAGGATACTACGGAGGATACGGACGCATGAGATATTTCACCAATAATCCGCTGGAACGCCTGATGATGCAGAAGCCGAAAGCAGCGCGGGAGGACAGCCCTCCCGCCGCTGCCAAGGAACACTTCTGCTATGGCTGCAAGCGCTTCGGACAGAGCTGCGTTCGCCCCTGCTACCGTGACGTAAAGAGAATGGAGGCTGCACCATGCGCCTTGTGATCGCCGAAAAACCTTCCGTGGCACAGAGCATCGCCGCCGTGCTGGGTGCAAAATCACGGCATGACGGGTATCTGGAGGGCGGCGGGTACATCGTGTCATGGTGCTTCGGGCATCTGGCAGAGCTGGCCGATGCCGCCGTTTATAATGCCGATGATGCCAAATGGACGCTGGCGGCGCTGCCCATCATTCCTACCTCGTTCCGATTCATCGTCCGCTCTGAAAAGCAGAAGCAGTTTGACATTCTACGGGAGCTGATGCGCCGGGAGGATGCGGCAGAGGTGGTCAACGCCTGCGACGCTGGGCGCGAGGGTGAGCTGATCTTCCGCACGGTTTACTGCCTTGCGGGATGTTCCAAGCCGATTCTGCGGCTTTGGATTTCTTCAATGGAGGATGATGCCATCCGCAGCGGCTTCCAGCAGCTTAAATCCGGGCGCGACTATGACGGTCTGCATCAATCTGCCCTGTGCCGCGCCAAGGCTGATTGGCTGGTTGGTATCAACGCCACGCGGTATTTCTCCCTGACGTATGGCCGCACATTGAACATTGGGCGCGTCATGTCACCCACGCTGGCACTGCTGGTACAGCGTGAGGCGGAGATCTCCGCATTTGTGGCAGAACCGTTCTACACCGTCCAGCTTGATTGCGGCTTTCCCGCCGCGACAGACCGAATAAAGGACAGAAAGGACGCCGACGCTATCGCCAACACCTGCAAGGGCGAGGCAGTAACCGTCAAAAGCGTGGAGCGCAAGGAAAAGTCTGAGAAAGCGCCCGCGCTCTACGATTTGACCTCCCTCCAGCGCGACGCCAACCGCGTTCTCGGCTACACCTCTCAGCAGACCCTCGACTATCTCCAAGCCCTCTATGAAAAGAAGCTCTGCACCTACCCGCGCACCGACAGCCGCTTTCTGACCGACGATATGGAGGGCAGCGTCCCCGGCCTTGTTGCCGCCGCTGCCGCTGTCTGCGGTATGGAGAAACCGCCGACCATCTGCGCCAAACAGGTATGCAGCAGCAAAAAAGTTACCGATCACCACGCTATCGTCCCCACCATCAGCGCGGAAAAGGTAGATATGGCCTCTCTGCCGCTGGGCGAACGCGAGGTGCTGAAGCTGGCGGCGAAAGGCTTGCTTCGTGCGGTGGATGAACCCCACCGCTATGCAGAAACGGTCATTACGGTGGACTGTGCCGGTCAGAGCTTCACCGCCAAGGGCAAAACCGTTCTTACTCCCGGCTGGAAGCGCTATGAGCAGGAGCAGGTAGAGGCAGCGCCTGCGCTGCCGGTGGTAACGGAGAATCAGACGCTTTCCGTATCTGCCGCATCGGTCAAGACCGGAAAAACCACGCCGCCCAAGCATTTCACCGAGGATACGCTGCTGGCCGCGATGGAAAACGCGGGCAAGGAGGATATGCCAGATGATGCCGAGCGCAAGGGCATTGGCACCCCGGCGACCCGTTCCGGTATCATTGAAAAGCTGGTGTCCTCCGGTTTTGTGGAGCGCAGAAAGTCCAAGAAGATCACAAATCTGCTGCCCACCTCCACCGGCACGGCGCTCATCACCGTCCTGCCCGAACAGCTCCAGTCGCCGCAGCTCACCGCCGAATGGGAACACCGCCTGAAAGAGATCGAGCGCGGCGAAATCGCCCCGGACAGCTTCATGGACGGGATCGCTGCCATGCTGAATGAGCTGGTGCAGACCTACAAGCCCATCCCCGGTGCGGAAGTTCTGTTCCCCTCCGGGCGCGAGGCAGTCGGCAAGTGTCCCCGCTGCGGAGCCGAGGTAACGGAATCGCAGAAGGGCTTTTTCTGTGAGAATCGCGCCTGTTCCTTTGTCCTCTGGAAAAACAGCCGTTTTTTCACCGCCAAGAAAAAGGTGCTGACGAAATCTCTTGCCGCTGCGCTTTTGAAAAATGGCTGCGCCCCGCTGAAAGGCTGCTACTCGGAAAAGACTGGGAAAACCTATGATGCCGTTGTTCTTCTGGAGGACGATGGGCAGCGCACGGGCTATAAGCTGGTGTTCGACAATGGCTGATGCGCCGCGTATGGATCACAAGCAACTCCGCCGCTCCAAGAAGCTCATTCGGAAGCTCTGCTGTAACTACGATCACGGCAACTGCCTCGCGCTGGATGATGGAGAGCCTTGCGTCTGCGTACAGGGTATTTCCTACTCGCTGCTGTGCAACTGGTTCCGAAACGCGGTGCTTCCCGCCGACCATGAGCTGCTGGCCGACGTGATGCGGGAAAGGCCGGGAAAGTGCTGCGCCGTTTGCGGCAAGCCGGTCTATTCTTCCTCCAACCGCGCCAAGTATTGTCCTGCCTGCGCCAAGCAGGAGCGGAGAAAGCAGGACGCCAAACGGAAGCGTGAACAATACTGGAACCTCCGCAGATAGAGGGCGTAAAAGCCCCGTGCCGCAAGGCTTTTTCCATGCGGAATCCCAAGGGGCTGAGACATTCTATCCGCAAGCCCGGAAACAACGTCTATCTGCGGAGAATTGCCCCTGTGCAGGATGTGTTTTCTTCTGCGCAGGGGCGCTATTTTTTCTGAAAGGAGATTATCATGGCTGAAAAGCAAACCAACAAAGACCGGATGCGGGAGATCGTTGACAGCATCGAAAACGGCATCAAGGAGCTGTTTGAGAGCGATAAGTACCGGCAGTATCTCTCCACGATGAGCCGTTTTCACCGCTACTCGGTCAATAATACCATGCTCATCTATATGCAGCGCCCCGACGCCACCCATGTGGCGGGCTTCAACAAGTGGCGCAATCAGTTCGGCAGGAACGTCCTGAAAGGCGAAAAAGGTATCCGCATTATCGCTCCCACTCCCTATAAGAAAAAGGTCGAGGAGATCAAGACCGACCCGGAAACCAATGCGCCGGTGCTGGATGCGGACGGCAAGGCCATCATTGAGGAAAAGGAAATCCGTATCCCCATGTTCAAGGTGCTATCCGTCTTTGATGTGTCGCAGACTGCGGGAAAGCCCTTGCCCCAGCTTGCCGCTGATCTGAGCGGCAATGTGCAGCAGTATGAGGTTTTCATGGAGGCGCTGCGCCGCGCTTCTCCCGTTCCGATGGAGATAAAGCCCGTTGCGCGGGATACGGACGGATTTTTCAGCATTAAGGCGCAGAGCATCACCATCCGCGCCGGTATGAGTGAGGTGCAGACGGTATGCGCCGCCGTCCATGAGATCGCCCATGCCAAGCTCCACGACTATGAACACATGACGGAGCTTGCGGACGATGGTGAGACGATCCTTGTCCCCGGAGAAAAGAGTCGCAACACCGAGGAGGTCGAGGCCGAAAGCATTTCCTATGCGGTCTGCCAGTATTACGGCATTGAAACGGGAGAAAACAGCTTCGGCTATATCGCCACATGGTCAAAGGGCAAGGAGCTGAAAGAACTTCGCGCCAGTCTGGAAACTATCAACAAGACGGCATCCGAGCTGATTACGGACATTGACCGGAACTTTGCGGAGATCTGCAAGGAGCGTGGCATTTCTGTGGAGAAATCCGAGCAATCGGAAAGCCAATTAAAAGAGAATAGCAATATGTCTGCGGCTGACTTGGCAAAAAGCATTTCAGAGCTGTATCTCGATGCGAATGGCCTTGCCTTTCTCAGCGAATTCGCAAGTCAGGAAGATTGCCTTCAGCATTTCTACGAAGATCTGTTGACGGGAGCAGATGAGATAAAAGGCTTCCTGTCCGAAACGCTTGAGCAGAGCGATGAATACGCGCACAGAGCGAATGAGCTGCTGTTGGAAGTTGAGGCATTTCAGGAAAGTCACACTTCCTTAAAAGAACTCGACGCTAATGAGCGTTGGTATGCGGTTGATGGTGGGAGCAAGCATCTTCGCATAACAGAAGATGGTGCAAAATATGCCTATGAACTTTACGACAAGGACACTCTACACCTTCTGGAAAGCGGAACAGTACATGACGATGATGTAAACTTTCTTTTGGCGGCTGCGATTCGTATCTGTGAAACACATGGGTATGATAAGACCGTACCGTTTGAAGTTTTGTCAAATGAGTTTGCAGGGATTTTGTACTCACTCGAATTGTCATCGGACGACAATCAGGTTGTTCACGAGGAGGCCGGTTCTCATGCCGCAGGCACACTTCCAACTTCGCCAGAGCTGGAACAGGCCACACCTATGCCTGACCCCACGCTGACGGTGGACGATATGCGCAGCTATGGGTATCTGGATAGCGATATGCTCCCACTTTCCAAGGATCGGGCGGTGGAGCTGCTGGAGCATGACATCACGGTTTATATGCTCTATCCCGACAACGCCGAGGAAATGGTCTTTGAAGCCGAGGACATCATCAAGCACGACGGAATGTTCGGCGTCACAAGACCGGATTGGGATGCGGTCAAAGGCCATATTCCTCCCCGCGATGTGGAGCAGCGTTTTTTGAACAGTCCCACCGATTCTATGGCGATCTACCAACTGCGCCGGGATGCGCCGGTGGAGCTGCGTTTTGCCAACCTCGGCAGTCTGGCCGCGCCGCCTGACCCGGCCAACTATGAAGCCGTCTATACCCGTGAGGTGTACCCGGACGATGATACCGGCAGAATCCTTGAAAACTTCTACTACATTTTCAACGACGAGCGCCCCGGCGATTTTGTGGGACACAGCCTCTCCGTCAGCGACATCGTTGCGCTGAAACAGGACGGCAAGGTATCCTATCACTACTGTGACAGCATGGGATTTCAGGAGCTGCCCGCCTTTCAGAAACCGGAGAATTACCTGAAAGCCGCCGAAATGTCGATGGAGGATGATTACGGCATGATCGACGGCATTATCAACAACGGCTCCAAACAGCCCACCGTTGCCGACCTTGAGGCACAGGTCAAGGCCGGTATGTCCATCTCCCTGATGGATTTGGCAGAGGCGGCACACCGGGAAAAGAAGAAATCTGTACTGGAGCAGCTCAAAAGCCAACCGGCCCAAGAACGTCCACACAAAACAGCGCCGAAAAAGAGCGCGGAAAAGGAGCTTTGATATGAACATCACCTTTGAAGAACGCCAGCTTATGAGCCTCTACAACACCGGCACCCGCACGGGCTTGATCGCGGCGCTGGAGGAAATGCGCGGCTACCTCGCTGCGGATGAAACGGAGCTGCGGGAGCTGACGGACAGCGCCATCGCAAAGCTGCGCAGGATGAGCGACGCGGAATATGACGCGCTCGACCTGTTCCCCGATTTTGAAAAGGAGGATATGGATGCCGAGTAAAGTACAGCTCTATGCGCAGATGGCAGACCGCACGGCGGAGCAGATCACGGGAAGCTACCAGAAGTGGACGGCATTTCTGACCACCGCCGCAAGGCTGTATAAGTACCCCTACAATGAACAGCTCATGATTTTCGCCCAGCGCCCGGAAGCCACGGCCTGCGCGGGATACGACCTTTGGAATAAGCAGATGCGCCGCTATGTGCGGCGAGGCAGCAAGGGCATCGCCCTTGTGGATACCAGCAGCGACCAACCCAAACTCCGATATGTATTTGATGTTTCCGACACCAGCGGCGGCGAGAACTCTCGCCGCCCTTATCTTTGGGAATACCGGCAGGAGCATCGTGGGGTGGTATCTGCGGCGCTGGAGCAGCGCTTCGACGTTTCCGGTGAAAACGGACTTGCCGATCAGATGGAGCGTGTGGCGGCGCAGCTTGTAGATGAATACTGGCACGACAACCGGCGCGATATTGTCGGCATCGTTGACGGTTCCTTTTTGGAGGACTATGATGAGTTCAACATCGGAGCCGCTTTTCGGAACGCCGCCGTTGTCAGCACCACCTATGCGCTGCTGTCCCGCTGCGGGATGCAGCCGGGAGATTACTTCGAGCATGAGGATTTTCTGAATGTCTTTGATTTCAATACCCCGCAGACCGTCGCCGCTCTTGGAACGGCCATCAGCCAGTCCAGCGAGCTGGTGCTGCGGCAGATCGAAGTCACCATCAAGAATTACGAGCGCGAGAAAATCGCGGAAAGGAGCGAAAGCCATGAGCGAACTGACCTACACCCGCAGCGGGGATTATCTGATTCCCGATCTGAGCCTGACCGAGCAGCCGCAAGCCCCGCTGGGCAAGTACGGCAGGATGCGGAAGGATTACCTGAAGGAGCATCGTCCGGTGCTGTGGAACAGCCTGCTGCTGTCCGAGAAGCTGTACCCCCATCTGCGGGAGATCGACGAGGCAGCGAACAACCGGCTGGAACAGATGATGCCGGAGCTGATGAAGTCGGCAGGCGTGACGGAAGCGCTGAAAGCCAGCGACCCGATGAAGTGGGTAGGGCTGATGAACACGCTGAAAGCGCAGGCCGAGGAAACGATCCTCACGGAACTGGTGTTCAGCTAAATATGTTCGATGCCCCTGCTGGGGCGCAGATGTCCTTCTTCCCCTCAGAGGCAGAACAAATTCAATCCATCGCAGAAGCGGAGAGTGTAACACCCTCCGCTTTTTCTATGTTCATTTCTCAGGATGATATTGACCACATCCTGCGCGCGGGCGGTAATGCGGATGCAGCGCGGATGAAAATTGCTGCGGAAGTCTCCAAGCAAAAACCTTTAGAGGATTGCGCGGCATTTCTGAAAGCTCTTTACTACGGCGGCAACGGCCTGATTACGGATAACGGCAGGCTTTCCGCATGGTACGGGGACGATGGTATCCATATTGCAACCGGAGATACCTCTCGCTATCTTCGTTCTGCCCAAGTGATAGGCTGGGCAGATGCGGCGGAGCGTATTGAGGAGCTTCTGGACGGCGGCGCATTTGCCACCAATCTTGAGGTCACGGAAGCCCCGCGCTATGAGCGGCTGGGTATTGCTGTGGATGTCTGGAACCTTTATCACGATTTCTCGGATGAAGCAAAGTCGCTGGGGCATCTGTCCTGCTTGGGTAATATCCATAGCACCAGCTTTCCAGAGGAAACGGAGCGTCTGACGGACGATCTGCTGAATCCGGCGTTCCGGGATAGGCTCCTGTCAGAATACAAGGTATTCATGGACGCCTACCGCGAAAACCGTGCGCTGCTGCGCTTCCATTACCACAAGTCGCAGGCACTTCTCACACGTTTGGAAGATCTGTCCCTTCCGCGAAAGGAATTCCGCTCCGATATGGAGGCTATTCCAGAAACCGGCAGGTTTATCACCGAAGATGAAATTGCGGCTTCTCTTGCAAACGGGAGCAGCTTTGAGGGTGGAAAGACCCGCATCTATGCGTTTTTCCAGACTTCGCACACTCCCAAGGAGAATGCCGATTTTCTGAAAAAGGAGTACGGCATCGGCGGGCATACCCATGCCGTATCCAGAGAAAGCGGCAGCTATGAAGATCACGGCAGCAAAGGCATCACGCTGAAAAAAGCGGGCTGTGCAGATGTTCAGATGAATTGGAACAAGGTCGCTTCGCGTATCTCTGAGCTGATTCGGATGAACCGCTATTTTACACCAGACGAACAGGCGCTTTATGATAAGGCGCAGGCACAGAATGTGGTGCGAAACACCGCCTACGACAGCTATAACGCCATCAAGGAAGCCCACCCGGACGACATCGTGCTGTTTCAGGTGGGCGATTTCTTCGAGATGTACGGCGAGGACGCAAAACAGGCGGCGGAGCTGCTTGACCTCAACCTTACCACAAGAGAGATACCCGGCGCTGGCCGTGTGGAGATGTGCGGCGTACCGTCGCACAATTTAGAGATGTATGTAGAGAAATTGCGCGATAAGTATGATGTGACGATTGCCGAAGCGCCAGACTTTAGGGGTGAGCGCCACATTTACACGCTGCGCTCTATTGACCATGAAGCAGAAGCCTCCATCGACGTACAGGAAACGGAGTTTGGCGCTGACGGTTCAAACGTGTTCCATGATCCTGCCGCCGATGTGACGCAGCCCACGGTACGGGAGCTGTTTGACGGGTACAAGCTGACCGTTGGCAACGCGCTTTCCAAAGATACGGCTTTTGTCAATGCCTGCCGCAATTCAGACCGCCAGAA
>OMCT01001304.1_pt1 | contig 15423 bp, 18 predicted proteins | sample 1674301 | NCBI WGS metagenome assembly OMCT01 (sample SAMEA103958158, study PRJEB25191) | human gut metagenome
AAAGGAGCTGCTGCCGCTGCTGGATAACCTCCAGCGGGCGCTGGATACCCCCTGTGCCGATGAAAATTATCTCACCGGCATCAAGATGATCCAGACGGGCTTCGAGGAATATCTCAAGAAGATGGGCGTGGAGACCTTCGGCAAAGCCGGAGAGCCCTTCGACCCCAACCTGCACAATGCCGTCATGCACATCGAGGATGAATCCCTCGGCAAAAATGTGGTGGCGCAGGTCTTCCAGAGCGGCTACCGCCGCGGAGACCGCATCCTGCGGCACGCCATGGTGCAGCAGGCCAATTAAATCAGCAATTCAAATTCACATAAGTCAAACCAATTCACAGTAGTTTTTAGGAGGAATAGATTATGAGTAAGATCATCGGCATCGACCTTGGCACCACCAATTCCTGCGTAGCAGTTATGGAAGGCGGCGAAGCCGTCGTCATCCCCAATAGCGAGGGCGCCCGCACGACCCCTTCTGTTGTAGCATTCAAAGACGATGAGCGTCTGGTAGGCCAGGTGGCTAAGCGCCAGGCTATCACCAACCCCGAAAAGACCATCTCTTCCATCAAGCGTCACATGGGCACCGATTACAAGGTGAACATCGATGGCAAGCAGTACACCCCTCAGGAAATTTCCGCGATGATCCTGCAGAAGCTGAAGACCGATGCCGAGGGCTACCTGGGCGAAAAGGTCACCGAAGCGGTCATCACCGTTCCCGCTTACTTCACCGATGCCCAGCGTCAGGCCACCAAGGACGCCGGCAAGATCGCCGGTCTGGACGTGAAGCGTATCATCAACGAGCCTACCGCAGCCGCTCTTGCCTACGGCGTGGATAAGGAGCAGTCCCAGAAGATCATGGTCTACGATCTGGGCGGCGGCACCTTCGATGTGTCCATCATCGAGATGGGCGACGGCGTTACCGAGGTTCTGGCCACTAACGGCGATACCCATCTGGGCGGCGATGACTTCGACCAGCGCATCATCGACTGGATGGCAGACGCCTTCCAGACCGAGAACGGCATCGACCTGCGCAAGGACAAGATGGCTGCACAGCGCTTGAAGGAAGCTGCCGAGAAGGCTAAGATCGAGCTGTCCAGCGCAATGAGCAGCCAGATCAACCTGCCCTTCATCACTGCCGATGCTACCGGCCCCAAGCATTTGGATATGACCCTGACCCGCGCAAAGTTCAACGAGCTGACCGCTGATCTGGTCGATCGCACCATGACCCCCGTGCGCAAGGCTCTGCAGGATGCAGGTCTGCGCGCTTCTGACCTGAAGAAGGTCCTGATGGTCGGTGGTTCCACTCGTATCCCCGCTGTCTACGACGCCGTGAAGAAGGAACTGAACTGCGAGCCCTTCAAGGGCATCAACCCCGATGAGTGCGTGGCTGTCGGTGCTGCTATTCAGGGCGGCGTTCTGAACGGCGAGAAGAAGGGTCTGCTGCTGCTGGATGTCACCCCGCTGAGCCTCGGCATTGAGACTTTGGGCGGCGTGTGCACCAAGATCATCGACCGCAACACCACCATCCCCACCCACAAGAGTCAGGTGTTCTCCACCGCAGCCGACAACCAGCCCTCTGTTGAGGTCAACGTGCTGCAGGGCGAGCGTGAGTTTGCCCGCGACAACAAGAGCCTGGGTGTGTTCCACCTGGATGGCATTGCTCCGGCTCCCCGTGGTGTGCCTCAGATCGAAGTCACCTTTGATATCGATGCAAACGGCATCGTGAAGGTCAGTGCTAAGGATCTGGGCACCGGCAAGGAGCAGAACATCACCATCACTGCTTCCACCAATATGTCCAAGGACGATATCGACAAGGCTGTGAAGGAAGCTGAGCAGTTTGCTGCCGATGATAAGAAGAAGCGTGAAGAGGTCGATATCCGCAACGGTGCTGATCAGATGGTGTTCCAGACTGAGAAGATGCTGAAGGAGAACGGCGACAAGATGCCCGCTGACGTGAAGAGCGAAGCTGAGGCAAAGCTGGCCGACCTCAAGACCGCTGTTCAGTCCGGTTCCATCGATGAGATCAAGGCAAAGCAGGATGAGCTGAGCCATGTCTTTGAGAAGATGTATCAGGCTGCCGCTGCTGCCCAGCAGGCTGCAGGCGCACAGCCCGGCCCCGATGCTGGCGCAAACAACCAGCAGAAGCCCAACGATGACGGCGTTGTGGACGCTGACTTCAAGGAAGTCTAAGTTCTGACACAAACGGCAGATGCCCGGCCAAACCGGCGGGCAGGCGTGCCGGATAAAAGCAAAAGCCGCTCCGGTTTTGCCGGGGCGGCCTTTGCTGGTTTTATAGAGGTATGGTTATGGCACAGGAAAAGCGCGATTACTACGAAGTGCTGGGAGTATCCAAAACGGCCACCGATGCGGAGATCAAAAAGGCTTACCGCAAGCTGGCCATGAAGTACCACCCGGACTACAACCCCGGCGATAAGGATGCCGAGGAAAAGTTCAAGGAAGTCAATGAAGCCAACGAGGTGCTTTCGGACCCGAAAAAGCGCCAACTGTACGATCAGTACGGCTTTGCCGGTGTTGATCCCAGTTATGCAGCCCAGAACGGCGGCGGCGCGGGCGGCTTCGGCGGCTTTGGCGGCGATGGAGTCGATCTGGGCGACATCTTCGGTGATATCTTTGGCGGCGGCTTCGGCGGCTTTGGCGGTTCTGCCCGTCAGGCAAACCCCAACGCCCCCCGCAAAGGCCAGGATATCCGTGTGCGGATCACCCTGAGCTTTGATGAGGCCGTGCATGGCTGCAAGAAGAACATCACCATCACCCGCCAGCAGGAGTGCACGGAGTGCCATGGCAGCGGCTGCGCCGCCGGCAGCAGCCCCGAGACCTGCCCGGACTGCGGCGGCCGCGGCTATGTCATCCGGCAGCAGCGCACCCCCTTTGGCGTGATGCAGACCCAGCAGCCCTGCTCCCGCTGCGGCGGCAAGGGCAAGCTGGTAAAGAACCCCTGCAAGGTCTGCCACGGCAGCGGCAAGGTGGCTACCAAAAAGACGCTGGAGGTGTCCATCCCCATGGGCATCGACGACGACCAGAGCTTTGCACTGCGCGGCATGGGCGATGCCGGTACCAACGGCGGTCCCGCCGGTGACGTCATCGTCATGGTCACCGTGCGCCCCAGCGAGGTGTTCCAGCGCGACGGCTACGATGTGTGGGTCACCGTGCCCATCACTTACAGTCAGGCGGTGCTGGGCGACAGCGTCACCGTGCCCTCCATTGACGGCAAGGTGGAGTACACCGTGCCCGAGGGCACCCAGAGCGGCACCACCTTCCGCCTGCGCGGCAAGGGTATCCAGTACCTGAACGGCCGTGGCCGCGGCGATATGTACGTCAAGTGCGAGGTGGAGATCCCCAAAAAGCTGAACAAGGCGCAGCGCGATGCCCTGAAAAAATTTGAGGGTACGCTGAAAGAAGAAAACTACGAAAAGCGTAAGGGCTTCTTCAAAAAGCTGAAGGATATGTTCAACGCATAAGGTATGAAATCCCCTGAGCTGCCGGGAACAGCAGTTCAGGGGATTTTTGTTTTTTGCTGCAAATTTTACGTTGAATTTTACAACAAGATGCGTTATACTAAAACTGAAAGGAGTGGATAATATGCCGAATATTAAACCAATCTCTGATTTGCGAAATTATAACGAGGTATTGCGGGATGTGGAGGAAGGCTCGCCGGTCTTTCTGACCAAGAACGGCCGCGGAAAATATGCCATTGTGGAACTGCGTGATTATGAGAAAGCACAGGCAACGATCCGTCTGATGAGTGAGATCGCAAAAGGCCGCCGCTCCGGGGAAGAGAAAGGCTGTCTGACCAGTGAAGAAATGAGGGCGCATTTCCGTGCAAGAGCAAATGAAAAATAAGATCTTATACACAGACGAGGCACGCTGTGATTTGGATTCGATCTGGGATTATATTGCACTTGATCTGCAAAATCAGCAGGCGGCGGAAAGACTTGTCAATAAAATCATGGACAGAGTAGATCAGCTGGAAGATTTTGCGGAGAGCGGAATGCTGCTTTCATCCATATCGGAAGTAATAGGAGAAGAGCGGTTCCTTGTATGCGAGAACTATTTGATTTTTTACTATACCGGAAAATCGGTGGTCACGGTCGACCGAGTACTCTATGGCCGCAAGGACTATCTGAGTGTGCTGTTTGACAGAACAGGTGAAGAACCTTTGGAAGAAGATCCTTTGCCGGAAGAATAAGTACAAAAACAGCGGAGGCGCTGCCCTTTCGGGCAGCGCCTCCGCCTGCTTTGTTCTTTGGTGTACTCCGAGCCGGTCTTATGAGATAAGATGGATCAGAGCAGGATGATCGCTGCGTTGATGACCAGACCGACACCAGAAGCGGTTGAAGTGACGAACCATGCAGCGCAGGCGAGGTCGCGGATGGTGTTGGCAGTGCTCTTCTCCATATCAGTAGCCAGAGCATCCAGACCCTTCTCCATCCAAGTGTTGGGGTTCTTACGGCGGTAGTCGCGGACAGCGGTCACGCCTTTGAACCAGCCGTACGGAGGAATCAGCCAGCACAGCAGAGCCTCAGACATGGTAGCAGTAGCGCCGCCTTCGGTGTAGGTCATTTCCTCAGTGGACAGGACGTTGTAATACGCGGGCATCATCATTTTTTCCATAATAACACTCCTTTTGAAACAAAGCTATCCAAAACGGTGCACCCAAAAACGCACCGCTTTTTCTGAATAAAGGGTCTCAGCGCACGACCAGCAGAATGGCGCTCAGGGGAGCCAGTGCCACCACCATGATGGTGGAAACGGCATCCCGCACAAAGTTGCCGGCGGATTTGCCCATATCGGCGGCAAGGGCATCGGTGGCGCGGCCCATCACGGTAAAGAAGTTGCCGTCCTTGTTGCCGTCCTGCTGCAGCCATGTGCGTGCCTGCTTGATGCCCCAGATGTAGCTGGAGGCCAGCACCACAGCACCTACGACCGTTGCGGCAGTAGTGGCGAGACTGGCAGCATCATCCACTGCGCCGCCGCCGGTGGTATAGGTCATTTCTTCGTTGGAAAGTACCGCATAATCTGCGGGATAATTCATCTTTTTCATCATCAATACTCCTTTGTCAAAGGGAAATGCCGCATTGCATCCCGATCCCCCGGCGTCTATACCCAAAGGCTGATAGAGCATTGTTCTCTATATGGCCATTCTACAACAGTGGTCGGATTTTATCAAGGGGTTTTGGCACATCTGTGCAAAAACTGGCGGGACGCATGAAATTGCGGCTATAAATTTGTGAAAATAGACTGCAATAATTTAGGCTTTTGGCTGTTTACCCCTGTACTCCGGCGCGGTAGAGGTAGGGGTCGCTCTTGAAGCTGTCAAAGTTGTACAGCACAAGGATCTGGTCGTAGCCGTTATCGGCGATCAGCTGATCCAAGCCATAGTTGTAGTTGCGGAAGTCCACCACGTCAATGTCGGCGTAGTTGGCGGTCAGGTAGGGCACAAAGCAGTTGGCGTAGCTGTCCTTGATGACAAGGATGCGCCCGCTGCCGTTGCCCTGCACCCGGCTTAAACCGTTGTTGCCGTGCAGGAACATGGCGTATTTATCATAAACGGAGAGCTTCTCCGTGTCGTACAGGCCGGTGGTCTGCCCCTCGGCGGGCTGGCCTGCCGCCGTTACGTTCCATACCGTCAGGGTGTTGGCAAGGTCGTAGTAGGTGATCACGTCCGGCACGGCGTTCCATGTGCGCGCCTTGGCGTAGTGGGTGCCGTAAAAGCCGTCGGCAGTCAGCGCAGTGTGGGCGGCGGTATCAAAGGGGGTAAGGCCAAGGGTCTGGCACAGCTGGCTGTAAGCGTAGTAGGCGCCAAGGCTCGTCCAGTGGTGGTCGGTGCGGTAATAAATATACTCGCTCTTGTGGGCGGCAAGGGTGGGGCGCACGTCCACAAAGCTGCCGCCGGCCGCCTGCACCGCAGCGGAAAGCTGGTCAAGGTAGCCGTCCTCGTCCAGCAAAGGGGCGTTTGCGGGCACGTTTTCTTTATAGATATCGCTGGCAGCGGGTGCCAGCAGCACATTCACCTTGCCCGGGTAGCGCTGGCACAGGCTGGTGAGCGCTGCGGTGTTTTTGGGCAGGGTGCGCTCCTCGCTGGAAAGCAGCCCGTAGGTGCGGGGGAACATCATGTGCTCCTTGCCCAGCAGGATGCCACCGTTCTGCTGCTTTTGCAGCAGGGTGGTCTCCACCACGCTCTGCAGGCTGATCCACTGGTCGCGCCCCGCCACCTGATCCTTGACGTATTTCGTGTAGGCGGTAAAGTAGCTGTTCAGCCCCTTGGCGGTGAACTGGGTCAGCGCCGGGCGCTGGCTCAGGGTAGTGTTCTCCAGCTCGCTGTAACTGCGGTCCGGGGTGACCATATCCAGCGCGAACAGCCCGATGAAAAACAGGCTGAACACCACCAGCACCGGATAGTGCAAAAGGGAGGAGGTCTTTTTCTCGTGTTTGGACATCTTCCCGCCTCCTTAAAAGTTAAAGTACAGGAACGGGCTGTTGGTGCTGCCCACCACATAGGCGGTGGAGACCACCAGCAGCGTCAGGATGGCGGCGCAGCGGGTGACCACGTTCTTGCGCAGCACATCCCACAGCTTTTCGATCAGCGGGGTGCAGCACACCACGCTTACCGCCAGCAGCACGCCGTAATTCCGCAGGAAATACAGCGGCGACACCCCGCCGGAGGGGATAAAGAGCTTCTGGAACAGCAGCCCGAAGGACACGCCGGTGTCGTTGCCCACGAACATTGCCCAGCCTACCACCACGAGGAACAGGGTGTAGAAATGCGGCCATACCCTGCCTTTTTTCAGGTAGGGCAGCAAAAACAGCTTTTCAGCCGCCAGCAGCACAAAGTAGTAAAGACCCCAGCAGATAAAGTTCCAGTTCGCGCCGTGCCAGATGCCGGTGAGCAGCTCCACGATGAACAGGTTCAAGATCTGCCGCTTGAGCCCCTTGCGGTTGCCGCCCAGCGGGATATACACATACTCCCGGAACCAGCCGGACAGGGTCATGTGCCAGCGCCGCCAGAACTCGGTGATGGAGGCGGAGATATAGGGGTAGTTGAAGTTTGCGGGGAAGTCGAAGCCCAGCATCTTGCCCATGCCGATGCCCATCAGGGAGTAGCCGGAAAAATCGAAGTACAGCTGCAGACTGTATGCGATGATGCCCAGCCACACCAGCGGGGTGGAAGCGTTTGCCAGACCCACAAAGGTGGTGGAGGGGCTGTCGGCTACCCCGATGATATCCGTCCACAGTGCGCCCACGGCGTCCGCCAGCAGCACCTTTTTGGCAAGACCGAAGGTGAACAGGGTCATGCCCTCTTCAATTTGTTTGAGGTTATAGCGGTGCTTGTAGACGTGCAGCTGGTCGGAGACGTCCCGGTACTTGACAATAGGCCCCGCGATAAGCTGCGGGAACATGACCACATAAGCGCCGAAATCAATGATGTTGCGCTCGGCTTTTACATCCCGGCGGTAGACGTCGATGGAGTAGGAAAGGGTCTGGAAGGTGTAGAAGCTGATGCCCAGCGGCAGGGTGCCGATGCCTTGAATTTCGGCAAAAGCGGTGCCCAGCAGGGCGTTGGCGCTGCGCAGCACAAAGTTTGCGTACTTGAAGTAGAACAGCATCCCTAAGCTGCCAATGAGCGCTACCAGCAGAAAGAAGCGGCGCAGCGCGGGCTTTGCATCAAAATGTTCGATGGCAAGGCCGCTGAGATAGTTGATGAGGATAAGCGCCACCATGACCGGGAAAAAGCGCACCTCGCCCCAGCAGTAGAACACCAGACTGCACAAAAACAGCACGGTGTTTTTCAGTTTTGCGGGGGCAAGATAGTACAGCGCCAGCGTGATGGGCAGAAAACGAAACAGGAAGATGATGGTGCTGAAAACCAAGGGGTCAGCCTCCTTTTTTACACGGAATTACAGACTCAGCCTTCCCCCGGCCGGGGGAAGGTGGCATGACGGATGCGGGCGCAGCTTCAGCAGAAATACCCCTCATCAGGGGCTTTCTACTGAAAAAAGCCGATGCCGCAGATGGCACCGGCTCAGAAGATCAGATTCAGCTGTTCAGGGCGCTGTCCACAGCACTGTTCAGGTCTGCGGAGCACGCGTTGGAGGCAATCACCATGACCACACGGTCACCCTTGGAGGAGATGATGGCGTTTTCCACGTTGCTCTGTGCCTGTGCAAACTCGGCGTAGTTGCCGTAGAAAGCCACCTGATCCTGCTTGTAGCTTTCCAGCGCGGTCACCACGTCCTGTGCCTTGCCGGAGGCAGCCTCCACCACCAGCACAAGGCCGGCATCGCCGTTGTCGTTGCTCTTCACGCCCTTGTAACTGGCTACATTCTCAGACTTCAGGCCGAAGTCGTACTCGATGTTCATGGCAGCGATTTCGAACTGGTTGGAGATGGGGTTAGCAGCCAGCAGGCTTTCCACGGCGCTGTCCAGATCAGCGGTGCCGTTTTCAGTGGTATCCGCTGCCGGGGCGGCAGTGCTGGAAGCCGGTGCAGAGGCAGAGGCACTGGACACGGAGGACGGCGCGGAAGAAGCGCTGCCGCCGCAGCCGGTCAGGGCAACAGCCAGCACGGCGCTAACGGCGATCACAGAGAGTTTTGTGCGGTTTATCATAAAATATTCCTTCTTTTGTTGAATTCGTTTGTCGGGGTGCGGGACTGCGCCGCGCATACGGGCAAACTGTATTTATCTTACCATAACAGCAGGTAAATTGCAACGCACCCCACAGGGCTTTCCGGCAGTTTTCATCGGATTTTAACCGGTCACGGTCTCCCCGGCAGCAATGCGCTGCAAAACGGCTACTGCGTCCTCCAGACACAGGCCGCTCTGGTTGAGCAGGGCGGCGTTTTCCGGGCCCACATAGCGCCAGTGCCACGGCTCGTAGGTGATGCCGGTCACGCTTTCGGCCTCCTTAGGGTAGCGCAGGATAAAGCCGTACTGCTCCGCGTTCTCGCACAGCCAGCGGAAAGCGGCGGTGTCGGCAAAGCCGGTGTCAAGGGTGGTGTGCTCCGGGCTGTTCAGGTCGGCGGCAAGGCCGCAGTTGTGCTCCGAGCAGCCCGGCGGGTTCACGATGGCAGCGGCCTTTTCCCGGGCGGCGGCTTCGCTCAGGCCCTTATTGCGGTAGTACTGGGTCTTGTTGTCGTACAGCTTTTTCTGGTAGCTGACGCTGCGGTAGCCGCTTTGCATCCGCACATCCACGCCGTCCTTGGCGGCAGCGGCCTGCATGGCAAGAAAGGCATCGGCGGCTTCGGTCTGCAAAGTCTTGTTGATGGCGGTAGCCGAGCCGCATTCCTTGGTCTCGACGGGGTAGTCCTCCGTTATCGGGTGGGTGCGGCTCACAAGGATCATACGGGGGTCATCCAGGATGGCCTGTGCCTGTGCGGCGGTAAGGGTGCTCTGCTGCACGCCGTATTCGGCGGGCTGCTCAAGGCTCTCGGCAGGCAGCTCCGGCAGCTGCGGCACCGCAGCCTTGCGGGTGCAGGCGTAGGCAGTGCCGCCTGCCACAAAGCAGGCCAGCGCCGTCAGGCAGAGCAGACGGCGGGCGTGATGTTTACGGTGATGGGAAGAACGCATAGGATCTACCTTCTTTCACAAAAAAAGGATAAGCACCCGCCGCCCCGGGCAGACTATCCGCAAAAGGGGGCGCGGGAAGATGAAGATGACAGCGCAGGAATATGCACGGCGGGTACAGAAGGCCGGGCCGCACTCGCCGCTTCTGGCAGACTGCCTTTGGGCGTTCTGCGTGGGCGGCGGCATCTGCCTGCTGGGCGAAGGGCTGCGGCAGTTGTTTCTGCGGCAGGGCGCGGACGCCGAGGCGGCGGGCACCCTGACCAGCTGCACTTTGATCTTGCTCTCGGCGGTGCTGACCACGCTGGGCTGGTACCAGAAGCTGGCAGCAAAGGCCGGGGCGGGGTCGCTGGTGCCCATCACCGGCTTTGCCAACGCGGTGGTCAGTGCGGCCATCGAGTTCAAAGCCGAGGGACGGGTGACGGGCACGGGCGCCAAGATGTTCCTCATCGCCGGGCCGGTCATCGTGTACGGCACGCTGGCGGCGGTGGTGTACGGTGTGGTGCTCTGGCTGCTGGGGGCTTCTGCTTTATAATACGGAACAGCCCCGCCGGATATTGCAGCGCCGCAGCACCAGTATAGCACGTTCCGGGGCATTTTTTGCAGAAAGGGAGAAATTTTTTATGACAGAGCGCCGGGGCGATACCCTGTTGTTCCACACCCCGCCGGTCATCGCCGCACAGGCGGCGGTGGGCGGCAAAAAAGAGAGCGATGGCCCGCTGGCGGCGGGCTTTGACGAATTGACCACCGACAACCGGCTGGGACAGTGCAGCTGGGAGGCCGCCGAAAAGCAATTGCAGCTGCGGGCGGCGCGGCTCTGCCTGCAAAAGGCGGCTCTGCCCGCCGAGCGGGTGGACCTTGCGCTGGCAGGGGACTTGCAGGCGCAGTGCACCGCTTCCGGCTATGCGCTGCGGGAGCTGGGCGTGCCCTTTGCGGGGCTGTTCGGGGCGTGCAGTACTATGGCCGAGGCGCTGGCGCTGGGCGCGGCGCTGTGCAGCAGCGGGGCGGCGCAGAACCTGCTGGCCATGACCTCCAGCCATTTCTGCGCGGCAGAGCGTCAGTTCCGCACCCCGCTGAGCTATGGCGCGGTGCGCACGCCTACCGCGCAGTGGACGGCCACCGCCGCCGGGTGCTGCCTGCTGCGCCCGGCAGGGCAGGGGGTGGGCATTGCCGCCGCAACCCTTGGGCGGGTGCAGGACTATAACATCAAGGATATCAACAACATGGGTGCAGCCATGGCACCGGCAGCAGCAGCCACGCTATTGCAGTATCTTGCTGATACCCATGCAGAACTGCGGGATTTCGACTGCATCTATACCGGCGACCTTGGGCTGGTGGGCAGTCAGATGCTGCGGGAGCTGTTGGCGGCAGAGGGTCTGCTGCTGAAAAACCACGCGGACTGCGGCTGTCTGCTTTACGATGCCGGGGAGCAGCGGGTGAAAAGCGGTGGTTCGGGCGCGGGCTGCTGTGCCGCCGTGCTCTGCGCGCATATCCTGCCAAAGCTGCTGCGCCGTGGCAGCCGCCGGGTGCTGTTCATCGCCACTGGGGCACTGATGAGCCAGACTACCTTTTTGCAGAAGGAGAGCATCCCGGCGGTGGCGCACTTGGTAGAGCTGACCGCGCCGGAAAAGGAGAGCTGAAATGAACTATCTGTGGGCATTTTTAATGGGCGGTGTCCTCTGCGCGGTGGGGCAGCTGTTCATCGACCTGACAAAGCTGACCCCGGCACGCATCCTCACCGGCTATGTGGTGGCGGGAGTGGTACTCTCAGCGGTGGGGCTGTATGCGCCGCTGGCAGAGTTTGCCGGTGCGGGGGCGAGCGTGCCCCTGCTGGGTTTTGGACATCTGCTGGCAAAGGGGGTGCGCACCGCCGTGGCGGAAAAGGGTGCCATCGGCATCCTGACCGGCGGGCTGACCGCTGCCTCTGCGGGCATCACCGCAAGCCTTGTCTGCGGCGTGGTGTGCAGCCTTGTGGGCAAAAGCCACGACCAGAACTGATGTTTTGTCCGCGCTGCTTCGCCACATTTTGCGCCCGGCGGCTGGTAAACTGGGGGCAAAACGGAGGTGAGGCGCATGAAACGCAGCGGACAGACCGTATTGTGGGAGCTGTGGGCGGCGCTGTGCCTGTGCACGGCGCTGGTGCTGCCGCCGGGCAGTCCGTGGCTGCACGAACCGGCACTTTTGTACCCGGGGCTTTCGCTGGCGGCAGTCGTGCCTGCAGCGTGGGCGGTGTGGTGGGTGGTGGTGCCGCCGCAGCCGTTGCCGCCGGAGCAGCTGCTGGAACCGGTACAGCGGCAAAGCCTTGCCGCGCTGTGCGGGACATAACAGCGGAAAAAACAAAAACCCCTGTGCCGGTTACCCGGTACAGAGGTTTTGTTCGTCAATCAAACTGCGCGATCAAGCGTTCTTGTTAGCACGCTTTGCCATACGGCTGATCTTGCGGCTGGCGGTGTTCTTCTTGATGACACCCTTAGCGCGAGCCTTGTCGATCGCGGAAACAGCAGCCAGGACGGTTGCGTCCTTGTCAGCGGCATTCGCATCGATGGCAGCGTCTGCCTTCTTGACGACTGTTTTCAGGTTGGTCTTAATGGCCTTGTTGTGAGCCTGCTCTGCAGCAGCCTGCACGACGCGGTCCTTCTGAGATTTGATGTTAGGCATTCGTTCCACCTCCTTGGCTACCTATAACAGCGCACCCTATGATACCATATTTCGCGTACCAGCGCAAGCGTTTTTTTGATTTTTGTTTGGAAAAGTTTTATTTTTCCCATACTTTCCGGCAAGAAAGCGGGCTTTTGCCCCAAAAAGGAACGGAGAGTGTGGAAAATGCGTACTACGGATATGGCTGACGAGCTGTTTTCAGCAGCGGCGCAGCCGCTGCCCGCAGGGGTGCGGCTGGCCACCGCCCGCCACGGCGGGGTCACGGTGACCCGGGTAGAAATTGCCCGCGAAGGGCTCAGCCGCCCTCGGGGCAGGTATGTCACGCTGGAAATGCCCAGCGTCAGCGTGCTGGACGAGCGGGACGCCGCCGTCATCGAGGTGTGCGCCCGGGAGCTGCGGGCCCTTTTGCCGCCGGAAGGGCCGGTGCTGGTGCTGGGGGTGGGCAACCGCCGCATCACCGCCGATGCCCTTGGCCCGCGCACGGTGCAGCGCATCCTTGTCACCATGGGCGCGGGCGCTGCCCCGCCGGTGCGGGGGCTGCGCCCGGTAGCAGCCGTTGCGCCCGGGGTGGCGGCAGCCACCGGGCTTTCCCTGCAGCAGCTGGCGGCGGCGCTGGTGGGGCAGCTGCGCCCGGCGGCGGTGGTCTGCGTGGACAGTCTCTGCTCCGCCGAGGGGCAGCGGCTGGGGCGCACGGTGCAGTTTTCGGACTCAGGGCTTTACCCGGCGCAGGCCGACCACACCCGCCACCTGACCCGGGACACCGTGGGCGTGCCGGTGGTGGCGGCGGGCATCCCCACCCTGATGCAAGCGCAGGAGGGCGCAGACCTTGTGGTCACGCCCCGGGCGCTGGACAGCGTCATCGCCCACGGCGCGGCCCTGCTGGCGGGCAGCGTCAACCGCGCTTTGCAGCCCCGCCTTACCGTGCAGCAGCTGTGCTGGCTGACGGGGTGAAGAAAGGAGGTCTTGCCATGCGCAGCAGAGAGCCTTGGCGTCTGCCTGCGGGGCAGAGCAGGGCAGTGCCCTTTTTGCAGGCTGCGGTGCTGTTTGCAGCGCTGTGCATCTTTGCCCGCAGCGCCGCGCTGGTGCTGGCGGCCTTTCTGGCAGCGCCGGTGCCCGCTGCGCAGACCCTGCTGCATCTGGGGCAGCAGGCCGTGGAGAGCCGGGCAGCAGAATCGTCTGCGGAAAGCGCGGTGGAGGCTGTGTCTGTGCCGCCGGAGCAAGAAACTGCTGCTCCGGTACAGACTGGAGTGGAGCGGTATTTTGTGGCGCTGCAGCCGGACGAGGCCCGCCCCGCCGATGCGGGCACGGTGACAGAGCAGCAGTTCGGGCAGGGCAGCGGCGAAAAGTACATCCCCTGCGGTGCGGGCAGCATCAAGAATAACACCCGGCAGACGGCGGCAGACATCGCCGCCGAGGCGGCGCAGCCCCTGCCCTTTGCCATCGAAAAGGACAGCGCCGCGCCGCAGGTGCTCATCATGCACACCCACGCTACCGAGGACTACCGCCTTTCTGCCGGGCTGTGGTTCACCCCCGGGGACGGTGCCCGCAGCACCGACCGCAGCATCAATATGTGCGCGGTGGGGCGGGTGATGGCCGATACCCTCAATGCGGCGGGCATCTGCACCCTGCACGACGAGACCCTGAACGACTACCCCAGCTATACCGGCAGCTATGCCAACAGCCGGGCGGTGGTGCAGCAGTATCTGGCGCAGTACCCCAGCATCAAGGTGGTGCTGGACGTCCACCGGGACGCCATCGAGCGGGAAAACAGCACCCGCTGCGCCCCGGTGTGCAGCATAGACGGGCGGCAGGCGGCGCAGGTGATGATCATCTGCGGGTGCGACAACGGCACCAGCGTGCAGCTGCCCGCATGGCGGCAGAACCTTCGTTTTGCCGCTGCGTGGGAGCGCAGCATGGAGGCAAAATACCCCGGCCTTACCCGCCCGGTGCTGTTCAGCTACCGGTTCTATAATCAGGACCTGACCACCGGCAGTCTGCTGATCGAGATCGGTGGGCATGGCAACAACTTAAATGAGGCCCTGTACGCCGGATATCTGGCAGCACAGGGCCTCGTGGAAACATTATTAGGCTGAGGCAACACCGCACAATTCCCGCCTTACGGCTTAAGCACCACTCCGGCGGCTGCGGCACGGCATCTGCGTTGCCAAAATGCTCGATAATACACAAAGTATTATCTGTGCTTTTGGCTTAGCACCTGCCGCACCTCACTCGCCGTATCGGCACTTAGAATTATGCGGTATTGCCCTGAATCAGCCGCCAAGGCTGGAGATCATGCTGCTCTTGGCAGACTGATAGTAACTCCATGCCTGATCGGCTACGGTCTCGGGCTGGTTATACTGCCGCAGCACGCTGCGCATCTCGCTGACCACCGAGGAGACGGCACTGTCGTAGGTGCTCTCCACAGAGGAAAGATGCTTGTAGGCGATGCTGACCTTATTGGCAAAGGTCTGCTCCTCGGCGGGCAGAGAGTGGTATTCGCTCTTTGCGGAGGACACTGCGGAGGACACTGCAGATCGTGCCGAGGATTCCAGCGAGTACAGCTGGCTGATCAGCGACGAGATCTTGGCATCGCACTCGGGGTTTGGCGGGTCGTAGACGTGGTCGGGATCATACGATGTGCCGGACTGGGAAGTGCCTCCGTAGGTGGGGAACCAGTCGCCGAACATAAATTCGTTGTATCCGGCAATGAATTCCTCCTTGGTGCAGCCGCTCAGCAGGGCTGCCAGTGCGCAGCTGACCACGGCAAGGGTCAGCAGACGGATGATATGGTGTGTGTGTTTCATGATCTCCTCCAGAATCTGTTTTTGCGGAATACCGCTTTTTTCCATTTTACCAGAGAAAAGGCGTTCTGACAAGCAAAAAAGCGAAAATTTGCCTGATGCCGCACCGTAAGGTTGACAAAATGCCGCCAACGTGCTATTTTAAAACAACAAATGCAAGGAACGGGAAAAGTAGCGCGGGCCGTCCGGCCCAGAGAGTGCGGCACAGCTGAGAGCCGCGCCCGTGCGCCGCGTGAACGAACACCCGGGAGCAGCAAACTGAACACGGCAGTGTGTCTGCCGTTAAGTAGGTGCGCCGCAGGTCCAGCGTTACAGGGACAGCGCTTAAACAAAGAGCGCGTGAGCGACCGGACACTTCCGGTAATTCAGGTGGCACCGCGGACATTAC
>OMCT01001311.1_pt1 | contig 15374 bp, 9 predicted proteins | sample 1674301 | NCBI WGS metagenome assembly OMCT01 (sample SAMEA103958158, study PRJEB25191) | human gut metagenome
CCGAACAGACCACCCGCATTATATATGGAGAACACACCGTGGAGCCCGATAAAACAACCCCTTCCGTAAGTTTCGCGCATCCAATAACGCACACCAGGCTGGACTGTGAAGTTTTTAAGCTTGCCGTCATCCCAAAGACGGAAAGGATTGTACTGTACGGGAAGATGGGCGGACCAATGCGTGGAAAAAGCCATGGAACCCTCCACATTCAGATTCCCCGTACCTAAACCCACCAGATTGGTTCTGACAGAATAAAACTGCGCGGAAACCTTGTCTGAATACACAAGGCAGGCCAAGACACAGGCAAAACATAAAAAGTACTTTTTTCTATTCAAATTCATAATTCAAACTAGGATAACTCAAACTTTAAGTGGATAAACAAAACATGCACCCAAAGTAAACGGATGAAAAGCTGTGTCATCATAATAAGACTGTTCTTATTCTACGTGCAACCTGTAAAAATGAAGTATTTTAATGAACAAGAAACAGTTTTATATTATCACATCTGTTTTGTTTTTCCTGGTTGCAAAAGTAATAACACATAAATCACGAGTTACAAAATGAAACCACAAATCTAACGTCCGCATTGCATAAAACATTATAATACAGAAACATAAAGACTTCGTTCTTCTTATTTTTCTAACACGACGCTAACAGATGATTTACAACCTTAAAAAATATAGGGCAATCAATAAGTTTCTGACAATTGACTGGAATAGTAACAGATATTATAATGAAAGCATCTTCATACTTTCCGGACATACCTCCCAGGAGAATTAAACCTGTTATGGCTTACCTCCATGACAAAACCATTCTACAATTACATCATTCCGGTATTATGGCAAAAACAATCTGAACATATTCTAGATTTAATTACCGGATGATGCATTAGTCATTGGAACCTAGTATAAAGTTGAAATACCTATCCCAGAAGGCTTAAGAATAATTCTTTATTAGCTGTTTCCGTAGATTTAATACGTGATTTGAGCCGTGACTTGCGAGCGTATACATTAGCCACCGTATCCTTCATGAATAAGCTAATTACTTGCGGTGAAAATCCTACAAAAATATAGCATAATAACCTGGTGTCGGAAGCTTTCATAGTTGGAAAATCTTCCTTGAGCTTGTACATGGCATTGTCATGACAAGTGTTTACGATTTTTTCCAATTCTTGCAGTATTTCATTGCTTTCTGCAAAATCTGTAATTATCTGCTTTACTTCATTAAATATGACTGACTGTTGCGATGTTGTATTTTCACGTTCATAGTAGGTCTTTCCAAGTTTATCGACAATGTCAAAGCGTGAAGCAGCCAATCCTCTTAAATAACTTTCCGTAGTCTGCTGTTCTTTCACGCGTTCAGTAAGAGCCTTGTACTCGGAATTGGCTTTCTCTGTCAATAACAAATAATGGTTGGTACGATCACGTTGCATGCGTAAACGTTGGCGGACGATATACCAGGCAATTCCAATAATAAAAAAGGTAGCGGCTGCTATAGCTATTTCCCAGACAGTCCGGTTTTTCATTCTGTATTGGGCGAATTTTGTTCGCTCTTTAAAATAGTCCCGCTCGACCATACCGGCGGAGAATTGCATGTTTGAGCGCATTATTGAATCGTTCAAGTAGATATAGCGATGTACATTGTCCGTTGCTTTTTCAAAATTTTTAGCCTGCACTTCGATATGGTATGCAGTGTATTGTAGTTCTGCCATGTCGCAAATATCAGTAGTGTGCGCCTTTGCAAGCTCCAGATAATACCGTGCACTGTCTATATGATTCTTCAAAAGACTTACATCTGTCAATGTGTGATATCCATATACCGTATCCTGTCGGGCGGAAAGTTCGATTCGCTGTAACAGGTCATTGGATATATGCCGTTTGGATATCACATATAGTGATGCAAGATTAGTAAGGCTGACTTCTATCAGATTACTGTTATTATGTTCATCGGCCAAGTCAAGAGCCGCCGAATACAGCCTTATTGCTTTTTCTATATCTTTTGAGTGAAAAGTAGCGGCTGCCATGTCAAGGGTTGCCTTTGTCTCCTCCTGGATATCACCCGATTGGCGGAAATTATTTCTGGCTTCGTGGAAATAATGATATGCCCGGCTGTAGTTCATTTGTTTATAATATACTTCACCGATCTGTCTGTATAAAAGCCCTTTGTAATAAGATTCATCGGTATCTGTCAGTTTCTCTTCTATTTTGAGAAAAAGACGTAATGCTCCCGGTTTATCACCTGTGCGTAATTTAATTCTTCCCCAATAATATAGAGTTTTACACTGGTGACGTAAATCTTTGGGGTAATGTTTATAATATTGCCAAGCCTGGCGGATCAATGAATCGTCAGTAACTTTCATTTGTTTTTTTTCCAAAGCTTCGGAATAGAGCAATGCATATCTGGCCTGTTCAGCCCGGTTGCCTTCTGGTTTGAGTTTTTGTAGTATTGCTAATGCACTATCCGGGTTGTTCTGCATTAGCTTTTCAGCCTCACTAAGGCGAGGGGTCTGTTCCCTGTTATAACAACCTGTAAAATAGAGAATAGCTGATAGTCCAATTATAATTTTATATTTCATATTGCGAATATTAGGAGTAACAAACACATTTCGATGCGGAAAGCTTTTATTAGAAGAAATATAATTATTATTACATTCTTTGTATCTCAACAGAAACCATAAATACTTTTTTTGCATGATTCCCTGCATGATAGTTCTCAATTCCTATATATACCATTTCCAAAAACAGACAATAACCAAAAAGTTATAAAATATGCAGGCTTGGGAGTTTAGTATTCTTCATCTTATTATCAACTTTAATTATGCGCTGCTTTATACCATAATGTATTTTCTTTCAGCACAGTCATAGGATTGTCACTCGGATCGGATGTTGTTATACCGGAAAATGTATTGATAGGAATAATACCTTTGGCCATAGTGTAGAAATTTTTTGTATGGGTTTTATATGGAACAAGATGATTTAGCTGCTCTCTAAATTGGTTTAATAATATAGGATCGTTACAGAGTGAGGTTATATAATCTGCAAAATCATAAAATATTACAGGAGTATAACCATCTAAACGTTGGATTGTTCCCCTCAGGGATTTGTCAAAAGAATATTTACTATTGATACTTTTTATGATGGCTGCCATATTCTCCAGTTCTGAACAGTCCGTTACTGCTAATGTCCCACAAGGCATTATTTCATAGGTTGAATAAAAATTGTAAAATTCTTCACATCCCGATTGATAATCGGGATTCCCCAGTAAATATTCCCCAATAGCGGCATAAGGCATTCCGTATGCCATCATCTCACTGGTAGAACCAATCAAATATTTTGTAACATCCTTTAATTCATAGGCAACCTCTATAGATGACATATAACAGTCATCAAATAGAATATATTCCATTTTCATGCCTGCATTAGCAATACCGGAGGCTAGAGATTTTATATCTGTTTGGTATTCGGCGGTCAGTCCTCCAAAATAACGTGTCAATGGAACACCCTGATATTCCCAATGCATTTTCATGTGAGGTGCGGAACGCACTTTCATCTCATAAACAGGAAGCCATCCCATACCGTGACATCCTATAATCATGGTATAAACAGAAGCTGGAGCAAATGCCTTTACATCATTTAAAATTGCTGTTATCCCATCGATTGTCGTAAAAGGCGGAGACTTATATTTTTTAAGTATTTCACGTTTACATCTCCCGTGAGAAGACACAATTTCAAACATCATGGCCTCCGTACTACCGGTAGAAATAAAAACAATTACTTTCTCATTGTTCAGCCCTATTTTCGTTATACATTTTTCCAGGTCAGATATGTTATTATAAAAATAGTTCGTCAAATTTGAGGACCATGGCAAATACATGAATAATGTTTTCCGGTTGGCTTCTATCTTTTGATTTTCCTCCTTCTCGCATGAAGAAAAAAGTAAAATTCCTCCCAATAAAAAGATAATGCTAACCTTTACGTAGATTTTTTTCGTTGTTTTCATCCTGCAAATTGTCCAATAACTCATTATTACTTTTTTATTATAGCCTTCCATTGTAAAATCTCTATTTTATCTTAAATGTGAATTGTAAATAACCATTTCCTGATATTCATAGAATCAAATCCTCTTATAATCTTACAATATTATGACTCATTATCTCACAATATATTGAATATTCTAATAAACAGCATGAATTTAATCGTTTATAACACGAGATGATTTTCTTTTCAATGCCCTATGGCAGTTCTCATTGGAGGCACTGCCGAATGGCACTTGTTTCCGTTTCATTCTTGCAAAAAAAGATGAAACGGTTTAACAGGAACAACTGCCTGTTGAAACAATACCGGCACCAATGTCACAACAGGCAGTTTTATGGTTACTTATGGCAGTCCAAACCGATTTTCAAAGCCAAATCGCTCCGGCTTCCACATCCCCTGACTTATAAGTGTAAATTATAAACTCTTCAAGCGCTTCTTTCCATGTAAGATTGAAGGTTCCCATAATTGAATGTATGGCACGATTACTTTTTTCATCAAGCCCGTCTTCTTCCACCCCTTCGGGGTTCGTGTCTTCGTCTACCCCCACAGTCTCTTCACGGCTCCAGAACACCACTACCGGAATGTTTAGGTTGATATCCCATGTACCACGCTGGATCAATATTCCGGAAGGTTTATAGAACGGATCAAAAGTACCTGTTTCCGGATTGCCCTTGGATTTGTAGCCGTGATAAAGACGAATTTTCAGGTCGAATTCCTTACGGTCTTTCAAAAAACGGATAACTCCTTTCAAACCTATCGGGTTACTGTCTCCTGTTATTTCAGCTTCCTTGCTATGTTTGGTCTTGTCCCAGGGGGTAGTGTCCACATAAAGATAATCCACCAATTTCTGCGGTTCATTGTCATCGGCTTCCGGCTGACCGTCAAATGTGGGTTTTACATTTTCAGGCGTGAAGAAATGTTGATGAATATTATCCTGCCCGTTTTCTATAAACTGGCTGTTCATCAAATCTCCTTTGGCGTTATAGTAATAGATGAACATCAAATAAACGGGAGCCGGGGTGTATTTCCCATAAGTATAGTAGTCTCCATTTTTCTGCACGTAGAACTTGCTTTGACTGCCTTCGGCAAGCCTCCAACCCTTGCCGGCTTTCAGCTCATAAGTTATTTCCTGAATACGTTTCATGTGCTTGGCCGGAGATTCCGGATTCTGGTGAGGTCCACCGACTTTCTGTATTTCATTCCAGTCTGCATGCAGGTGACATTCCACAAGACGGATAGTCATTTTGGAAGGATCTTCATGCAATTTATTATCTGTCTCATTTTCAGGAATTACAGGATCTTTACTGCATGAATTGAACAACAACGAAAGAGCTGTTCCTATCAGGAACATCAATGCGATTTTACATACATTTGTTTTCATTTTTTATTTATTTGGTTAATAATAATTGTTATAAATCAAAAACTCCAGTTCACTACACAACGTACATCAGATCCCATGTCATGTGCATAGTAGCGTGAACGGTTAGTGTATTCTTTATATTCTTTGTTCAAGATATTGTCTGCCGCTATCATGAATTGTAGTTTGTATCCGTATTTTACAGGACACTCAAAGCTAGCAGCGAACCCCAAGAGGTGGTATGCCGGAGGGGTATAGGGAATAAGATCCGTATTCGAGTCAAACCGGGTCTGTTTTGCCACGAATCGATGTCTGATACTCAAACGTAATTTGGAATGCGATTTGGTTTCGTGAAGCCATGAGAGGTCATGGCTGAAACGGGAAGAGGGGATATAAGGAAGGTAATTTCCTGTCGTCTGTTCATTTGCCCGTATAAAAGAAGCAATCAGGTGATAATCCCATGAATTTATGGGCATGAAGTGAAAGTCAAAATCCATTCCGCGAAAGAAAGCCGGGGTCTGTTTGTATTGGAATACAGGGTATACCCCCGAAATAACAGTGATGGTTTCTTTCTTCGGTTCATCATAGATATAGCCGCTTATCCATTGCAGGTAACCGTCCATTCGGGCACTGAATACCTTATTGCTGTAACTGATGGAAGATATCCATTTATAGCTCCTTTCGGAGTGCATGGTAGAATCTCCTTTGACAAACATTCCGGATCCGAGTTCATTTCCGTTGCTATATAATTCATACACGTGAGGAGCTCTCCAGGCCAGCCCGAAATTAGTGGTGAGCTTCCATTGGTCAGAGAAATGATGATGACCTCCCAGACTGTATGATACGTTATTGAACTTTCTTGTTCCTCCATAGAGACTTCCTGTCCAGTCATAACCACTGGCACGGGTTTCCTGTCCGTCAAAACGAATACCTGCTTCAATTCCTCCTTTACTGTAATTATACTTCCCGATACCATATATTCCCATCTGTGTCTCCGTATAGTTGGGAATAACGGGAACAATACCTGTTCCTGCCTGACTGTGATTATCAATGAACATAATTTGTCCCCCAACCTCTGTTTGCCATGAATTATAATTCAATTTCCAGCAGAGAGAGTTTTGTAATGAGTTTAAGTGCAGGGAAACAGCTGGAATGTCGGAACCCAGACGCCGGATGCGGTTTTCCTGTCGGTCGTCCTTCTGCCAGGAACTTTGCCAGTAAAGATTTCCTGCGTTCCGCATACTGAACTTCATTTTACCAATGGCTGTCTGATGGGTAACTTTTTGATATGGGTATGCGATACTTCGCGTGAAAGGATCTGTGTACAGGGGACGTCCCAATCGGATACGTTCTGCCAGCAGATCTTCACTTCCCATCTGGGCACTGAACATTACTCCCGTCCGGTTGTAAAAGTGACTGTAGAATCCTTCTATTCTTAAACGTCCACGGTCATAGCCGAGTAAAGCGGAGGTATGATGTTCTCTGGCTCCAGTGTTATTTAGAAGATAGTTTGCGGTGGAACGGTCTCCGGAATTTGAATATGTCCCCTGTACTCGCCAGGCAAGGTCACGGAGAAAAGGGAAAGTGCCTTCCAACTGTCCGGTCAGCACATAACGGTGACCATTACTTCCATAAAGTATGGAAGTCTTTCCTTTCAAGGCCTTCTTCCGGAAGGGTAAGGGAGCCTGTTCCATGACAATAATTCCTCCCAAAGCTTCTGAACCATATCGTACCGCGTCAGAACCTTTTATCACCCGAATGGAAGCGTTTCCGTTCATATCCACTTCAGGAGCATGATCAACTCCCCATTGTTGGCCTGTCTGGCGGGAACCATTGTTTATGATTAATATCCGGTTGCCATACATTCCTTGGATGACAGGTTTGGCAACTGTCGTCCCCGTACTGATGGAACTTACGCCACTGACCTGTTCAAGCAGAGAGGTGAGAGAAGTTCCCAATGCGCGATTGATTGCGAAGGAAGTAAGGTTGTTGCTTACCGTATTCCGAGTCACTCCGGAGCACTCACCGGTAATAATGACTTCTTCCAGAATTTTTATCTCCGGATAAAGATATACTGTTTGAATATTCACCTTTTTGAATGCCTCACTCAAATATATATATTGAGATTTGTAGCCCAAACTCTGTACAAGAACTGTATCCTTGGAATTTGTCTTCCAAGGGATAATGATTCTTCCTCCGGTTGAACTGGCAAGGGGTTGATTCTCCAATAAGATGTAAGCTCCTTCAATCGGACGTCCGGTTTCCTTATCTACAACCAACAGTGTCCTATGTGTATCTGATTGCTGTCGGTATTTCTGTGCATACATCCTTGTAGGAGATATTGCACACAGCCAGACAATGAATAGACACACATATTGGAAATATGCATGAAATGTCATACTTTACGAAAATTGTAATGAAGTTATAAATTGTTTAAGATAACCAAAGGGCACAGCATCCCTCTTTCACATGTCATCTTATAATGCATGCAACCCATGAGAGGGATTGTAATAGTTGGACAGGAGGAGCGCGGAGAGACAATAGGGGAAAAGTAACAGTAATGTCCTTCTCCTTTTGGATAAGATATTCAACGGGGTTCTCTGTCTGAACGCAATTGTACTCAAAGCTCTCGGCTTCGGTAAATGAAGATAAAGTGAACAGGCAGATAGCACATTTATCGGCAGAATCATGATGGGAAGATTGTTGCTCATCATGAGATATACATAAATCTTCTTTGTGAACATGAAAGGCTTTCACAAAGAAGAAAGGCATCATAGTCAGCAACAATAAGCATGCCACTATGGCTCTGTATTTCCGCTTTTTTCTTGCATTATCCATTAGATTGTAAAGATAGCAGATTGCATAATTGTACGCAATACCTATAAATGATGATTTTACGATCAAGTACGATTAAATATATTGTCCCGATTATTTTGATATGGGAATCAAATAAATCGACACATCGTTACCGGCTGTATGATAACAGGCTATAATAAATCTTCCTATTTTTATTCCTGTTCATATTGGAGGGCCTGTGTAAGATGCCCCCTAAAACCAAAATGATTCTTCTCCCAGAAAATATTCAGTAATGATCTCTTGATAAGTTTTGACCGATGAGCATTATTATTTTAAAATCAAGTACTTCGATTCTCATATAATTGTTTTTAAATTCGTTTAAAATTGAACGGTGTCCAATTGTTACGATAATACTTCAGTTCACGTTGATATTTCGAGGACGCAAAGTACGGCTCATTCCCAAAGCATAAGAGAAAGGATTGATGTCGAAATCGCGTTCAAATGTTCCGGTTACCATATTCTTTCTTTGCGGAAGTGTACCTGGAAAGTTTTGGTTACGCCAATTTCCTTGTACAGATATGCCAGCTTTTATCTTGTCTTCATTCCAATAGAAAGATTTTTTTATATTTATTGGTCGAGAGAGGCTACTACTACCCTCCTGAAGTTAGTAAACGGAATCATTTTTTACTTCCTCTTTTTTTCTTATTGTTGTGCATTAATAAATAAAGCTCTTGCAAGAAAAAAAAGGAATATTTTTGTCTTAGATATCATTGTGAATTTCAATTTAAATATAAACACAATATTGGACCGGATCAATTTGTCACAAATCATTTTATAACGAAGAAGGTATGTGTATGGACATATTAAAAAGAATAGCGTCACTCGTCAATACCAAATCATTAGCACCAATCATTTGAAAAACAATATACAAAAAACGCTTTCCGCCAATCTCCTTTAATTGGGCGGAGTTAAGTTCAAATCTTACATTATCCAAATATATATCCTTTACAGAAGAAAAGAGACCATTCAAGACGTTCTTGCTCCATTTATTCTTTTCCCATTGCAATGAATCATGATCCTTAATTACAAATTCCACATACTGTATCCATCTATCTATAGAATTGGAAAACTTATTTTTCACATCACCATAATTACTATTCTTAAGTTTATTTTTCACAAACTCATGCAAATCCGGTGTTGAGTAGGCTATCAACTCATTCTTCAATTCACTTAAGGGTTTAAAACCGGTGAATATTTTATCAAATTCTGCAAGCAACAAGCCACCATTACCCTTTGCATACATGCTTAAATGTAGTGTAAGCATGTTGCCTGTGTCGCTTTTTTCTTTCAGAGTTGTACTGATTTCCACAGCATACGCACTTTCATCATATGAAAAAATGTGACCATTAAATAGAGATGGATTTTCATATATCCCTCTCATATACTTCTGTTTTATAAAATCTGTATTTACAGTAACCTTTCCTTCATAATATTTATTCTTGTCAAACAGAAGTGATATTCTTTTTTTAGACCTACTATTATTGTACCTAAGATAGAAAGAAAGCTGATTTTGCTCATATTTTATATCTTCAAGAACCGTCTTCTCAAGATCTTCCAGAGTAAAAAGATATTTTTCTCCCCCTACATTTATAGAATAAAAGTCCACTAACCGGCCTAAATTCTCAATTGTAAACATGTTCACTTTATGTAATCTGTAAAAGCTATCAAAATCAAGCTTTGCATAATAATCAGCATTTGCTTTCCACTCAGCTTGTGCACCATTAACCATTTGATAATCGTCAGGTTTGCTCACAAAGCCGGTAAAAGTGAATTCATTCTTAAAAGGTGAACCATTTACCGTGCCTGTAACATATAGCACAAATGAGCCTTTTTGATAATCTTTCCTTTTCACTACAGCCTCAGTTATTTTTATCATTTTCCCGTTTATCTGCAGCGTCTCTTTCTGTGCTTCAACAAGTCCTAACGCAACATTTATATCTCTAGACATATCAAATCTAAAATAAGCTGCAACATCCTCTTTAGCCACAGCGGGAACTGATCCGGATTGTTCACTATGAGATTCTTCCTGTTGCCTGGGATGTCGATTCCGGGATTCAATCGGATCATTCTCACCACAAGCAACTAATAACATTATACAGACAAGAAATAATAGGCACCTTTTTATGTTAAAATTTCCTACCTTAAACAAATCACATGTCCTATCACACATAAACATTACTGTCTTTTCAATATATATTGTGCTGCGAGCCGCCCGCTATTGTTGAAGATTTCCGTACTGTCAGACAAGACCACTGCGTCGTCGAGAACTTTATAATATGTTTTGGCACCCGATGAAGGAGTAACCAGTTCAATGATGTTTTCGCCTATCATATTATATACACCGCTCTCTTCAAAAATACCATTCTCCTCACCCAGATACTCACTCCGCAAATCATAAGTTGCATCACTATTAATTTTCAATGTCGTTTTGATGCCACCACAGTCGGCACAAGGTAATATGCCTTCATAGGTGCCATAACAATCTTTGTTTTTGCTATCCACTACTCCGGCAGCACTATTTTCTTGTTGTTTATATTTCTTCCCAGATCCAACACAGCCTGATGTTACTATTATCATGGCTGCTACCAATAAATGCAATTTAATCAATTTCATAATTTAAAATATTTAACATATAATTTGAGGTTAATTATAACTCGCAAGATCATTATATACAAAGACTTATTGTAAATGCATAGCAGTATATAACGAAATTATCTTCGTCTCACTCGCTATGCATTACAATAAAATTAGAAAAAAAAGAAAACTATTTAACCGTCACATTGATAGTTCCCGTTTTCTTATCCTTATCTGTAACTGTAATAGTAGTTTTTCCTGCCTTAACTCCTCTTATGTTGACTTTATTTTCCTTGACTGATACCGTAGCAATATTGACATCTTTCGCAACGGCAGAATATGGCTGTGCACCACCTTTTACTGTTACTATACCATCTTTTCCAACACTCACAGTAATAGATTGTTTATCAAAATCCAGTCCTTTTGGAGTTTTTGGGGTCTCTTTTACAGTTCTTACAGTTACAGCAACTTTTCCTGTAACTCCCTTCCGGTCCGTAATAGTTATCATTGCTGAACCATCTTTTACACCGGTAATTACAATCGCATTTTTATCTGATTTCGCAACTGCGATTTTTGCATCACTTGATTTCGTCGTATATGGTGCAGTACCATTACTAACAGACACAGTAACCGTTTTACCAACTGCAACTTCTACTTTATTAGGACTGATTTTTAAATTGGGCTTATCATCATCCTTATCACATGATACCAATACAAAAGAAGTTAAGCAACAAATCACTAATGCCATCGATTTTAAAAAAGGTTTAGTTTTCATTTTTGATAAATTTAAATTAATAGATAAAATGCTAATGAGTACTCATAAATAAAAAAGTCAGATTTTTCTTACTTTTTCTTTGCCAGCAAAAATAATAAAGCGAAATTGTATTTGAATTATAAAATGATTTTAAAAATCTAACACCTCAATTCATATACATCTAACAATCAACACCTTAGTGTTATGAAACATTATTTTATCTCACATTGAACTAACATCTGTTCGAAAAGCATAAAAAAACAATATTATTCCAATATCAAACTTAAAAAAATATGTTTCACATTGCTAATTCTGATTATATGGTCAATCTTCATAATAGAGTGATACACTATTATAACACCGACTGTTACAGTATCCCTAACAGTGTTTGAAAAAGACCCTTTTTATGATATTTCACAAATACCATATATTCCCTATAATATTATTCTTAATTAGTGAATGAGCCATTCAAAGTAAAAATTGAATGTATTTTTAGCATATTCTATAAAAATCAAGAAAGGATGGCCAATTCAAAAAGTATTTTATCCAACAAACGGAACATTCTTTTTACAAGTTGAAGGTGGTATCACTCAACTATAATTGTGGATGATCAAAAACGTGTGTTCAAACCATACACAATAAATCTTCTATAGCACAAGATTTCTTGAACAGCAAGAGATAGGTACTCGCAAGTCCACGACAAAACGTTTTCCGAGGGGATACTGACGAACTTAAGGATATTGAAATGAGGTACCATACAAAAGTCGGTTGTTGTCACCAATATTATCTTAAAATAACTCATCTACAAAAGCTATGTGTTGTGACATCGTATTGTTAAAAAAACATTGTCATAAACGTCTGACGTCTCTTGATAGATTTACTTTTAGAGGGTATCATATAGCTATCTTCCATATCGTTTCGAGTCGCTTTCTGTACTCATTTGATATCATTCAGGCCATACTCTTGAACATTCACTCATGCAATAGGGGCACTTAAGTTCTAATAAATAGATTATCTCGCTAGCAGTCTCATCTCTCACCACACAGCTAGATTTATTATAAAGTTAAATTCAATGCTCGTGCAAACGGCTGTTTGTTCTGATTTAATGTACTCTTTGTTTGAAGGCACAAAGATATAATGAGTATCTAATATTCAAATAAACTTTGTTTTAAGACTTTTTATGACACAAACAAATACGAATGATTTGAAAAATAAATTGATTCTCTTTCATAAGATGTTCTTTCCTATAAGTTAATAAAAAAAACACTTTATATAATTTTTTTTCTCTTCATTTTTTCGAAAAGCCCCAGTCTTCCATTTTTTATAGAATATCATTTACATATTCCTATTTTTTCCATCCATGCATTATATACCTCATTTTTAGGTGAAGTTCACCCACTCTCTCCTCTTATTTTAGTCAGATTATGCTGCCGTTCTTTTTTTTCTTCGTGACCTTTTCAATCATACATACCGCATTGAACGTATGTACTCCAAAGAAAATCCAAAATATTTCCACTTCCCTGTTTCTGGCTTTTTATTCTGGTCTGTAAATAATATTATTTCTACATTTTAAAACTTCCTTTCAATCTGGTAGCACTTTCATGGCTGAGTTCTGACCATCAAATCTTACGAAATGGAGCAATTTAGATAGCTCAGACCTTGTACTTAAAGAAGTGTTTTGTAAAACTTTTTAAATTGATATTATTAGTGTAGCTTGAATCCGCAGCAAGTACCTTAATCCTAACTTTGATCAGTTGTTGTAAATGAATACAGTCTTTCAAATGTATTACTTCGTTAAAAGCCGTAAAGGAGATATGTTCTATAAAGGAGATTTCATCTATCTGTATACTGTTGACTTTGCCTCCGAATTAAACGGATTTGTTTTTTCTTGCCTTAATAATAGTCTGGAGGGACTAAATATTAAGGAAATTTGCTAATTACTGACGAATCACATTAACGATTTAGGATTGGTTAGTGAATGAAGAGGGGCAATCTGAACACCACTAAATAACTGGTAACGAATATTACTAGTTAAATATTTAATCAGTTATGAATATGAAAAGTTGATATAGGACTTCAAGACTACCAAGGCCATTTTATTTTCAGGAGAAAAAAATAACTTTTACCCCCCCCCAAAAAAAAGGAGAGGATGTCAAGCATCTGTTGGGTTATTCCCAAGAAAGTGAACAGAGTATGGAAGCTGCTGATTTATTCGTTACAACTTTGACGATAATTTTTAAGCATATCGAGCGGTGTAAAATCTACCTAAACAAAACACGATTTCTTTTATATCTTTATCGTGTATTTTTATTTTAGATTTTCATCGGTTGGATTTAACCGATTGAAGAATAAACTTTTAGCAGAGTATTTGAGAAATAGAGGTAACGAATTAGCAACCGTGCAAATTTCAGCGATTTGCGGTGCTATGTTGTCAAATAACTCTTTGTAAATACAAATAAAATATTTAGTACAATTTTGAAGACATCATTAATAACCTTATTTATATCCATACACCTTTGGTTTGTTTCCCTATATTTATTGATAATCTTTTATTCACATATTTGGTAAATATTTCAATCTACGTAGATTTTATAACTAATAGAGTATAAACAATACAAGCTATTCCAACAAATAAAGCTACGGCAGAGCATTTGGTAAATATTGTATCTTTATTTTTAATACCATACATAAGCCCAATAATAGCACATAAAGGAATACCGACAGGAATAATCGTCAGAAACCAAATGAGTATTTTATGATACCCATTGCTGTTAATACTTTGTTTTTCAAATTACTCATAGCTACCATTCTCATTGCTTGTTACTCTTCGCATCTCTTTCTTTATTCATCAACCGCCAAATAGCTTTCTGATATTTCAACTTGGCGAACATCTCGTCATCTTGGTTATCTATCTTTAAGGTCATTACCCGAATACTTGGGGCAGTGGGATATCGGCTTCTCACTATATCATCCACTAGAAACCCGCATAGTCCGGTAGCCGGTTCTGTAAACAAGAAACCTTGAAACATGAGATTAATATAGTCTGCATTTTCGCAAAGATACGCCTTGTACCTCTTATATGTATCCAACTTCATATAATCTTCTGCACGGCTGCTGAAATTTGGCTTGGCAATTTCTTCGCATAAGGCAGATTCTAATTTGCTGTAGGTGGCAGTATCTAAATCTCCCCACCAATAATGATCTTCGGGATTGACCGACATATCCACCCATTCAGAAGCCTCCCAGTAGTCTATCGCAAACACAATTGAATCGGCTTTCTCTTTGGATGAGTAATAGATGGAATCTTTCTCCCAACCTTTGAATATACTTTCAATAGAATCTATTTTCTCTTTCCTAATTTTATTATATATGTTTTTTAAATCGTAGCCATGAGGTAACGATATTTGAAAAACACCGTTTTCAATTCTTGCATTCACCTTTGGATTTGTGATTACCGTATCGTCAAGTACAAAAGCTATATGTTTGCCAATTGCCTTTTCTGTTTCTTTTGCCCATTTTTTTAGTTTATGCTTGCTTATTTGCCCCACAATTACGCATGTCCCATTTTCATCAGAATCCATTCGTAACGAAACAAAATCTTTTACTGTTACAATAGACTCTTTAGCAATACTGTCTTTTTGCTGTGATAGGATGTGATACCATCCATTCTCATAGTGGGTTTTATGTATTTGATTACAGGAAGCGAAATAAGCAATTAAAATAAGTATTCCGAATAAATTCTTTTTTTGCATGTTCTTATATAATAAAAAAATAAACTGTTATCTGTTCCTGAATTGTA
>OMCT01001312.1_pt1 | contig 15373 bp, 14 predicted proteins | sample 1674301 | NCBI WGS metagenome assembly OMCT01 (sample SAMEA103958158, study PRJEB25191) | human gut metagenome
AGCGGCAGTCGCGCAGCTTGCGGTTGTGCAGGTTGGCTTTCTTGGCGCGTTCGCGGGCCAGTTTGGTGACTCCGGCTATGGCTTTGCGCTCTTTTTCGGAGTCTTGTATTTTTTGCAGCATCACTTCGGCCATCAGCGGATTCTTGTGCAGGTAGTTGTCCACTTCGGTCTTGATGAAGTCGCCCACGTACTTGTTCACCGTGGGGCCGGCGGGTTTGCCTTCCTGCGGCACGGCGGGCCACATGTTGTTCGAGCCCAGTTTGGTTTTGGTCTGGCTTTCGAACATGGGTTCTTCCACGTCGATGGCGATGGCGGCCACCAGTCCGTTGCGTATGTCGGCATAGTCCATGTTCTTGTTGTAGAACTCCTTGATGGTGCGTGCCAGATGCTCTTTCAGTGCCGTCTGGTGTGTGCCGCCCTGGGTGGTGTGCTGGCCGTTGACGAAGGAGTAATACTCTTCGCCGTACTGGTTGGTGTGGGTGAAGGCTATTTCGATGTCTTCTCCTTTCAGGTGGACAATGTCGTACAGCCCTTCGCTGGTCATGTTGTCCTTCAGCAGGTCTTCCAGTCCGTGGCGCGACACGATGCGCTGGCCGTTGTAGATGAAGGTCAGTCCGGTGTTGAGGTAGGTATAGTTGCGAAGCAGTGTCTCAACAAACTGGTTCTGGAAGCTGTAGCCTACGAACAGTGTGTTGTCGGGTTCGAAGAAGATGTAGGTACCGGTTTCTTCCTGGGTGTCTTCGGTTGTGTCCGACTTCAGGACGCCCCGTTCGAAGATGGCTGTCCTGACTTTGCCGTCGCGGTAGCTGCGCACTTCGAAGCGGCTGCTCAGGGCGTTGACCGCCTTGATGCCGACACCGTTCAGTCCGACGCTTTTCTTGAAGGCTTTCGAGTCGTATTTGCCGCCAGTATTCAGCTTGCTTACGGCCTCGATGAGCTTGCCTTGCGGGATGCCTCGTCCGTAGTCGCGTACGCTGACACGCAGGTTGTCCGTAATGTTCACTTCGATTTTTTTTCCGGCGCCCATTTTGAATTCGTCGATCGAATTGTCCATTACTTCCTTCAGCAGGACGTAGATGCCGTCGTCGCTTTGGGAACCGTCGCCCAAGCGTCCGATGTACATGCCCGAGCGGACACGGATGTGCTCCATGTCGTCTAGGTGCCGTATGTTGTCGTCGGTATATTCTACCGGTGCTTCTGTAAATTGCAGATTGCCGTCTTTTTCTTCTTCTTCCATGGTCTGACTATTCCCTTTCTGTCTTATTTCGCAAAAATAACGGTTTTACGGGGCATGAACAAATTTTTTTTCTTTTTTAGGGGAGTGGCTTTGGGACCCTCCATTACGCAAAGGGCTTCTGCGGACAGCGGTCTCCTCTGGTTTCGGACAGATTCCTCCCGGGTTTTCGGGCAAAACCGCCGGGGTTTGCAGGGATGTTGCGGCGCATTTGTCCGGCCAATGCGGCGTGTTTGTTTGTCCGATGCGGGGCGCCGGCGGTCCGGACGATGTTGTTACGTGGGACATTGTCGTTGGTGTCGTCTCTATAACAACAATAATATCTTTCTTTCTTTCTTTCTTTTTTATATATATATAAAAGCGTTTTTTGTCGTTTTTTTGAGTGGTGATGTGTGTAAGTCTCTTATTTACAGTACATTGAATTGCTTTTTGAAGCTGTTTTTATGCCTGTTTCGGGCTGTTTTTCCTTGTTTTTTGCTGATTTTTCAGTGTTTTTTGAGCGTTTTTCTGCGAATTTTGCGTGTTTTTCAGCGAAAATTCATTGTTTTTTCGTCGAAAACCGTTGTTTTTTCGCCAAAATTCACTCGTTTTTCATCAGAATTCATTGTTTTTTGCCAAAAAATCATCCAGAACAGATTAAAAGCGATCACTTGATTTCCTTGATGAAAGCTCTGCGACGCTTGTGCTGCTCCGTGCGGAAGTATTCCCATTGTGCCTGTACTTTCCCGTTCAGTTCGAGCTCGGGGTTGCTTTCGGCATATTCGAAGCCCAGTTGCTGATAGACGGGGATGAGGTCGGAGAACAACAGTGCGTTGACGCCCTTGTTCTGATATTCGGGTTTGACGGCCACCAGCAACAGGTCGAGCATCTTGGCACGACGTTTGAAGAACAGGGCCTTCAGCAGGTAGAACCATCCGAAGGGCAACAGGCGTCCGTGCGACTTCTGCAGGGCCTCGGACAGCGACGGCATGGAGATGCCTACGGCAATCAGTTGGTCGTCGGCATCGGTAATCAGTGTCACCATGCGCAGGTCCAGGATGGGCAGGTACATCTTGACGTACTGGTCGATCTGTCCTTGCGTCAGTGCCGAGTAACCGTAAAGCGGCGTGTAGGCTTCGTTCACTAATTCGAAGATGGCTTGTCCGTAGTCGCGGGCTATTTCTTTGCCCGATTTGTATTTTTTTATCTTGAGATTGTATTTTCGCTGTATCAGGTCGGAGATGCGTTTGTGCTTGTCGGGTATGGAATCTGGAACGAATATTTTGTATTCCACCCAGTCAGCATCTTTTACGAAGCCCAAGCGCTCCATGTGTTGCGGGTAGTAAGGATAGTTGTAGATGGTGGCCATGGTGCCCAACTGGTCGAAACCTTCTACCAGCATGCCTTCAGCATCCATGTCGGTGAAGCCTAAGGGACCGGTGATGTGGGTCATGCCGCGGTCCTTGCCCCACTGCTCGACGGCGTTGATCAGGGCTTCGGACACTTCGGTATCGTCGGTGAAGTCGATCCAGCCGAAGCGCACTTCCCGCTTGTGCCACGTCTGGTTGGCACGGTTGTTGATGATGGCGGCCACACGGCCTACCAGTTGTTCGTCCTTGTAAGCCAAAAAGTATTCGGCTTCACAAAACTCGAAAGCAGCGTTCTTCTTTTTGTTGAACGTGTTCAGCATGTCGTCGTACAGGTCGGGAACGGAGTAGGGATTGTCTTTGTATAGCTCGTAGTTGAAGCGGATAAAACGCTTCATTTCCCGTTTTGTGGTAACTTTTTTTATTGTAACAGCCATGGTTGTTAAATTGGTTTGACGGTGCAAAGATACTTTTTTTTAGTGAAGAACGAAGTATGCGGGCGAAGAATGATGACAGATGCCGGTCTCATCCTGCATTGCTGATGAGCCAGGCGGTGTATCCTACATAGCAGATGATCAGTATGGCACCTTCGATGCGCGTGATGATTCGTTTGCCGAAGAATACTCCGAAAAGCCATAGCAGGATGCTGGAGCCGACGAGTACCAGCAGGTCGATGTTGTTGATGCCGGTCAGGTGCAGGGGAGTGATGGCGGCCGAACAGCCCAGGACGAAGAAGATGTTGAACAGGTTGCTGCCTACCACGTTGCCGATGGCTATTTCGGGATTCTTCTTCAGGGCGGCTACGATGCTGGTGGCCAGTTCGGGCAGCGAGGTGCCTCCGGCTACCAGTGTCAGTCCGATGACCGATTCGCTGACTCCGAGGCTGCGGGCAATGCCGCTGGCTCCGTCCACAAAGAGTTGTCCGCCGTAGATGAGTCCGGCCAGTCCGGTCACGATGTAGAGCAGCGAGCGCCACAGGGGCAGTTCCTTCACTTCGGTTTCTTCCTGCGGGGCATCGGTTCCGTTCTGTGTCTGGGGTTGTTTGGCGATGGCCAGTGTATAGCTCAGGAAGATGGCCATGAAGCACAGCAGGATGAGTCCGTCGGTGATGCTGATCACGTTATCGGCAGCTTTGTCGAGCAGCATGTCGTTGCCCATGATCAGCAGGGCCAGCGAAGCCAGTATGCAGAGGGGAATCTCCTTAAGCAGCGTGTTGCGTTGCACCACGATGGGGGCGAACATGGCTGTGCAGCCTACAATCATCAGGGCGTTGAAGATGTTGCTTCCCACCACGTTGCCAACAGCGATGTCGGCGCTGCCTTTCAGGGCGGACGATACGCTGACGGCCAGTTCGGGAGCCGAAGTTCCGAACGCCACGATGGTCAGTCCGATGACGATGTTGGGGATATGGAAACGTTTGGCCACGGATGAGGCGCCGTCGGTCAGTCCGTTGGCACCCAGCAGGATGAGGAGCAAGCCTCCGATCAGGAAAAGTATGTTCATAGGTGTGTGTATGTTTATTTGTTTCTGTTGGGGGTTAGGTGTTGTCATACCTTTGGCAGGCATTCACGTCGTCTGGCCGCTGGCCGGCACAAAGCATAAGACGTGGCAAAGATAGTGAACTTTGTCTATTTGCTGCACCGTATCAGTATTTTCTTTCCGTTTTCCATGGTGGTGGCAAACAGGTAGATGTCGCCGCCTTCGGCCAGTTTCAGCCGTTTGCGCAGTTCGGCCACGGTGGCGGGAAAGTTTCGGACAGTCAGGTTGGCCCTCTTTTCTCCCTCCAGCAGTTCCTTCACTTCGTGCTTGCCGAAGCCGCACCAGCCTTCGGTGCGGAACATGCGGCCGGGGAAGTCCGTCAGCGCTGTATCCGACGTATAGAGGTGGCTGTTGGGGTGGAGTTTTTCTACTTGATACGTGTGTGCCAGGCTGCGGAATGCTCCGGCCTTGAGCAGGGAAGCGTTGGGTTCGTACAGGTATGCGCGGGGCATTTCGGCATACGGGCAGGGGGCTTCCTGCTCTTCCCGGCGCGTAAAGGTAAAGGCGGTGCGGTCCGTGGGCAGGTTGATGCAACGGATGGGGACGCGGTCGGGGTCGGGCGTGGTGCCGCGTGTCAGCACCAGCAGCAGTTCCTTGCATTCGTTTCCTACGGAGACGATGTGCGCTTCGCTGACGTGCCGCAGGGTATGCAGGGCCTGGCTCAGGTCGAGCATGGGCGATAGTTTGATCAGTACGTGTTCGGCCTTTTCGAGCAGCAACGGTTCCAGGGCGGCGACGTCGGGTTCGCAGTCGGCGATGGCGACGGTCTTTCCGCCGTGTCCGTCGCGTCGGGCCGGGTCAAGGAAGAGCCAGTCGGAGCCGGGCATGTCCCGCAGATAGTCGGTGCCGTCGGCGTGGCACACGCTGATGTGTTTCAGGCCCAACAGCGGAAAGTTGTGGCGGGCCGCTTCGCACAACACGTCCTGCCGCTCCACATAGGTCGCCTGCCTGAAGAGTGGCGACAGGAAAGCACAGTCGATGCCGAATCCGCCTGTCAGGTCGGCAAACTGTTCGTGCCTGCCTCCGAGGGCTTCGACGACGGTAGCCTTGTAGCGGGCCGTCACTTCCGACGAACATTGCTCCATGGAGAGGTGCGGCGGATAGAGGATGCCGTCTGTTGCCGCCCAGGTGGGAATCTTTTCTTCGGCAGCTTGTCGGCCGGCTATCTGCGTCAGTGCCGCCGGCATGTCCACGTTCGGATGTCGGGCTGCTTGCAGGGCCAGTGTGCGAACATCGTCGTGTCGGTGTTCGGCTGCGAATCGGAGGGTCTCTTCGGTCAGTGTCATAAGCTTTTTTTATTATAAGAGTGCATCTTTGGAAGCCGGCATTTTCTGTCCTTCTCATGTCCGGTTTTCGTCCGTCTTGCAGGCATACGGCACGGACAGCGAGGACGGTACGGGGACGAATCAGCAAGTAAAGCCAACCCGGTCAGGCCCGGCATAAAGAAGCGCATGCTTTTTTCGTGCAACAAAGATAGGCACTTATTTACGTACCTGCAAATGGGCCGGGAAGGGAAAGGGGAAGGAGGGGCGGCGACCGGCGGACGGAATCAAACTTTATTGATTGCCATATATCAGGTATATCCGGATAGAACGACTTTATTGATAGAATAATTGTTCCCCACCGGAGAATTTGTCTTTAGATCAATATCCCCGTTTTTAGAATATCCGCATAAAGAGGATTATTGGTATCCTCCGTAAGTAGTACAGGCTCTATAAGATTGCTTATCTTACGTTTCAGTTTCCACAACAAAGGCGTATCTTCAAAATAATCATCGCTCATGCGTTCTACCACAACGGCAATGTCAATGTCGCTGTCTTCTGTAGGGTTGCCTTTGCTGTATGAGCCATAAAGATATAAGGCTTTAAGCGGTAAATGTTTTGCAACCAAAGCCTTGTATTCTTGCGCTATCTTAATAGCTGTTTCTGCATCAATAAGATTATCACTCATTATCTAATAAAGTCGTTACTTCATCTTTCAGTTTCGGCAGATGATTGATAACCATGCTCCAAAGAATATCAGCCGATAAACTATCATATCCATGAATGATATAGTTTCTTGCATCCACTATTTTGCGTGAATTGGTGATAGCGATATTTCTATGTGTCTTTAAGATTCTGTTCATCGCTTCGCCTATAATTTCTATGTTCCGTTCAATGGCACGTCTAAGGCAGAGATTGCTGTAAAAGTCCTCAAACAATTTAGGCTTGTCGCCAAAGAAACTTTCTATTTCTTCAATGGCTGTCAGAATATCTTGCAAGTGTTTCTTTATCAAATCATCCATATATCAATGCTTTTGTTGCATCCACATTTTTTTTCAGATATGGATTCTTTATAGTCTGTTCTTCCAGCAAATCAACATCCCTGCCAAACAATTCCTCCAACGAGTATTTGAAATCAAAGTAGTTGTCGAAATAGTCGCTTATCTCTGCTTTGTTGAAAGAAACGACCAAGTCCACATCGCTATCCTCATTAAAGCGGTCAGTAAGTATTGAACCGAACGCAAACAATTTGTTGACTTTGTACTTCTTGCACAAAGTGATAATTTTCTGTATGTTGTTTTCTATCAGTTTCATAAACGGACTTGCCTATAATGCAAAGATAGTAAAGTTGCGCTATAACCATGCTATTTATAGGGACTTTTTCTGAATACTCTCTATAAAACAATACTTCGGTAAATTTTTATCGATAAATTATATAAACTACTTGCAAGAACAATAGCAGAAGTCATAAAAAGGCAAAAAGAAAAGCGTTAACTGCCTAATTTTGTGCAATTAACGCTTCTTTCCTTCGTGGACCAGCCAGGGCTTGAACCTGGGACCTCCAGATTATGAGACCAATAGAATGATAGTCCGCGATATTTCGTTATTATGAACTTTTGTTGATAATCAACGAGTTATCTCTATTTGATATTTGTGGCATACCTTTGAATGTCCATGACTCAAACAGTTTGTTTACGCATTGTTTACGCAGAAATTAGGAATTGACGGATGAGCTCTTTGTCAGTTCACTTTTATTTTTCTTGATAAGCATTAATAGCTTCGATATATTTTGGCATAAAATCGCGCATGGTAGGGTAGCTGACCATGTTTGCCTCGCGCTCTTCCAATGCTTTCATTATGTCACGGATCATAAAGAACTTTTTGTATACTTCACGGATGTTAATCTGTGTCTCGTAATAGCCAGCCACGATTTCCTCGTCGGATGCATTTTGCATTTGATAAATCTTTTTGATTTTCTGGATGCTCTCCTGTGTGAACTGCACTGGGTGTGTGGCAAGGTATCTCATCACGCAGGCCTCCACGAACATCTCGTTTGCCACCGTGAGTGGGTCGCCATAGGCTTGCTGAGCATAAAATGAGGCGTTCTGATTGTAGAAGGCTATCATCTTGTCCTTGATGTCATCCCAGAATTCCTCGTTTAGAGGATTGCAGAACGAATGGTTGAACTCATGAATGATGACAGGCAGTGTATACGCCTCACCATAGTAAATATCTCCAGTAGCATTGCGGTCGGCGCAACCCATGAATGCGTTCTTTATTTCCGAGCCATCTTTGGTCTTCTGCGGAATGGCATAGTTGCCGGGACCGTTTAGCAGACCGAGATAGATATGGAAAGAGATATTGTTGATAGGACCAAAGAACGACTTGTACCAATCCAAGTCAATCTTGTCTACCAACTGCTGTTGCATGGCTTGTTTGCAGGCATTGTAGAGGGGCTGATTCTTTTTGAAGAAAGAATGGAAATGAGCTTTCTTATAGAAATCCTCAAGAAGAGCAATGAGTTTTTTTTCGTGTTGTGGAGTAATGCCCCGATAGTAATGGTTGAAGTCAGGCTCCAAGTCCGTATTATAATGTAGCTTGCCATTCTTCAGCTTCAGGCGTAGCGCCATGGCAACTGGAACATGATAGCCAAAGCCCTGCTTCACCAGACTGTCTGCCACAAAAGCCATGATGGGATGATTGGAATAGGGCGCGAAGGTGCTGTCTACTTGGTGAAAATAATCAATGACTCCAGCCTGCTCTTCTGGCCATATATATCCAGGCACCTTGGCAAGGTGGGCAATAACGCTGACCAATTCGCTCTCTTCCGTATAGTCGACGCTGATGTTGTTTTTGGCTTTAGCACCAGTCATGCTTGCTATAAACAGTACAACTGTTACAAAATATCTCATATTCATATGCTATTCTAAAATTAGTTGAATGATTTTACCTAAACCCTGTCCAAAGTTGAATCATATTCTTTAACCATGAGACATGTTTAATAATTAACTCTTATCCATGTTACTTACATCCCATTGTTTACGCAGAAATTTGTTACATTTCATTATCTTCTTTGATTTTGACAAGCCTAAATTCTGGATATGTTTGCCCTGCACGGTCTACCATATTGGCGTAGACTTGGACTTTCACTCTATCAGGGGTAAAAAAGGACTCTGTTATAGCTGTATTCATTTTCGCTGCTTCAATATGATTTTTCTCTAAATAAACTAAAGTTTCCCACCCCCAATAAGGAGGGTGGGAAGTAACAGTAATTCAAATTTTCTTCGTAAATTAGAGGTGCTTAATCAACTGATTTACGTATGAAAAATAAGAATACTGTTATAGATGCGAAAATAGGTAATTTGAACGAACTTACCAAGGTTTTATCTGTTAAAGAACAAGCCCAAGAGCAACTTTTAGTCGTCATGAAGGCATTGGGAATCGGTAAAATCGTTCGGAATCTAAAGTTTGAGAAGGCTCAGGGCTATACCTTGACCTCCCTCTTCATCTCGCTCCTCATCATGCGCCTGTGGGGAAAGACGATTGCAAGTGCCACTTCCAATCATTTTCATGGACTTTGCGCCGTGTCAAAGAACACGCTGTATCGCGCACTTTTGAACGCCCGCATCGACTGGCGAATGCTTCTTACCAAAATAACCCTTCGCTTCCATGCCATTCTCCGGGAGCATCAGGTGAATACCGACGAGCATGACACTTGTGCCATCCTTGATGATACAACCTTTCAGAAGAGCGGCATTCGAATCGAAGGAGTCAGCAAGGTGTTCGACCATGTCACCCACAGCTTCATTTATGGAATGAAATGCCTGACACTAGCTCTCTCTGACGGGAAAAGCTGCTATCCCATAGACTTCTCCCTTCATCGTGAAAAAGGAAAGAAGAAGGATTACGGCTTGACCTTAAAACAGCGGAAGGAGCAGTTCAAGGAAAAGCGGAACGCAAAAAATCCGGACTATGCACGCAAGGCGGAGTGTGATGAGAGCAAGCTTGAAATGGCCAGACGCATGCTTTGTCATGCCGTGGGGCATGGTATCAACTTCAAGTATGTGCTTGCTGACAGTTGGTTTACATGCGAATCGCTCATACAGGCTGTTCGCAAGCTGCAAGACAGATTTCAGGGTAGAAAGGATGATGACAGCACCATTATTACAGTGTGGGATTCATACATTCAATCTAAAACTAATGAAGGCAAGGCTGGCTCTGCCCGTTGTAGTAAAGATGTTCGTAACCGCTTTGTGAAAGACTTGGGAACGGATGTATCATTTGCTGACATTAACAGGGAGTTCGTCTTGAAATGGGTAAAGATTATGAGGAAAAATGGACTGAGTACCACGACCATTGCCATCGCACTTCGTAGCCTCAGAACAATCATCAATATGTGTATCTCAAATGGTTTGATGAAGGGTGATACCAAGGAAATGTTCAAGGACACAGGTTACAATAAATCCCAAAGCCGCAAGCATGAGTTTCTTGATGTAGCTACCATGCGTAAACTCTATGACTTCTGGAAAGCAGGTGAGGCAAAAGACAAGGATGGGAACGAGTTGTTTCTTGGGCGAGAAAAACATGCTATATTTCGCGACCTTGGATTATTCCTCTTTATGTATTTAGGCGATGGGCAAAATCTTGCTGATACTCTCCGTCTGACTTATGATGAACTATACTATGCCACTCATGGCAAACAGTTACGTTTTCTTCGTCATAAAACCCGGGAACGAAACGAAAGTGCCAGTGAGGTTATATTTCCTGTTACACCTGAGATACAAGAGATACTCAACCGATATGGTAATGCTCCAAAACTTGGGCGAAGGGTATTTCCCATAATGAGCGAACTCATTACTCCTGAACAGGAGATATGGGTTATCCAACGTTATAACAGATATATACGTGAGCACATGGCAAAAGTCGCTAAACTCATAGAACTAGAACAAACGCCATCACCAACATGGGCAAGACATAGCTTTGCTACCAATCTCAATAATTCAGGTGTCTTACCTTATAAATATATAAGTGACAGCATGGGGCATAGTGGTGGCAGTGACATCACTTCCAACTATATAGGTGCCTATCCTCTTGCGAAGATGTTGGAGTACAATTATTATTTGCTTAATGAGAAGCCTAAAGAAACTGCCCCAGTTATAGATAAGAAAGCTTTGTTGGAGATGTTGAAAGGCTTGAGCGAAGAGGAGAGGATGGAGTTGATAGTTGATTTATCTAACTGATGTAACCTTTACCGCAAGAATACCAAGCAAAACACCGCAAAAATACGGAACAATTCGCCACAAAAGTACCAAGTAAAATACCGCAAAAATACCAAGTGAACAATCGTATTTCAAATAAAATCAGTATCTTTGTACTAAAAATAGAGCAACCGTCATGAAATATTTATCAAGAGTCGCCGATAAAATGCTTCAAGAACGCTTGGAAACATTTGGAGCAGTGTTAATAGAAGGCCCGAAATGGACCGGAAAAACAACCACAGCAGAACAGCAGGCCAAAAGCGTAATTAAGTTACAAGACCCAGATAAAGCGGAAGAGTATCTTGCCACAGCAGCCACCAAGCCATCTTTATTGTTGAAGGGAGAGCAACCGAAGTTGATTGATGAATGGCAAGATGCTCCGATGATTTGGGATGCTGTACGTACAGCTGTCGATAATGCAGGAGGTAAGCCTGGGCAATTTATTCTGACGGGAAGCAACACTGTGGATAAAACAAAGATTCGGCATACTGGTACAGGACGCATTACACGAATGAAGATTTACCCGATGAGTTTATGGGAATCTTTGGAATCATCAGGAGAAGTTTCTATTCAGGAACTTTTCGACAACCCTGATTACGATATTGATGGCGCTTCAAGCAAATTAGATATTCCAGGACTGATTATGGCAGCCTGTCGGGGAGGTTGGCCTGCCACGTTGCAGATGACTGCAAAAGCAAGCATGCTCATTGCTAAAGATTATGTAAATAGCGTTTGCGAGAATGATATTTCGGCTGTGGATAACAAACAGCGAAATCCGAAAATTGCCCGGCAAATCATGAAGTCGTATGCCCGAAATGTCAGTACACTGGCCAAGAAAAGTAATATTCTTGCAGATGTCACTGCATCAGAAGACATCAGTTTGTCCATGAATACCTTTGATGATTATATCGCTGCCTTGGAAAAATTGTTCGTTATCCAAGATATTGATGCGTGGTGTCCCGCTATCCGTAGTAAGACAGCCATCCGTAGCTCTCCCAAGCGTTGCTTCGTTGACCCATCTATTGCAGTAGCTGCCATGAATATCAATGCAGAAGCATTAGAGACTCAACTCAAGACCTTTGGCTTTATCTTTGAACAGATGTGTATCAGAGACTTGAAAGCATATACAGCTGATTTCAATAGCCGTCTTTCCTATTATAGAGACAGATATGGTTTGGAAGCAGATTTGGTTCTGCATCTGGAAGATGGCCGTTATGCTCTAATTGAGTGCAAGCTCGGTAGTAGTGAAATAGATAATGGTGCAAAACATCTGCTTGAACTCAAAAGACTTATACAGGAACACAACAAAACGGAGAACCAGGTGCCTATTCGTGAGCCGGATTTACTTATCGTCATGACAGGTGGGACTATGGCCTACACTCGTCCCGATGGAGTTAAAGTAATTCCTTTGGCATGCCTCAAAGATTAACCATTTAGTGAAACAGCTTATATGGAAGATAATATGAAAGAGCTTCCCTATGAAGAGCACCCATCTCAAGTGAAAATGAAGGAATGTTTTTTTGACGAATTGACAGAACGATTCACGACAGCCATAAAAGACGGTAATGTATCTGCTTGCTGTATGTATTGCTATTTGGAACTGGACAATGGACTTGAAGAGATAGCGGATGCTATGACGGATTTGGAACTCAAAATACGTCAAAAAATGGCATTAAGGCTTATTTGCAAGACAAAATACGTGAAACACAAGAGGCTGTCAACAAAGATTTGAATTTACAGGATTTACGTCGTTGCATCAATTATAGGTTGAACTATTTGGGGGATATCTACCATCATTTTTGCGGCATCAAGTCTGCGGTCTTTATCGGATGATATTGTATTTAACGATATTATATATCATTCTCTATTACTCAAAATTATTCATATATTGCACCAAGCCACGGCGGAGAAAGACAAGACCATCCGCTTGCTGCAAAGTTCGCTGAAAGCGAGCAGACATATTTTGAATGTGCTTGTCGATATTCTCTATAAGGCAAGTGAAGTCTTTAAGCGTGCCGTTGATGCGATAATCCATTTCGGCACGGATCAGTACAAGTCGATCTTTGCCCCACAAGAAGCTGCAGACATAAAGAGCGTGATGCAGGAGTATGGGGAAACGACTGAACAGCAAAATGCGGTAGGAGCATGGCTCTGTGATTATGCGGAGAGCGACAGCCTTTTGGTGAAATAAAACATCGCCATATACTCAAAGAGGTTGGCGATGTGGCGGAGGGAAAGTATGATTGGAAAACCAAAAACGGACAAGGCATAGGTGTTTAGTATCTCTAAAAAATAAAGCGAACGAAAAGAATGGTAAATATGCATGGCAAAATTATATGATCGTGAAATCCTTTTCGACAAACTTCAAATAATGAAATTCCTTTACTAATTCAGTTGCAAGATTTCTGTCCAGACTAAAATATGGACATTTGACAGGCATTACCTCAAGTGGATTTCTTGGAGTACCTTTTGTTTTATATCTAATGCAGATATTTTCGTGATTGTAAAAGCTATTCACGGACCTTAAATAGTAACAAATTTCGCAAAGGCATAACACCCTTTGCTGGTTATAACAGTGTAATACTGCATATTGTTTCATTGCCTTATAATTTCCATATCCGTTGGATATAATCATTTCATATATCGCACTTCTTTTCTTTGTACTAATGCAATTTTCTACCCCTAGATGGTATTTGCCACTTGAAAACAACGTAAATTTCAATATTTTACGGTCAACTTTCTCAAAAGGTATAGTTTTTATATCCCTACTCTCAAAATTATAAAACCTAGCGTTTTCCTCACGCAAAGGCTCCTTATATAGTTTGAAGATGTCGTTTTCACATCTTACTATTACCTCTATAGTCCTATTTTTAAGGTTTTCGTATTCTATGTGGCATGTGTCTGCATCTATGATTATAACTATTGCGGTTTTCAAATCATCACCTCGTTTCAAAACTGCATCATAAGAAAACAGCTTATTGGGGAATTTATATTCAATCTCACATGAATCATATCCATGTGCTTTCAAATTATAGGGTATTGGTATTGCAATGGAGCAATCGGTCTCGTTAAAAAATGAACACTGATTTCCTTTTTCACATAAGTGTATTTGTGGAATATATGCATCGAAATTTTGCTGGGTGTTGAATCTATCATATAACACTTTCTTTGCTGCTTCATGCAGATAAAAATCATCTTTACATGGTGTATTTCCGTCTAAATGAAGAAATGAATAATTCCCCCAATCGTCAACATCTATATATACTTCTTTGCCACAGGCTATACAAAAGTAAGAATACTTGTTGGTATCAATTACATCAAGATTGTATAAGCTTACTATTGTATTTTGCTCATCAACAGCAATATGACGTGACATTCTTTGCTCAAAATAGTACTCGTCATCAAAGTTGTGATATTGAGCATTACTATTCTTATTGCAAATTAGAAATGTCTGTGGACTCTCATGATTGTAAATCCATTTTCGACCTTCACAACTACTTTCAATATAACTTCTTACTTTTGTCGGGTCAAGTTCACATGAGTTTAAGTCTATTTCTACGCAGTCGACTCTCGCTGAAATAATTTTCCCAGCCTTCTTTACATCTACTTCGTGCGAGCGTTTGAACTCAACCCATATAAACTGGTCTCTTTCTGTATACGCAATACAATCGGGGCGCAAACACAATTCTTTATCAAATATTTCTATTTCTACTTTCTCAAACGTCTTTTGTGTTTCTATTCCATTTTGCAAAACAGGAGGTAACATAAGGCACTTATGTTCTTGCAAAATATCTTTTGCCATTTTGTGAAGAGCAGACTCTATTGCTCCGACACAATCACTTCCGTTGGCATGTGCAAAGTGATGAACCTTACGGCTCCCTCCATTCTTGGCAACTAATTCACTCTTACAATGTGGGCAAAAACATTTACAGGCTAAACCTGTTGATACACAATCAACGTGTATCAACTTTCCATCCTCATCAAGTGCGTATGTCAAATATGGCTTCTGTTTAGGCTGTGGCATGAATTAGTCTAATATATTTGCCAAATTCCGCGATTTTCTTTCTCTATATTCCACTGAACCTGCCAAACTCTGCCATCTATTTGATCAAGAAGAATAAAATTATAAGTGTTTTCTGTCGGATAAAGAAAGAAACGGCCAGGCTTTGCATCTTCGCCTTCTGATAATGGTTTACTATTTAATTCATACTGCATGGCATCTCCATCAGTACTATATTGCACATGTACAATTACTCCTGTTCGCGTATCCAATTTTAAAAAAGTCCAACGATTATTTGTTTGATACAGGCGAAAATTTACATTGCTATCAGGAGAGGCAACCGTAGTTTTTGTATTAGAAATAGAGGTCTGTGCTTTTATTGATGCAAAAGATAATAGACACAAGAAGAATACTAACAGCTTTTTCATAATCTATTTTTTAATAAATGAATCTTTTGAGCAATGTATATCGAATATAGTTTACTCAATCCAAAAACAAATATAACCAATTTTCTTGATTATATTACTCTAATCCAATAGAAAAAGCATATAAGATTCTCTGCCATCCTATGAAAATTCAAAAGGTCATCACTACAGAGTTTCGCCTCAAAAAGGTCACTTGAAGGTCACCTATAAAAGAAAAAGCACCTACAAAATTTTTGTAAGTGCTTGATTAATAACGTGGACCAGCCAGGGCTTGAACCTGGGACCTCCAGATTATGAGTCTGTTGCTCT
>OMCT01001320.1_pt1 | contig 15292 bp, 8 predicted proteins | sample 1674301 | NCBI WGS metagenome assembly OMCT01 (sample SAMEA103958158, study PRJEB25191) | human gut metagenome
CACCGTTCACCATGCGGGCCAGCTCACCCAGTGTCATGCCGTGCACCACGGGAATGGGCAGCCAGCCTACACCACTTTTGTACTTCATGTTGAGCACGGGGCCATCGACGTAATGGCCGTTCGGATTGGGACGGTCCAGTACGATGACGGATTTGCCATATTCGGCACAGGCGTCCATCAGGCGGCACAGGGTGATGTAATAGGTATAGAAGCGCAGACCTACGTCCTGAATGTCGGCCAGCAGCACGTCGAACTTCTTCATCGAGGCTGCCGAAGGGCGCTTGTCCTTACCGTCGTAAAGGGAAAGGATGGGGACACCCGTGCGGCTGTCCACGCTGCTGCTTATCTTTTCGCCTGCGTCGGCATTGCCTCGGAAACCGTGTTCGGGCGAGAAGACGGCCACTACGCGGATGCTGTCCGCCAGCAGGCAGTCCAACAGATGCCGGTTGCCGCGCAGGCTGGTATGGTTGCCGAAGAGGGCGACACGTTTTCCCCGCAGCAGAGGGTAGTATTCGGAGGTTCGTTCGTTGCCGAGTATAATCCGTTCGCCTTGTGCCCGGCCGGGCAGGCAGACCGTGAGCAGGAGCAGACAGCAGAGGACGGTCAGGGTTTTTATACTTGCGGTTTGTCGGTGAGGTATGTTTTTCCGTTTCATTTTTATCAGTACGACATGGTTGTGCCCACAAAGATAATGTTATTTTTCAAGTTTTGTCTTTTGCGGCCTGCATCAATCTTCGTATAATTTCCTTATCTTTGCCTCGAATGATAAACAATAGGAGGAACGCCGTTATGAAATACCCTATCGGAATACAGAGTTTTGACCGCATCATTGAAGGCGGATTTGTTTATGTGGACAAAACCGAACTGCTGTACAATTTGGTGCACGAAAGTAGCATTTACTTTCTGAGCCGTCCGCGCCGTTTCGGTAAGAGTCTGCTGATTTCTACATTAGAGAAGTATTTCGAGGGACGGAAGGAACTGTTTCGCGGACTGGCCATCGAACGGCTGGAAACGGAATGGGAAGTGTATCCGGTGTTCCACGTGGACTTCAACGGGGGAAATTTCTTCAACCCCGGCGAACTGGAGGCCATATTGCAGAGTTACGTGTCCCGATGGGAAAAGAAGTACGGCGTGCAGCCCGAAAGCGATGTGAGCGTGGGCAACCGCTTTGCCCGTGTGCTCGAAGCAGCCCACGAACAGACGGGGCGCCGCTGCGTGGTGCTGATTGACGAGTACGACAAGCCGATACTGGATGTGCTCGATGCCGACACTACGCTGGAAGACCGTCACCGCAATGTGCTGAAAGGTTTCTACTCCGTATTCAAGGCGGCCGACAGCCACCTGCGGTTTGTGCTGCTGACGGGGGTAACCAAGTTTTCGCAGGTCAGTGTGTTCAGCGGTTTCAACCAACCCGATGACATCAGTATGGATGTCCGTTACGAAGCGTTGTGCGGCATCACACAGGAAGAACTGGAACGATATTTTGCCGAATCCATTGCTGCTATGGCGGCTGATTACGGTTGTGCGCCCGATGATATGAAGCAGCGGTTGAAACAACAGTACGACGGCTATCACTTCAGCAAAGGCCTGACAGACGTGTACAACCCCTTTAGCCTGCTCAACGCTTTCAGCAAAAAGAGTTTAGACAACTACTGGTTCCGTTCGGGCACCCCCACGTATCTCATCCGCCTGCTGGCCCACTTCAACGAGAACCTGAACGAACTGACGGGCAAATACTACCGCCCCGAAGAGTTCATCGACTACAAGGCCGACGTGGAACGCCCCCTGCCGATGATATACCAGAGCGGCTACCTGACCATCAAGGGGTATGACATGCGCCTGAACCGCTTCTTGCTCGACTTCCCCAACAACGAGGTGAAAGACGGTTTTCTGACCATGCTGGCCACCTCGTACCTGAAGCCCAAACAACGTGTCGAGGGCTGGACCGGTGATGTGGTACTGGCCATGGAAGACGGCGATACGGAACGCCTCCGCACTCTGTTCACTTCTTTTCTGGCCAGCATTCCCTACACCATGCGCCGGAAAGACGACGAAGCCGAGCGCGAACGCTACTTCCAATATACCTTCTACCTGCTGATGCGTCTGATCAGCGTTTACACCGTCTATGTGGAGAAGGTGCAGAGCCAGGGTCGTGTGGACTGCGTGGTGCAGACGCCGATGTTCATTTATGTATTCGAGTTCAAGCTGGACGGCACCGCCGCCGAGGCTATGCGCCAGATCGACTCGAAAGGCTATGCCCTGGAATATTCGGCCGATCCGCGCCGGGTATTTAAGATTGGCGCCGCCTTTTCGTCCGAGACGGGCACCATCAGCGACTGGGAAGTGCGCTGACCTCCGCCACCTGTTCAGACACCCTTTTTCTGCCCCGCCGAGCGACGCTTGTACGGCTCGTGTGGGACACTTGCATTCCATTTGTGGGACACTTGTACGGCTCGCGAGCCACACTTGTGTTGTTCGCGAGCCACACTTGCGTCGCTCAAAACGGGTCCACAGACCCTTCTGGAAGCCGATAGCATATATGTTACATCGGCTGATAAAAATGTTTCATGCAACATATCTGCCAACATCGGAAACATCTGTTTTATACCTTTATAAAAGCAATGGCTACTTTTGTCCCGCTTTTAAGAACAAGCATTTACTTACATTAATAAATAAATTCATATGCCATGAAAAAAGGTATAGAACAATTCTTCCGACAGACGGGAACAGCCATGTTGCTTCTCGCCTTGACATGTGGAAGCGCACTGGCGCAGGAACAGAATGCTTCTGACAAAAACGATGATTCTTCGAACAGCAAAGAAGAAGGTAACCGCAACGTCATGCTGAACGCTGCCAGCGCCAACGGCCCGCGCGAAATCCAGATCGGACTTCCCTCGGCCGACGTCAACGTACTGGAAAACGGTATCCCCGTCACTTATGCCACCAATCCGCACTCCGTCAACGCCCTGTGGCGTGCCGACGCCAGCCTGAGCCACGTGGGACTGCTGAAAATATCGGAGACGGCCATCACGACCGGCAATATCGGTTACGCCGTCAACTCCTTCACCCAACTCGGACAAAAAGGATTCAACGGAACACTGAACTATAAGAGCAACCACTTCGGCATGCAGGAGTTCTCGCTCAACCTGAACGGCGACATCGCCAAGGATTGGTACTACAGCGGAAGCATCTATCAGGACTTCGACCCGGGAACGTTCAAAATCAAATCGACTCCTTTCCAGGACCGCACACAGATCTATAAGTTCGCCCTCACCAAGAAGTACAACGAAGGACGCGGCGAACTGACAGCCATCTATCACTACAGCAACAGCCATCCCGTCTACATGTACGCCACTCAGTCGGCTCCCTTCGTCTATGTGGGCGACGGTAGTGTGAAGGAGTTCGGCCAGTTTGCCCTTGGAACTACCTCTTACCTGCCGATGGACAACGAAATGGTATACCGCGACATGCGTACCGGAGAAGTCTGCAAGACCAACCTCTACGACGCCGTGCAGAACAAAGGCAGCGAATTTACCCTGATGAACAACTACACTTGGGACAACGGCCTGAACTGGAAGACCATCATGAAGTACGACCACTCCACCGGTTCGTGCGTCTATCAGACTCCGATGTCGCTCGACCAGAACGAAGCAGGCATCAACTACCTGTACGAAGCAGCCGACGGCAGCATGAAGCCCTATACAGGCGACTACGTACAAAGCCGTATGTCGTGTCTGAACCGCGGGTTCATCGACTCCTTCATGTTCACCACCGAGCTGTCGCGTAAAGTGGGCAACAGCACGTGGCGCTTAGGACTGAACGAGTGGTACTACGACATCGACTACGCATCGGCCACTACTATGTACGACCAGTCTGTACCTACCGACGGCAGTTACCCCGTACGCCTCTACAATGCCGGTTATGCCACTTACGCCGACCGTACCTATGCCGGTAACGGTTACTACTACGACTTCAACAAGAACGCATCCGAATACTACAAGGGACACGAGAACAAGATAGCCCTCTACTTCACTCACGACTGGAACATCACCGACCAGCTGAACCTGTACTACGGTGCCCGTCTGGAATACCAGGCCCTGCGCGGCGAAAATGCAGCCGTGAAGAATGCCGCAGGAGAATACGTAGGCCGCTTCGCCGACTATTACCTGGGCGCCACCGCTGCCGACGGCACCAAGATTGCCCCCACGCCCATCAGCTACGACTGGCTGAACTACGCCCTGACTGCCGCCGCCACGTATAAACTAACCGGACAGTTCGGACTGACAGGTGACTTCACTTACATCACCCAGCACCCGAAGATCGAGAACTTTGCTCCCGCCACACTGCCCAATACCGACAAGATCTCCGTTCCCCTGGGACGTGCCGGTATCTACTACAACAACGAGTGGTTGAGCCTGACTTCACTGTTCTCCTACATCTCGAAGACCAACAACAACTCTACGCTGAACCTGCAGCACAAGACTCCTGCCGGTCAGACCGAAATCATGGCTGCCCCGCTGACTTACGACATCAAGACGCTGGGTTGGACCACCGACGTGGTAACCCATCCGTTCAAGGGATTCGACTTCCACTTCCTCTTCACCTACCAGAAGCCGACCTATAAGAAGTACGAGACTTCCGTCACCTTCTCCGACGGCTATGTAGGCCAGATCAACGCTACCGGTAATATCGTAGCCGAGATTCCGCAGATTATCGTCGAAATCGACCCCAGCTACATGATCACCAAAGACCTGAAGATCTGGACCAGCTTCCGTTACTTCAGCAAGACGTACGCCAACATCAACGACGCCTACTACTTCAACGGCCGCTGGGAAACCTTCGGCGGACTGAACTGGCAGGTGAACAAGAAACTGGCCTTAGGTTGCACCGTAGTCAACTTCCTGAACCAGACGGGTGCTAAAGGCAGCATCGCCGGTGCCGAACTTATCGAGAAGGAAGATGCCGGACAGTATGCCGGACACGTGATGGCAGGTAGCTACATCCGTCCGTTCACCGTAGAGTTCAGCGCCAGCCTGAAGTTCTAATCAGTACTCTTATATATAGTAATTCTTTCATCTTTTTTTTCAAGGAGAAAAGATTGTTTTCGGATAACATTTTTTTAATTTGCATTTATCAACGTATAAAACTAATGTAACAACCATGAAACGGATTTTCAATCATCTGACAATGGCTTTGGCAACGGTAGCTGCGCTCACAGCCTGCCAGTCGCAAAGCAACGGCATTCGCCTCGAACATCAGGGCGATACACTCACCATCGTGCATATCTCTAACCCTAAGAAATATCTCATACTCCCTATTCAGGAATCATGTGGCGAAACCAAGGTGAAACTCGATACCGGCAGTCCTGCCGACGTAGCCATGGACGTGCGCCTGGCTGTAGATAGCGTTGAATATTACGTACCCTTCGCCCTGCCGCAGGGAGCCAAGGAAGCCACCGTCACCATCGGTCGTCTGGCTGCCAACGCCGTCTGCTGGGACAGCATCCGTCTGGCCGACACCTTCGACACTACCAATACCGACTACTACCGCCCCGTCTATCACCACACGCCGCTCTACGGCTGGATGAACGACGCCAACGGTCTGGTCTATAAAGACGGCGAATATCATCTGTACTTCCAGTACAACCCTTACGGATCGAAGTGGGGCAACATGCACTGGGGACACTCCGTCAGCCGCGACCTCATCCACTGGGAACACCTCGACCCCGCCATCGCACGCGACACGCTGGGACACATCTTCTCGGGTAGCTCCGTAGTTGACAAGAACAACAGCGCCGGCTACGGCAAGGACGCCATGATTGCCTTCTATACCTCGGCCAGCGACGAGCACGGACAGATACAGTGCATGGCCTACAGCAACGACAACGGCCGCACCTACACCAAGTACGAGAAGAACCCCATCCTGACTCCGTTCGACGGACTGAAGGACTTCCGCGACCCGAAAGTCTTCTGGTACGAACCCGCACAGAAGTGGTACATGATTGTTTCGGCCGACAAGAACATGCGTTTCTATTCTTCTTCCGACATGAAGAACTGGGAATACCTCAGCCAGTTTGGCGAAGGCTACGGCGTACAGCCCAACCAGTTTGAATGCCCCGACTTTGTACAGCTGCCTGTCGATGGCAACAAGGACAACATGAAGTGGGTGATGATTGTCAACATCAACCCCGGTTGCCCCTTCGGCGGTAGTGCTACGGAATATTTCGTAGGCGAGTTCGACGGCAAGGAATTCAAGTGCGACAACGACAAGAGCGTCACCAAGTGGCTCGACTTCGGTAAGGACCACTACGCTACTGTCTGCTTCTCGAACACCGGCGACCGCACTATCGCAGTTCCCTGGATGAGCAACTGGCAGTATGCCAACGTAACCCCCATCCGTCAGTACCGCGGTGCCAACGCCCTGCCTCGTGAGCTTTCACTCTACACCAAGGACGGTGAAATCTACATGGCTGCCAATGCCGTGAAGGAGACCCAAGGCCTGCGCAAAGGCACGACACCCGTCAACGACTTCACCCTGGAAGGCGGACATCTGGTTGGCTCGCTGGCTACCGGTGCCGAAGGCGCTTGCGAACTGGAAATGGACATCACCCCGGGCAAGGCACAAACCACAGGCTTCCTACTGCTGAACGATAAAGGCGAAAAGGTGGACATCTACCTCGACATGAAGGCTGGCCGCCTCGTCATGGACCGTACCCTAAGCGGACTGACCGCTTTCGGCGAGAAATCTGAACCTCACGCCAAAGAGACCGACGATCACCGCAAGACCGAATCAGTGAGCTACATCAACGATTTCGCTCTGGGCACCTGGGCCCCGCTCTCGCTGTGCGAAGGTAAGACATATCACCTCGACGTGTTCGTGGACAAGTGCTCCATTGAAATCTTCGTAGACGGTGGCCGCATCGCCATGACCAACCTTGTGTTCCCCACCCAGCCCTACAATTCCCTGCGTTTCTATACTCTGGGAGGTGAGGCTGAAGTGAAGAACCTGAAGATACATCAATTGGGATTGTAATTCGTAAAAGCCCCCTTATCCCATGAAACACCTCATCACTACGGCGGCATTCGCACTGTTTGCCGCCGTTGCACTGAATGCCAGTGACATGAAACAGATACGCATCTCCACCGACCGCACCGACCTGGTGCTGCAGGTTGCCGAGAACGGCCGCCTCTACCAGAGCTACTTTGGCGAACGGCTGCAGAACGAGTCCGACCTGAAAGAACTGGGTTGGAGCGTGCACCCCGCTTCGGACGGCAGTGTCAGTCGCCGCGGCTGGGAAGTGTATAGCGGTTCGGGCAACGAAGACTTCTTCGACCCTGCCCTGGCCGTCACTCACAACGATGGCAATCCTTCCACGTGGCTCTACTACGTGTCGTCCTCCTCGCATCCTGTGGAGGGAGGCGTGCAGACCGACATCCAGTTGCGCGACGACAAGTATCCCGTCGATGTGACGCTGCACTACGTAGCCTATCCGAAGGAGAACGTCATCAAGACGTGGAGCGAAATCCGCCATCAGGAGAAGAAACCCATTACCCTGTCGGCCTACGCCTCGACCATGCTTTACTTCAGCCGCGCTGCCTACTACCTGACCGAGTTCAGCAGCGACTGGGCCAAGGAAGCACAGATGAGCACGCAGCCCCTGCTTTTCGGCAAGAAGGTGCTCGACACCAAGTTGGGCAGCCGTGCCGCCATGTACACCCATCCCTTCTTTATCGTGGGGTTGGACCAGCCTGCCCAGGAACGGCAGGGCGAAGTGCTGATGGGCACTCTGGCGTGGACAGGCAACTTCCGCTTCACCTTCGAGGTGGACAACGTGGGCAACCTGCGCATCATTCCCGGTATCAATCCGTATGCGTCGGCCTATCGGCTGAATCGCGATGAGGTCTTCACTACCCCCGAATTCATCTTCACGCTGAGCACCGAAGGTACCGGCCAGGGCAGCCGCGACCTGCAGGCGTGGGCGCGCAACTACCAGCTGAAGGACGGCAAAGGCACACGCCTGACACTGCTCAACAACTGGGAGAACACTGCCTTCGACTTCGATCAGGACATCCTGGCCGAACTGATGAAGGAAGCCAAGGACCTGGGTGTGGACATGTTCCTGCTGGACGACGGATGGTTTGGCAACAAGTATCCGCGCAAGAACGACCGTGCCGGACTGGGCGACTGGGAAGTGACGCACGACAAGCTGCCCGGCGGTATCCGTGCCCTGACCGATGCAGCCAAGGAGGCGGGCGTGAAGTTCGGACTGTGGATAGAGCCGGAGATGGTGAATCCCAAAAGCGAACTCTTCGAAAAGCATCCCGACTGGGCCATCCATTATCCCAACCGCGAGACGTACTACTACCGCAACCAGTTGGTGCTCGACCTGAGCAACCCGGCCGTGCAGGACTATGTATATGGCGTAGTGGACAAGCTGCTGAAGGAGAACCCCGACATCGCTTACTTCAAGTGGGACTGCAACAGCCCCATCACCAACATCTACTCGCCCTACCTGAAGGCCGAGCAGGGACGTCTTTACATCGACCATGTGCGCGGCGTCTATAACGTGATGAAGCGGGTGAAGGACAACTATCCCGACGTGCCCATGATGCTCTGCTCGGGCGGCGGTGCACGTTGCGACTACGGGGCACTGAAGTATTTCACCGAGTTCTGGTGCAGCGACAATACCGATCCCGTGGAGCGCATTTACATCCAATGGGGCTTCTCGCAGTTCTTCCCGGCCAAGGCCATGTGCGCTCATGTGACGAGCTGGAACAAGGCGGCTTCGGTGAAGTTCCGTACCGACGTGGCTTCGATGTGCAAGCTGGGCTTCGACCTGGGACTGAAGGAACTGAGCGCCGACGAACTGCTCTACTGCCAGACGGCGGTGGCCAACTGGAAGCGCCTGCAACCCGTTATTCTGGACGGCATCCAGTACCGCTTGGTGTCGCCCTACGAAAGCAACCACATGGCGCTGAACTATGTGAGCACCGACGGCAGCAAGGCTGTACTCTTTGCTTACGACGTCTGTCCGCGCTATCAGGAGAAGCTGCTGCCCGTACGCCTGCAGGGACTTGACCCGACCAAGCGCTACAAGGTGGAGGAAATCAACCTGATGCCCGGCACCGAGTCCACCCTCCCCGCTAACGGCAGAGTGCTCTCGGGCGACTATCTGATGAAGGTGGGACTTGACGCCTTCGGCTTCCTGCCGATGCAAAGTCGGGTGGTGGAACTGACGGAGGTGAAATGAATATCATTTCTCTAACTTCTCTAACTTCTTAAAAAACAATGACCGCAAACGAACAACTTAAATACGGAAGGCTGATACCCGTCATGCTTTGCTTCTTCGCCATGGGCTTTGTCGATCTGGTGGGTATCGCTTCCAACTATGTGAAGGCCGACTTGGGGCTGACGGACTCGCAGGCTAATATTTTTCCGTCGCTTGTCTTCTTCTGGTTCCTCATCTTCTCCGTGCCGACGGGGATGCTGATGAACCGCATCGGGCGGAAGCGCACCGTGCTGCTCAGCTTGCTGGTGACTGCCGTGTCGCTGCTGCTGCCGCTCTTTGGCGATGGTTATGGGCTGATGCTCTGCTCCTTCTCGCTGCTGGGCATCGGTAACGCACTGATGCAGACTTCGCTCAACCCGCTGCTGAGCAACATCATCACGGGCGACCGTCTGGCCAGCTCGCTCACCTTCGGACAGTTTGTCAAGGCCATCGCTTCGTTCCTGGCTCCCTACATCGCCATGTGGGGTGCTACGCAGGCCATGCCTACCTTCGGACTGGGCTGGCGTGTGCTGTTCCCCGTCTATATGGTAGTGGCCGTCATTGCCATCCTGTGGCTGTCGTCCACGCCCATCGAGGAAGAACGTCCCGACCGCGCTTCGAGCTTTGCCGACTGTCTGCGTCTGCTGGGGCGTCCGTTCATCCTGCTGTGCTTCCTTGGCATCGTCTGCCACGTGGGCATCGACGTGGGCACCAACACCACGGCTCCCAAACTGCTGATGGAACGTGTGGGCCTGACGCTCGAAGAGGCAGGGTTTGCCACGAGCCTTTACTTCATCTTCCGTACGGCGGGCTGCCTGCTGGGTACGTTCATCCTGCAACATCTGTCGGCACGCCGCTTCCTGGGCATCAGTGTGGCTTGCATGCTGGTGGCAATGGTGGGACTGCTGGTGTCCGACGCGCACTACGTCATCTACGTCTGCATCGCGCTGATCGGTTTCGGCAACTCGAATGTATTCCCCATCATCTTTGCGCAAGCACTGACGGCGGTGCCCGAAAAGAAGAACGAGGTTTCGGGTCTGATGATTATGGGCCTTTTCGGCGGCACGGTGTTCCCGCTGCTGATGGGTGTGGCCAGCGATGCCGTGGGACAGAGTGGTGCCGTGGCCGTGATGACGGTCGGCGTGCTCTATCTGATAGCCTATACACTGAAGATTAAACAAGTTAACAAGTGAACGAGTTAACGAATAGACAAGTAAACGAGTTAACAAGTTAACGAGTCAACAAGTCAACAAGTTAACGAGTCAACAAGTAATCAAGTCAACAAGTGAACAAGTAAACGAGACCACAAGGCAGTCCTTGTAGCCTGTAGCCTTGTCAACTTGTCCACTAACAAAAACAAGGCTGTCCTTGTAGCCTGATGCCTTGTCCACTCGTCAACTAACTAATTTCCTTGTCCACTCGTCCACTATAAAACAACAACAACCATGAATAGTCAACCAATTGTAGTCGGAATGGGCGAAGCACTGTGGGACGTGCTGCCCGAAGGAAAAAAACTGGGCGGAGCGCCCGCCAACTTTGCCTATCACGTGTCGCAGTTCGGGCTGGAGAGCCGCGTGGTGAGTGCCGTAGGCCAGGACAAACTGGGTGCGGAGATATTAGAGAACTTCCGTCAGAAACAGCTGTACGGACTCATCGAAACCGTGCCTTACCCCACGGGTACCGTCCAGGTAGAGCTGGACGCCGAGGGTGTGCCATGCTATGACATCAAGGAAGGTGTGGCCTGGGACAACATCCCCTACACGCAGGCCCTCGAAGGACTGGCCCGTCAGACGCGTGCCGTCTGCTTCGGCTCGCTGGCACAGCGCAGCATCGTGTCGCGCCAGACCATCCACCGTTTCCTCGACGCCATGCCCGACGATGCCGATACGCTGCGCATCTTCGACATCAACCTGCGTCAGAGTTTCTATACGAAGGAGATTCTGTGTGATTCGTTCGACCGTTGCAACGTCCTGAAGATCAATGATGAGGAGCTGGTTACCGTGAGCCGTATGTTCGGCTATCCCGGCATCGACCTGCAGGACAAATGCTGGATTCTGCTGGCCAAGTACAACCTGAAGATGCTGATTCTGACCTGTGGCGTCAACGGCAGCTACGTCTTTACGCCCGGCCACGTTTCGTTTGTCGAGACGCCGAAGGTGCAGGTAGCCGACACGGTGGGTGCCGGCGATTCGTTCACCGCCGCCTTTACTGCTGCCATCCTTCGCGGTCGCACGGTGGCCGAAGCCCATCGTCTGGCCGTCGATACCTCGGCCTACGTTTGCACACAGCAGGGTGCCATGCCTGTGCTGCCCGAGTCGCTGACTAACCGTCTGGCCTGACTTTCGGCATCACTTATTCCCCGTTTGTAGGACACTTGTACGGCTCGCGAGCGACACTTGCACGGCTCGCGAGCCGTACTTGTGTTTCACAAATGGAATGCAAGTGTCCCAGAATGCAGGGAAATGAAGGGGGGTGAACGAAGGCGTGATGCCTGCGTACCCGATTATTCCTGCAACAGTTTTCTGACGGTGTCGATAAAGGCTTCGGCTTTGGGCAACAGTTCGTCTATCTCTTCTGCGCTGGAGTAGGCGAAATCAGAAAAGGAATTTCGCCCAATGTTTCTTCGGCCCGTTGGAAGCGATAGGCAGCCAGTGCCTCGATGTTCTCCCGACTCAGCTGTTCTTTCATAGTACAATACCCTCCCTCATTACGTTCACGAAAAAAGGAGTGCGGAAGGGGCGGTTTTCCCAAAGCTTCCTCAGAAGGACGCGTGCATTGATGGCCACGCCGGTTTCTATCTCGATGTCGTACAGCGGGGCGATGATACGCTCTTCTTCGCTGACGCTCAGCTTGTCGCCGTCCACCAGCACCAGCAGGTCGATGTCGCTGTCGGGGCGGGCGTCACCACGGGCTTCGCTGCCATAGAGTATGGCTTGGGACTCGGGCGCCACTTGTGCCAGAGCTTCGCGGATGCGTTCTACTATTTGCGGGCGTTTCATAGGCAGTCGGTTCGTAGAGAAAGTAAGTTCTACATACAAAAGTAGGTATTTGCCTGCCAATTTCCAAACCTTTCCCCCAATCTTTTCTTCTGCCTTGTCATTCTTCTGCATTATATTCCTTATCTTTGCCTTCTCTAAATAGAAAAAGAAAGGCCATGAAACACAACACCTTCTACTACCTTGCCCTGTGCGTACTATGTCTGCTGCTCGCGGCTTGCGGACCCGAACAGCATCGTTTTCTGATAGGCGTGTCGCAGTGCAGCGACGACGAATGGCGCACGCAGATGAACAAGGAAATCCGGCGCGAAGCACTCTTCTATCCCGGTGTGGAGGTGGACATCCGCTCGGCGGGTGACGACAACCGGCAGCAGACGGCCGACATCGAACATTTCATCGTCGCCGGAGCCGATCTGATTGTGGTGGCGCCCAACGAAGCCGACGCCCTGGCGCCCGTCGTCGAGAAGGCGCGCGACAAGGGCATCCCCGTGGTGCTGGTGGACCGCCGCATCAACTCCGACCGCTACAATGCCTACATCGGAGCCGACAATTACGAGATGGGCCGACAGATAGGAACCTACATTGTCAGCCGCCTGAAGGGCGAAGGCAACGTTGTGGAACTGACCGGCCTGAAAGGATCGACCCCGGCGCGCGACCGCCATCGCGGACTGATGGATGCCCTGGCCGATGCTCCGGACATACACGTCGTGGCCACGGCCGATGCCGGATGGTTCAGACAGTCGGCCGAACAGGCTTTCGACTCCATCCTCGACCGCCAGCCGCACATCGACCTCGTCTTTGCCCACAACGACCGCATGGCGTCCGGTGCCCACGATGCCGCCGTCAGACGCGGACGTGCCGGCGAGATGCTGTTTGTCGGCGTAGATGCCCTTTCAGGCAAGGGTCTGGGCGTGGAAATGGTGTCCGACGGCACACTCGACGCCACCTTTATCTATCCCACCGGTGGCGACCGCGTCATGCAGGTGGCCATGAACATCCTCGAAGGGCGCAGCTATCCGCGCGAGACGCTCCTCTCCACCGCCTTGGTCAATCGTCAGAACGCCCGCATCATGCAGATGCAGACCACCCATATCGGTACCCTCGATGCCAAAATCGAGAAGCTCAACAGCCAGCTCGACGCCTTCCTGATGCGTTACTCGGCCCAGCGCATGTTTCTGTACGCCTGTATCGTCATCCTGGTGCTGGTAGGGGCGTTGCTTGTCTTCGTAGTACGCGCCTTCTGGACCAAGAACCGCCTGAACACCGAACTATCGCAACAGAAGCAGCAGGTGGAGGAACAGCGCGACCAGCTCATCCACCTGTCGCGCCAGCTGGAAGACGCCACGCACGCCAAACTGGCCTTCTTCACCAACGTCTCGCACGACTTCCGCACCCCGCTCACCCTGATTGCCGACCCCGTGGAGCAACTGATGCACAGCCATACCCTGACCGAGCACGAGCACTTCCTGCTGAACATCATCCACAAGAACGTCACCGTGCTGCTGCGTTTAGTCAACCAGGTGCTCGACTTCCGGAAGTTCGAGGACGGCAAACTGCAGCTTCGCCTGAGCCGCTTCGACCTGCGTACGTCGCTGATGGAGTGGACCGACGCCTTCCGCACCCTGTCGTTCCGCAAGCACATACACTTCCGCATCGAGGCCGACCCTGCCGTCGATTACACGGTGACGGCCGACGCCGAGAAGCTGGAACGCATCGTCTATAACCTCCTTTCGAACGCCTTCAAGTTTACGCCCGAGAACGGCAGCATCAGCGTCAGCCTTGCCATGCTGGGGCACGACGACAACTCCTTGCTGCGCCTGCAAGTCACCGACACGGGCGTGGGCATGCCCGCCGAGCACGTGCAGCACATCTTCGACAGCTTCTACCAGATTGATGTCCACCATGCCGGTTCGGGCATCGGGCTGGCCCTGGTGAAAGCCTTTGTCGAGATGCACCACGGCACCATCCGTGTGGACACCACCAAGGGACAGGGCACCTGCTTCACCATCGAAATGCCTGCTCGTCAGACGGGCGAACTCGACCCCGACACCACACGCAACGCCATGCTGGCCAATCTGAAAGAAGGAGCCGTCCTGGCCGCCGACCAGGAAACCCTGCAGACTGACGGGCACGACACCCCTGCCGAGGACAAGGAAACCGTCCTCGTGATAGACGACAACAAGGACATCCGCGACTACGTGCGCTCCATCCTGCAGGACGACTATCGTGTAGTCGAAGCCGCCAACGGTCAGGAAGGCATCCAGCTGGCCATGAAGTACGTGCCCGACGTCATCATCTGCGACGTGATGATGCCCGTGATGGACGGCATGGAGTGCTGCCGCCGCCTGAAGTCCGAACTGCAGACGTCGCACATCCCCGTGATGATGCTCACCGCCTATGCCATGGACGAACAGAAGATAAAAGGCTACGAATGCGGTGCCGACTCGTACATTGCCAAGCCCTTCAGTGCCCGCCTGCTGACTGTGCGCCTGCGCAACCTCATCGACAACCGCCACCGCCTGCAGAGCTTCTTTGCCGATGGCAGCAACACGGCCTTGCAGCAACCCAAACCCACGGTTACCGATGTGGACAAAGGCTTCATGGAGAAGCTGCACCGCCTGATCGACGAGCGTCTGTCCGACCCCAACCTCAGCGTTGAGGACCTGGGCGAGCAGATAGGCCTGAGCCGCGTGCAGCTGTACCGCAAGACGAAGGCCCTGTGCGGTTATTCGCCCAACGAGCTGCTGCGCATCGCCCGCCTGAAGCGTGCCGCCTCGCTGCTTGCCTCGACCGAGAAGACCGTGGCCGAGATTACCTACGAAGTAGGCTTCAGTTCGCCCTCGTACTTCACCAAGTGCTACAAGGAGTATTTCGGCGAGATACCCACCGAATTCCTGCGGCGGAAGAAAGGCGAAGAGTGAAAATAAAAAGAGGATGTGTCAAAACAAAAGTATCTAAATTCTCCTCCTTCCAGAAGGAGGAGTACCCGAAGGGGGAGGTGGTAGGTGAAAACATAAAGTGTTAATAT